>Ga0099850_1001638_pt1 | contig 10524 bp, 11 predicted proteins | sample CB_VirMetaG_5_FD_79182 | JGI IMG/M metagenome (GOLD analysis project Ga0099850, IMG submission 79182) | Freshwater to marine saline gradient viral communities from Chesapeake Bay - CB_1508_1D Viral MetaG | ecosystem: Environmental > Aquatic > Marine > Coastal | place: USA: Chesapeake Bay...
CCAATCATAATGGTAGAATATCCACAATTATATTATGAATCATAATGATTAAAAAAATATTACAATACTTTAAGAAACGAAAACAAGAAAAAGAGTTGGAAAGACGTTACAGAGAACGTTTGGAAGAACTTAAAAAACGAGACCCATTTGTATACAAAAAATGAGTAGAAAGTATTTACCCACATTATCGGAACTTATTGATAGATTGTCTATCGTACAGTTAAAAGAAGTATTCATATCAGAGCATAAAGATGAATACTCACAGGAGATTAAGGACATTGTACACGATATAAACGAGATACTTTCAGAATCAGAAGAACTGACTATTGATGGTGATTTGATTAGGTCTATTGTAGTTTTATCTCAAATGAATCTACACATATGGCACAACGAATCAAACTACCGTAAAGGAATTAAAGATGGTAATAACTTAGAATTAACACACGGACTAAACGGAATACGAAATACTGCTAAAAACAAAATACAAGAAAAGGTTGGTGGTAGAAAAGATTACAAGATTGATTGTTTAGCCGCTGAATTTAAGGATTGGGAAATTAGTTGGGGAGAATAATATGATAAATAAAAAAACTGAATGGGAAGAAAGTAAAAAGAAATACGGGTTTGGTAGAACCAAAGTAGATAATTTTTTAGATGAAGAAACCGTACATCAACTTTACAATGAATGTATGAACGCTCCCAAGGGGGGTTGGACTGTATTTACTCGGGCTGGTTCTCGTATGGAAGAGTTTAATGATTTGATTTCACTTCCTACCGCACATAGAGTAACTTACGATATAATGCACTCGGGTGAGTTCTTATACGAGTTAGAGCAGATGACAGGTATTGTTGGATTATTACCCGACCCACACTTGGTTGGTGCTGGGTATTCTATTATTAGAAATGGAAAAACCCTTGGGTGTCATTATGATTTTAATTGGAATGATAGAATACGATTACACCGAAAACTAACATCATTACTTTATATCACACCTGATTGGAAAGATGAATGGGGAGGTCATATTCAGTATTATGATGATAATGTGGATGTAAACCCTGATGCTAATCTCATAGAATCAGTATCACCACGATTTAACCGATTTGTAATCAATGAGAACGTGAAACACGGACCATACCATAGAGTGAGTGAGGTAGATGCCCCTGATGGTTACGCTAGATGCGCGATTAGGTTCTTTTACTATATTTCTACATCGGAATATGATAAAGATAACCCACCACACAGAAGTACATATAAATCAAATGAATACTCACATCACAAATTACACGAAGAAGAAAACTGGGATGGGCATTTCGTAGGACAAGGTGGAGAAGATTATGGATACACACCAAAGTAATGTGAAGTACGTTTTAACTACTGGTTGTTCATTTACAAAAAATAAACGACTGGATGTTAATAGGTTGGAATATGATACTCGGGATGATGAGAGAGCATCTTGGCCGGAGTCTTTACAAGAACAATTGGGTGATAGATATACTGTAATGAATCTCGGTAATGCGACTAATGATAATGTATCAATGGTTCGTATTATGTTATATCACATCGATAGACTGACTAAACAGGGAGTTGATGGTAAAGATATAATGTGTATCACCCAATGGTCAGACCCTGTAAGGGAATCTGTTTATATAAAGAAAGAATATAGTGAAGAGATGGAGCAGTTTGGTCATCTGTTATATTATACACCAACTTGGAAAACAGATGGAGGTATATTTTATCTAACAGGTGGATTTACGCCACCCGAAGGGGCTAAGGATTATTTAGGAATATCAAACGCTATTAAGTATTGGGAATTAGAGGTCAATTGGAATAACATACTAAACCAAACAATGCAGTGGTTGGAGATTTGGTTGTTGTTGGAAAAGACGTGTAGTGAGTTAGGTATTAAAACATATTATATGAGTATGAGAAATCCATATTCACAAGAAGCTTATGAATGCCATTTTGGTGCTCCTGAAAACAATTCTGACATACCGACTAAAAAGCTATGGTTTGATAATTACGAAATACTAAAACCATACGTATCAAAATTACCAATAGATACTTCAAATCATTGGCATTACAAAAATTATAATGGGTTGTTGGAATGGACTATTGATAATAGAATTGATGGTGTTGATGTTTTTCAGGAATCACCAAATATGACTTATGCTGAATACTTAAAATTACAACCAAACGGATGGGGTCATCCTTCCTCCGTTATGATGGATAAGTTTGTAAAGGAAGAACTATTACCGATGTTATGATTTACGTTCACGAATACAAAGCATTTGCATATGAGCCATTAAACAAATATGACCCGTGTTATATTGATTTAGAACGGTTGATATATTTGTTGGATTTACCCGACGTTGAGTACACCGAGATAAAAAAGAAATTAACAAAATCTGAAATATCTAATTTTGTTAGGGAAAAAAATCCAAAGATATATTTCTTAAACGCGGATTTGTTTTTACATTACAACCCAGATGATATATTTGATATATCAGATACGTTTCCTGAAACGTTGTTCGTATTTTTTGACCACGAGACGCATAACTTTACTAATAGATTTCATTTTCCTAATAATTGTATACTCATTGCGAATTCAGCTGATAATTATGAAATTACTAAAAATGAAAATTTTTACAACTATTATTTCTTAAATTCGGGATTGCAGGGAGAGTATAATAATTTTATACATCAACTATTCAGTGATACTTACTTTATAAAAAGATTTAAGAAGTATAACTTTTTTAATGGGGTTCATAAACCACACAGATTGGCTTGTTATGAATTGATAAAAAAAAATGAGCTAATTGATGAAGGCTATTTTTCGTATATGGATTATACTCATTCATTGGGAACGGCTGAAGAAAAGGATGAGATTATGAACTTTTTTGGCTTAAATGAAAATGAGTACCGAGATTATATATCACAATTCCAAATACCATATTTATGCGATACAAATGAACCTGACCCAAATGTTTACAAGGCATTTCTTGTACCACCTCAAATCTCATTGACAAGTTATTTTTACATTACAACCGAAACGAGATTTATTACCTACGACGCTGTATCAACATCTGAAAAATCATATAAGGGGTTTTTAGGATTTAATATACCATTGATATTTGGTCAACGGAGATTAAACGAATACTTACGTGATATGAATTTTGATATGTTTGATGATTTTTTTGATAATACATTATGCTCAAATGATAAAGAAATGTATGAACAGTTTGATAGAAATATAAAAAAAATAAAACAGATGAGCTTACAAGATATACATTCTTTTTATTTGGATAATTTTAAAAGAATAGATGGTAACTTTACATCAATGGTGGATATAGCTAACGGGCAGTTGGCTGAAATAAAAAAGAAATGTTTAGAGTTTTAGATTACAACTATATAGGTCCTCGACTATTTACTTTCTTTTTTAATCTTAGTTATGATAGAAAGGAAAAATACGATATTGTCATAGTAGATAGAGATATTTTAAAAAATGAGTTTGATGATGTTAAATCTTGTTTGATTCCTAATGGAAAGATAATAGTTGATATTACAACAGAGAGTGGATGCTTAAATGGTTTTTTTAGTGAATCTCTCAATCCAATCGTAGAACAAAATAAAGATATTCAGTTTTATTTATTTTCAGAATTTGATTCTATATATAGAAAAAACTTTGATAATCTTAATTGCTTAATATATCACGGATTGTCTAATTATTGTTTTTTTGGATTACCCGACTCGGATACTTATTGGAATTGTTATACCATAAAGCCAAAAAAAATGAATAAGATAATGTCGCTTAACGGTAGTATCAGAAGCCATCGGATTTTATTTTTACTTTATTTGATAGAAAACAAATTAGTAGATAAACTATTGTGTAGTTTTAAGTTTTATACTCATAATAATTCTAATATTTTTAATGAAGAAATATATACCTCCTTTTTAAAAAAATTTAAAAACTTAAACTACATTAGTTCTGATGAAGCAAATACTCTCATTGATTATAAACAACATTTACCTGTTACGATTGATAAATTTGACTTAAATGATAGGAAAATTAATGTAGACATCTTTTCATCTGTTGTGAATGTTGTTACTGAAAATACATACGATTATATATCGTGTATTGATGTGAAAGAAACAAATACTTTTACTGAAAAGACGTTGATTCCATTTATGGTGGAGCAGATACCTATATTTGTGGCATTACCGAACCACGTTCAGTTTCTACGAGATATTGGATATGATGTTTTTGATGACCTAATTGACCATTCATACGATAGAGAACCCGATGGAATAAAACGAATGAAAATGATTGTTTCGGAAATACAAAGAATAATTGATATTGATTTCGTATCTTTTTATCATAATAATAGAACACGCTTTCTAAAAAATAGAGAATTAACCATTTATAATACATATAATGGTTATACCAAAGTACGAGAATTTTTAATAGAGAACAAACTATTTTGACAGGTTTATATACAATAGGAGATTCTGTATGTTGGGGTGCTGAATTGGAGAATAAACAAACAGAACGATTCAGTCATCACGTATCACAGGAACTAAATTTAGTTGACTGTAATAACTCAACGGCTGGTGTATCTAATGATTACATATTTAGACACACTCTTCGTGATGTTTCACATTGGTTACAAACAAAAAAACTATGGAGCGAAGAAACAGATTGGGTTGAGGTTGATGATATGTTTGTGTTAGTTGGGTGGACAGCACCTACACGGTTTGAGTGGTGGAATGAAAGTAAATACCAACAAGAACGATTATGGGCTGGTTATGATAAGTGGGGTAATCCCGATGAAGATAGAACAACGGAAGATAAGTTCGTACTAAATCAAACGGAAATCTTACCATCATATATCAGAACGATAAACCAAGTACTAGCTTTACATTCATTTCTAACAAACTATAATATAAAACATTATATGTTTAATGTATTCTATGATTACGAGTGGTTAGAAGAACCAACGAAAAAAATAGATGAATATGGTAGGGATAAAAACCAATGCAGTTTTGAGGAAATGTATAGACTTCTTCCCAACTCATTTACAGGTGATACGATGTATAATATAATACGAAATGTTGGATTACTACCAAGAAAACATCCAACAAAAGAAGCTCATAAAGTATGGGCTAATCATTTAATCGATAGCGGAGTGTTTGATGATATTAGATAAGTATGAAATAAACGACCCGTGGGATTGGGTTACTCACTTTGAGAATGAAGTATCAAATTATTGTGGGTATGAATACGGAGTGGCGTGTGATTCTAATAGTAATGCTATTCGCTTAGTATTACACTATCTTAACATAGTAAATAGAGATATTATTATACCCGCTAACACCTACGTATCCGTTCCCAATCAAATTATACTAAGTGGAAACAGACCTAAATTTGAGAACATCAAATGGAACGGGTTATATCCAATCGGTGATACAGGTATTATAGATTCCGCTACTGCATTTTACGAAGGAATGAGTAGAGGGTATGAGGATAAGTATATGATACTTTCATTCCACCTAAAAAAGATACTCAATATCGGTAGAGGTGGTATGATACTCACAAATGATAAAGAGTTTGTGGAATGGAGTAGACCTATGATTTATGATGGTAGACATAAAGACGAACTTTATCAAGATGACGAATTTGAGTGTATAGGTTGGCATATGTATATGACTCCCGAAGAGGCTGAAACTGGATTAAAAATATTTAACAGAATAAAAAATACAGAGGATAGAACTACGTGTGGTTCATCTGATACATACAAAGATTTAAGAAATCAAAAAGTATTTAAGGATTATCTATGAAGGTTTGGATAAACGGCTGTTTTGATATTTTACACCACGGTCATTTTCAGATGATTCATTACGCTACTAAACTTGGTGATGAGTTGGTTATAGGGATTGATACTGATGAAAGAGTAAAGCAATTAAAGGGAAATGATAGACCATATCATACAACCGAACAACGTAGGTTTAATTTACGAAGAATAAAAGGAGTTACCAAAGTGGTAACATTTGGGACGGATAAAGAATTGCTATGGCATATAGAGAACGAAGAACCTGATTATATGGTGATTGGTTCTGATTATAAAAACAAAAACATCATTGGATTTGATTTATTCCGTAAAGTTTATTATTTTGATAGAGTAAGTAACCTAAGTACTACCAATATACTATCATATGATACTACGAAAAGATACACCTAAAATAGTCCAAAAATCTTGGGGATACGAGAAATGGATTTACAACGATAAAGAATATTGCGGTAAGTTGTTGGTGTTCCCAAAAAAGATGAGCCATTTTTCAATGCACTATCACCTAATAAAAAAAGAAAGTTGGTATGTTCAGAATGGTAGTTTTGAGCTAACATATATAGATACTGTAAATGCAGAAATAGAATTTTTGGAATTAAATGTGGGTGATAGTATAACCATAGAACGAGGACAACCACATCAACTTATGGCGTTAGAAGATAATTCAATTATGTTTGAAGTATCAACCGAACATTTTGATGAAGATAGTTACAGAATAACAAGGGAATTATATGAATAATAGCTTAACTGAGTTTTACTCCATAGTAGAACCAACTTTAACTTTCTTTGATAAAGCTACTTTTGTAAATTACAAAAAAGTTGGAACACGATTTATGGGGCTATTATCTTCGTTCTGTAACAAAGTAAGTATAAATCCTCAAATAGATTTACGAATTACATTTAGTAATGATGGTTCTTCTAAAGAAAATCTTTTTGACTTTGATGAATATAGGGTGAATGTATTATGTGATAATAAAAATGATTTAGCTTATTACTTGGGAGTTGATGGTTATACAAGCCCGTTTGATTATCTACTAAATAATAATAATCGTGATATTGTATATGTGATAAGAAATCCAATGAAGAGATTTATGAGTGGTTTCGTTGAGGCTATTTACGCTTATATATCAGATTTAACCGATGTAAACATCATCAACTTAAAAACTAACTGTGGGTTTGATGATAAAGATATAATTAGTCTTAAAAGTTATTTTAATAGATATAGGAATACTGATTTTACACCAAAAATAGATATGGGGATACTGAAAGCATTTTATGATTATTTCATCACCTACAAATACTACTTTATAATAGATGATATTCACTTACATAATTATTTGTTTTTCTATTATACAATGATAAAAAAATCAAAAACAAATACTGTAAAGATTATTGATATAGATAGTTGTGATACGGAAAAAGCATTGAACTTTTTTCAGGGTCTTAGTGATTTTGATATAACTGATTTTTGGAATGAGAAAATAGAATTTAAACAAAGTAATCAACTTTATTATGATAGTTTGGTGAATTCTTTTTCAGAAATTAACCACGTTTATTCGTATCTTAAATATGAGTTTATTTACTATGATAAACTTATCAATTCAGAACATTATATTGATTTATCGTGAAAATATTAGTAATAGGTGATAGTTGTTTGGATGTATTCATTTATGGTGAATGTAATAGAATATGCCCCGAAGCTCCCGTTCCCGTGTTTAACCCAAAGAAAGAAATACAAAATCAAGGGATGGCTGGTAATGTGTTCCATAATTTGAGAGCATTGGGAGCTAAACACATTGACATCCAAACAAATAGTGATGTTATAGTAAAAACAAGATACGTAGAAGAAAAATCAAATCAAATGTTACTTAGAGTAGATGAACACGATTATTGTGAGGATACATTTGATTTCTCGGAATGTGATTTATCGGAATATGATGCAGTTGTTGTGGCTGATTACGATAAAGGGTTTTTATCAGTAAATGATTTGGAACGAATAGGAAAAGAAGCTAAATGGTCATTTATAGACACCAAAAAATACAAAGACTTTTTATATTTCCAATACTTTGATTTCATCAAAATGAATGAAGCAGAGTGGGAAAAATGTAGGGCTTATGGGGCTTCGTATTCTGATGTAGAAGATAAACTTATAATCACCAAATCTCAAAAAGGTTGTGTTTATCAAGGAATAGTATATCCTGTTGATACTTCGATTGAGGTGAGAGATGTGAGTGGTGCTGGTGATACTTGGACAGCATCTTTTGTTTGGACATACTTACAAAGTAAAGATGTAAAATCTTCCATAAGAAAGGCTAATGATAACGCTACCATAGTAGTTCAGAAACGTGGGGTGTCGGTTATTTTATCCGATTAAATGATACGTTTTTATATTTATATGTATCATTAAATAATTCTATATATGTTAGACCCACAAAAAATCGGAAACGAGATTACTAAACGAATTTTAGAAGCAGTAGAAGAAGTTTCAGATGAAAGCTCTTTTAATGAAAAATTAGATGAAATTGTAAAAGAGTTTATAAACGAAGCATCTATAAGTAACGTAGGACCTGATGATGGGCCGGGCTTTATGTATCCTAATTATGATGCTTACAAGAACGCTAGTAAACGAGATAATAAAAACCTATTTGATACAGGATGGGAACTTGTAAGTTATTTATTGGATGATGAGTTGGAACAAAAGTTAGACGCTCCAACTTATCCAAATGGACCTGTTAATTCTGTTTCCTTTTTTCCCGCTGGTGATATTGGTGTAACTACCCCTAACAACCAATTAGATATATACGGACCAGAAGCATATACTAAGTGGAAAAAACACGTAATGAATATGTTAAAATCATTGGGTTGGGAACTTACACAATCCAAACAACAAGAACGATTCACGAAGAAGTTGGCTGTTGCTGGAGCTAAGGATATTAAAAAACAAAACGAAGAAGATGATGCTAAACACACAACAGATGTTATTGATTTAGAAGAAGCACTATCTCCAATAGAAAAACATAGAAGAGCATTAAAACAAGCAAAACTAAAACCACTCACACAGAAGAAAAAAGAAAGAACGGCTAGAGCTAAAAAATCAAGTAAGCAATTATTTGTTAGAGCTAAGAAACAAGCATACAATACAATATACGATAGATTACGACAGAAACTATACCCCGAATCCACATCAAAAACAGATTTATCACTCCAACAGAAAAAGAAGTTGGAAGTTAAAATGAAATCAAAAGGGGCAGTTGTTCAGAAATTAGCTACAAAAGTAATACTACCACAAATCAAACAAAAGTTATATGGTGAAGAGTTGATGAACGAAATACCATATTCAGACTTAAAGAAGATTGACAACTACGCTGATTCTCAATTTAATCCTATTGATATTGTAATCACAGATAGACATTTTTTTGATAGATTACAAGACCCAAGAAATCAAAAAGAAATTTCATCGGCTGAACTAATTGGGTTCTTTAAGAGATTAGCTAAAAAGAAAAAACAGTTTATAGAGTTTCTACAAAAGTATAATCAGATTGTAGCGACCGATAATAGAACTAAAATTAACATTCCATTTATGCAATCGGCGAACAAAGCAATCGCTAAAACTGTAATGAGGAAAGATAATTTTAGAAGTTCCAATCCATCGTTTACATTTGAGCAGTTGGCAAGTGGTATGACTTTACGTGATATTGCAGAAAAACACGGTGTTGATTTTGAGGAACTAAAAAAAGAAGCCGAGAAGGGTGTTCAGGTAGAAATGGAACACACTTCTGATGAAGATGTGGCGTATAATATAGCGAAAGACCATTTGTTTGAGGACCCAAAATACTATACAAAGTTAGCTAAAATGGAAGAAACCATTAAAGTAGAAGAAGAAATACTTACACTTCCTGATTCACTTGGTGTTCCTCGTAATAAAATGCCACAAATCAAATCCGATTTGATGGGAGATTATATCAACTACATAAATGATATGGGAGTTAGAATCACTAAAAAGAAACTTCCAATATCTACTCTGAAAAATACACAGGGGCAGTTGAGTAAAGATAAAATACAAGGATTACTAAAAGGGGCTGGTAGACAGAGCTTAGAAAAACCATTTATTGTTTCATCAGATAATTACATACTTGATGGACATCACAGAGCTAACGCACTTTACAATATAGATGATAGATATAAAGCTAGTGTTATACAGGTAAATCTTCCAATCAAGAAACTAATACAAGTTACTCACGACTTTGATAAGGTAAAGTATAAGGCGATAGATGAACTATCTCAACTGACTGGTGATATTGAGTTTTACATAGAAGATACACCATATGCTGGTATATTAGAAAACGAGTTTATTGGGAAAGAAAATGTAAATATTTTAGAAAGTGCTGGACTTTCTCTAAATGAGTCCGTATATTCTAATGAAGAAATAATCTTGGAAGAATCAAAAGATATTTTCTCTGAAATGATAATCCAACAAACATTAGGTATTTTGTCAGAAAGTGGAGCATTGCCGGGCGTAGTTGGGGTTCCTTTGGGAATCGCAGATAAAGTTGTAGGTGAATTTGTAAAGAAAGTATTACAACCTCTCAATGTAGTTAGAGTGGATAGTGTGGTTGGTTTGGGTTCAACCCGAGCAATCTTAAAGAAACTACCAACGGCTAAAAAGATTAGTGGTGATTTGGA
>Ga0099850_1001639_pt1 | contig 10523 bp, 16 predicted proteins | sample CB_VirMetaG_5_FD_79182 | JGI IMG/M metagenome (GOLD analysis project Ga0099850, IMG submission 79182) | Freshwater to marine saline gradient viral communities from Chesapeake Bay - CB_1508_1D Viral MetaG | ecosystem: Environmental > Aquatic > Marine > Coastal | place: USA: Chesapeake Bay...
ACGACGACCCGGAGAAGCAGGACTACGTCAACCGGGTCACTGTCCTGGAAGAGGAGTGTTACCGCCTCTACAAAGAGAAAGAGATGATGCGGGAGCGAGGCCTCGGGACCGAGCTCTACATCAACTGTATGCCCCGACGGGTCTCCCAGGGAGAGGCTCCTGTTGTGTACCTGGACAACCTTTTGCGCCCCTTCATGGACGAGGTCGCTGACGAGGCCAAGCTGCCGCACTACAACCTGGTGTCGTTCAACGAGGGGTCCAAGCGGGTCGCAGCGAACGTCCGCCAGGCCATCCGAGAGGGGTCCCTGGAGCTGCCCGCCCGTCTCTTCGCAGATCGCAGGATGCCCTGCACTGACAACGTGCTGGAGGACCTGATCGAGCACTACAACCGCATTTTCGAGAGGTGCTAAGATGAAGAGCGGAATGGATAACCTGAAGGACAACCCGGTGTTTGCGGAGCATTTCGAGAAGGCCGTCCGAGAGGTCGGTCTCGTGATCAGCCTGGCCAACTCGGCGGGCATCTCCACAGAGAGCGCCATCGAGGTTGTCGGAACAGAGGCTCGGAAGACCGCCAAGGCGGCCCTGGACGGCTACGCTACGCTCAAACAAGCCTTTGCACACGAGGGAGGGACGTCATGAAAGGTATGATGCTCCACTGCGGCGGCAAAGAGGCCATGTTGGCCGACCTCGCTGCTGTACCACAACCCCCGGCAACCCGGACCTGGTTCCCGGTCTCCTACGTCGATGTCGTCAAGCACGTCGAGGAGAAGATCGAACAGGTCCTTGACCGGGAGATCGTCAACCGCCAGCTCGGGCTCGGGCGTCAGGGTCGCCAGATGTTTGGCCTCTTTACCATGGACATGGGAGACGACCAGACCGGTCTGTCCATCGGCATCCGCCAGAGCTATGACAAGAGCATTGCCCTGGGGCTCTGCTGTGGTGCCCAGGTGTTTGTCTGCGACAACCTGTGCTTCTCCGGCAGCTCTGTCCGAATTGTCCGCAAGAACACCCGGAACGTCTGGACCGACTTTACTGTCCTGGTGGAGGAGGCCATGGACCATGCGACCCAGGACTACAGCCACATGAAAAGCGACCTGGCTGTTCTCAAGGCCGCTGGCTGTACGCCACGACATGGGGCAGAGATCATCGGTCTCGCTCAGTATGAGAACGTCCTGGCACCGCAGCAGGCCACTGTGGCCATGCAGGACTGGAAGCGCCCCCGGTTTGTAGACTTCTCCCGTAAGAACCTGTGGAGCCTCTACAACTGCTTCACCCAGGCTCTCAAGCGGGGCCAGCCGGGTCGGGTCATGGACAGCTTCCCCCAGGTGCATCGGTTCTTTGAGCAGCGGGTTGAGGAGATGATGATCGGAGAAGAGGCAGAAGACATCATGGAGCGGGTTGAAAACAACCAAGAGGCGGACAAGAGCTAATGGTGGACGTACTTCAAGCTCTGGCCCGGAGGAGGGAAGCCACGGGGGCCGCAGACCACGTCACAGAGACGAGGCGAGTCTGCGGCCTCCCCAGGACCCGCATCGACAAGATCAGCGGGGCTTTCGACCTGACACCCTTGCTCCAGAAACCTGGAGGCAAGTTCTCCCTGCATCCGGTACAGTCTGCTGCACTGGCAGAGATGGCAGAGCACGGGGGCCTCCTGGGACCTATCGGCGTAGGGCACGGGAAGACCCTGGTGGCCCTCCTGGCGGGGACGGTCCTGGATGCCAAGGTGGCGATCCTCCTGGCACCCGCCTCGACGACCAGCCAGCTCCGAACAGAGCAGCGCCGATTCTTCTCCCACTTCCACATGATCAACCGCATCCTGATCTACTCCTACGACCAGCTCAGCCTGGCCAAGAACACCAACCTCCTGGACCGCATGACAAAGGGAGTCGAGGACCACGAGGTGGTCATAGTGGCCGACGAGGCCCACCGCCTCAAACGCCTGGAGAGCGCCAGGACGAAAAGACTCATAAGGTTTTTCCAGCGACGCCCCGGTGTCCGCTTTGTGGCCCTGTCGGGCACACTGACGAGCAAGAGCCTCAAAGACTTCGGGCACCTTGCCGAGCTGGCGCTACGAGACAACAGCCCGTTACCCAGGGACAACACCCACCTTGATGCCTGGTGCGAGACCATTGACGTGGGAGGGCGGCCCAACCAACAGCATTGGAACATGGTCGGCCCTCTGTGGGACTGGTACAGGGAGCAAAATCCGGACCTGAGACCCATGCGGGTCTACTTCGGGCGGAGACGCCAGGAGTACATCCGCAAGGCCTTCCAGACCAGACTGTGGTCGTGCCCTGGGGTCGTGGCGACGGGTAAGGGGTCTTTGGGATGTTCTTTGGTCATACACCCGATCAACGGCATCCCCATGCCCCAGGTAATCATCGACGCCCTGGAGCGACTTGAGACCATGGAGGAGGACCCCAACGGGGAACCCATGGAGGACGATGTTGCTATCTGGAGAGCAGGTCGATGTCTGTCACAGGGGTTCTATTACCGATGGGCCTGGGAGAAGACGGAGGCGGGAGTCCCCGACGAAGAGTGGCTCGACGCCAGGAGGACGTGGGCCAGGTACGTGCGCAGAGAGCTGGCTACCAGGTCAGACGAAGGGTACGACAGCCCGCTCCTGGTCTACCAACGTACTGAGAGGCTCGTGGCCAAAGGCGTGCGGAGCCCGATGTGCCTGGCCTGGATGGCCTGGAGAGATCAGAAAGACAAACCAGCTCCCCCAACCGAACCGGTCTGGCTATCCGATTTCATGGTCAAGTGGGCACTGGATTGGGCCAGCAAGCAGCCCCACCCGAGCATCCTTTGGTACGACATGCTGGCCGTAGAGGAGGCTTTTCGCCAGGTAGGCATACCCGCCTACGGTGCAGGGATGCCTATGCCCAAGCGGGCGGAGACGTGCGCCATGAGCATACAGGCCCATGGCGTGGGCAAGAACCTCCAGGCCTGGAGGTCTCAGCTTGTAGTCGCACCTCCGAGCTCTGGGAAGACCTGGGAGCAGCTCTTAGGCAGGACCCACCGTTACGGCCAGGATGCCGACGAGGTGGATGTCTATGTCTGTACCCATACGGACAACTTCAGAGGCGCTTTCGATAGCGCTCTGAGAGATGCAACCTACATTGAGCACACGTCGGGCAACCGACAGAAGCTATTGTTTGCAACACTGGACAGACGAGGGTAACGAGGCACGAGGCCCCGAACCCTAAACCACACCATCGAGGAGGAAAACGAGATGGAAAGAGCAGGAATTTTTGGCGGAATGGGCAGTGCGAAAGTGGCCGGTGGTGGCCGTTACATCGAACCGGCAAAGTGGCACCTTGAGGCCCGTGAGCTCAAGGTGTTCGAGTCGCAGCGCAAGCGTGGACAGTGGTTCTTTGCGGCGGAGTTTGATGTCCTGGACGTGAAAGCCCCGGCAGACTACGAGGGCAAGTTCCCGTTCGCCCCCGGCGACCTGGTGTCCTGGCTGGTCAACATGGACAACGACAGCTCCCTCGGGAACATCAAGGGCCTGGCGATGGCTTTGGTCCCCGGCTCCGAGGAGGAAGACATCGACGACGCTGCGATGGAGGGCCTCGTTGACAGCAGCCAGCCCGCCCGTGGTCTCAAGGTGTGGGCCAACGCTTTCCACGTCGAGACCCGCAAGGGCACCCCGTTCACCAAGGTGGTCTGGTCCTCGGATGCCGATGGCATTGACGAGGGCGAAGACTAGACCGTAGCACGTTGACCACCTGTGGGGAGGGGAGCAGTCAGCCCCTCCCCACCCAACCCACGGGAGAGCCATGCAGCGGATTGCGATTGACACCGAAACCTACAAGATGGCCCCAGGCCGGTTGATACCCAAGCTGGTCTGTGGGTCGTACTGCGACGGGAGTCGTTCTGGTGTGCTCCTGGCAGACGACACGGTCAAGGCCGTTACAGAGTGGCTCCAGGACAGCAACGTCGTGCTCGTTGGGCACAACCTTGCGTTCGACATGGCCGTACTTCTCAACGCTGGCGTTCCGGCTGAGTTGATCTGGGCAGCATATGACACCGGGCGTCTCCAGTGTACGATGATCTTTGAGAAGCTCCGGAAGATCGCCCTGGGTTGGACCGAGTTTGACCCCAACCTGAGAAACCGCCCCAAATACCGGTTGGCGGACCTGGTCAGGGAGTACCTGGGGGAGACCATGACGGGCAAGGCCGGAGCGGACGTGTGGAGGCTCCGATACCACGAGCTGGACGGTGTCCCCCTGGCGGAGTGGCCTGCGGCCGCATACAAGTACGCCCTGGACGACGCCAAGCTGACCTGGAGGGTAGACGCCTGTCAGCAGGAGAAGACCCCAGAGCTGCCGGATTTCTTGCGCCAGTGTGCGTATGCGTGGGCTCTCCACCTCATGAGCGCCTGGGGGCTCAGGACCGACAAAGAGCGAGTAGCGGAGCTCTCTGACAACGTAGAGAGCGAGATCAACGCAGTCATGTCCGACCTCATGGCAGCCGGAGTCTACCGGGAGAACGGTAAGAAGAACATGGCCGTGATCCGGGCTTTAGTCAGCGAGGGGTTCCGGAAGCAAGGCAAGGAGCCGCCGACAACCGACAAGGGGTTCGTCAAGGCCGACGCTGACACCCTGGAGCTGGCCAACCATCCAGCGCTGCAAAAACTGGCTGACATCTCCAACTACCAGACGCTACAAAAGACGTTCATCCCTGCCTTACAGCAAGGCACCGAGGTCCCTGTGAACCCAGGGTATGATCTGAAGCGCTCAGGCCGCACCAGTGCGTTCAAACCAAACATTCAGAACCAGCCCAGAAAGGGAGGCGTGAGGGAGTGCTTTGTCCCCAGGGAGGGATGGGTATACATCGGCGCTGACTACTCCATCGCAGAGCTGTGCAGCCTGGCCCAGGTGCTCGTTGACCTGTATGGGGAGAGCGAGATGGCCAGAGCTATCCAGGCAGGTAGAGAGCTCCACCTCGAAACGGCGGCGGGGATTCTCGGCATTTCCTACGAGGAGGCCCTGGAGAGGCACCAGGCAGGGGATAAGGCGCTGAAGGATGCCAGGCAGATGGCCAAGGCGGCCAACTTCGGGTTCCCAGGTGGCCTGGGGCCTGAGAAATTCGTACTGTACGCCAGGCAGGCTTTCGGCCTGGAGCTGACGATAGACCAGGCCAAGACCCTCAAAGAACACTGGCTCCAGAGGTATCCTGAGATGGTTCGGTACTTCCAGGAGATTGGAGACCGGTCGAACGCAGGCGGCGGGTCGTTCGAGGTAGTCCAACACAGGAGCGACCGCATCCGAGGGGACTGCCGGTTCACGAGCGGATGCAACACCCTGTTCCAGGGGTTGACAGCGGACGGGGCCAAGATGGCCCTCTACGAGGTCACCAAGGCCTGTTACCTGAAGCAAGATTCTCCTCTGTACGGCTGTCGCCCCGTCGCCTTCATCCATGATGAGATCATCATCGAGGCCCCGGACAACGGCACGTTTGACCTAGACGCAGCAGCAGCAGAGCTGTCGAGGATCATGGTGCTCTGCATGGAACACTTCACCCCGGACGTACCGTCTAAGGCTACAGCACACCTCATGAAACGCTGGTACAAGGATGCCGAACCGGTGTATGGTGCAGACGGCAAGCTGGTGCCCTGGGAACCGAAAGAGGTCGAACATGATTGACGGCAGACCAAGTACGGTAACCGCCCACCTGTTGGCAGCTACTCGGGTCGTGGGTATCTGGGGAAAAGACGTCCACACCCCCCACCTGGCGCTTCATGCTGTGAATGTGTCGAGGCACCTAACCCTGGCCCTCCAATCCCTGGACGATGAGTCTACAGACATCTTAGAGACCTTCGTAAGGACCATGGAGGGGGAGGACAAGCAACAGATACTCAACAGTGTAGCAGGCATGTGCAAGTCGGCAGGGAACGCCATCCAACAGGCCATCCAGCTTTGTGTTCTGCTACCGGCCGCAGACAGGGATGCCCTGGAAACACACTTCGGTAGCCTGGGGCAGAACCTTGACGCTGCGATGGCTTACTGGTCCGGTGCAGGGATGCAAGCTGTACCTGGCAGGGAGGCGCTTAGGGCGGAGTACCAATGAGAGATACCTATGTGAAATTCATGATGGACCCGACAGCCCCCGACTGTGCGCACGAGGACGGTCGATTTGGTCTCACATTCCTGGCCAAGGCGGGGGTCGGCAAAGTGACCCCGTGGGTAAAAGAGGACCTCGATTGTCCGGTTGTCCAGGACATCCACAAGGCAATCGCCTGGTCAATCAAGAATCAGTGCAAGCCGATAGCCGTACCGACAGCGAGTCTGACAGACGATCTCAGGATGTTGTTGGGTTTGGATTAGACAGGGTACTGCTCGGGAGCCTCCAGGTAATCAACCAGGAGCAATTCCGGATACGTCTCAGCGAGGGCTTTCAGTGTTTCAAGGGTGACTATCATCGCAACCTCCATCAGTTATCAGGACCTCCAGAGTAAGACAATCTGATGGGTCGTCAAATTTTTTCGATCTGTTCGCTTGACACTCCGAGCTGTTCGTAGTAATTTCAAGCTCTGGCAAGGTGCCAGGTTGAAAACGAGATCGAAAAGGAGAACAAGATGGAAGGAAAGAAAACGTGGATCGTGAGCTGGTGGATGAGTCACCCGGACCTGGACAATGACGACTGTACGACGGCAGACAGTTTCGACAGCCTGGAGGCGGCAAAGAAGGCGTTTTACCACCACCCAGACCGCTGGCTGCGAGACCACACCACGCACATTATGTTGTCCGTTACAGAGCTCCTGGAAGGGGAGCAGCTCTGGGAGGTCCCGATCAATACCTGCGAACGTCTCGACGTGAGGGCCAACCCGTTGGCCAGGACCCCTCTGGACGTCTCTGAGGGTGTCTACGTGGACGAGGACTGGCGGCGGGAGATTGCCAGAGAGGCCGGGATGCTCATGGGCGTGCAGGCATACAACGAGGTAATGGGGTATGACGTTGAAGGGTAAGAGAACCAAGCGGCAGCAGCGCCGAGACTCGTTGGTGGCGTCGGCCAACGAGATATTCCTCAAGCTGTTCGGAGACGGCCAGGATGCGCACGTCGCTTTGTATCGGGCCTGGGCGCTGAGAGTAGCAGCTCAAGCCAGGGGGATGCGCATGATCATCCTGGCCGGGTCCGCCTATTGGCGAGTGGCCGAGTCTGGGGAGCGGACTGTGTTCGGGTATCAGTGGGAAGGGATGGAAGCGGCCAGGGCCTCCCTGTTGGAGTCCAAGATGCCGGTCATGCACGTCTGGGGATACCTCTTACACAAGGACGAGGTCGTTGACATATGCACACGGTTCCAACCCGAGCAGGCTGAGCGAGCGGGGGTCTCCTGGGAGCTCCCGCACCCGCCTGACTATATCTGGGAGCGGGCCGACAAGATACTCGGCAAGCATGGTGCTGCCTACGTCCCTGACGAGGGCGCAACCAAGCTGGCCAACTTGCTGTTAGAGAAGGAGGCCAAGCGCCTCCTGGGAGAAAGGGGAGAGACGGATGGACCTACACGAGCTGTGCCAGAGGTACGGACTGGAAGCGGTGTCGAGCGTAATGGGCATGACGGAGCGCTGCCTGATTGATGTTCGACGGGGCTTTACGGCCATGACCATCGACGACCTGTTCGAGCTCGGGAGAGCGTACCCGGAGTTTGACATGGAGCTGACTGTCAAGCGTATCGGGAGAGGCCGAGAGGCTAAGCAGGCATCGAGGAAATTCCGAAAGCGACGGGGGAGTTGATGGGTAAGGCAAAGACGACCTCAGAGGCCTCAGAGCGTGAACGCCTGGTAGCGGCCTGCGAAGAGCAGAAAGCGCTCAGCGCCGAGTACACCCGCCGATGGGAGGCCGAGAGCGCTGGCTTAGAGGAGGAGGCAGCTCGCTCTGGCCTAAGAGACGCCCTCATGTCTGAATACGAGCGCCGAAAAGAGGCCCTGGATGCTCAAATAACGCAGCTCGTGAGCTCCCTGGATGTCCGCCCTGGGTCTGAGAAAAAGGTCATGACGAGGGTAGACCTCATGCCGTTCCGTTCGCAAGGCTACGGTGCTGACAAGTACGCAAGGACTAAGGCGGAGATGATCGCTGCCGAGGCGGCAGAGCACGGTGTTGAGTCCGAGGTGGTCCCTATACCCTGGCCACCAATGCCTGACAACCAGGGTCCTGCACCAAAAGGACCGATGGGTTATCAGGTAGTCACTTACGTCAAGGACGAGAGCGACGCCTGGCTCCTGGCATTGAAGCCTCGTTGGGAGCTCAAAGAGACCGTTCGACAGTGCTGGAAGCGAGGAGTCAACCCCAGGGTATACTTGCCGCACCTTCCCCACGGGTTCGAGTCCGAGGTCGGCATTGACTACCAGGGCAACGACCTGGAGGTGACAGGTGAGTAGCACTAACCGAGGGGCCAACCGAGACCAGACAGATTTCTACAGGACCCCGGCACACGCTGTCGAGTCCCTGTTCCAGGCGGTAAAGCCTCCTGCCCCGACCCTGGACCCTTGTGCTGGAGATGGTGGCCTCATTCGGGCCGCTGTGCAGCTCCCAGGGAGGATGGCGCACCGGTTCGCTGGAGTAGAGATAGACCCCCTCCTGGTGGCGGCCGCCAGGGAGGATGGTCTGCCGGTCGTCTTCGGAGACGGCCTGGAGCGCTCCTGGAGAGGCGAACACGTCCTCATGAACCCACCCTATAACAACGCCCTGGCCTGGGTACAAAAAGGCGTAGAGGCGGCAACCTGCTCCGCCCTGGTAAGGCTTGGGTTCCTGGCCACACAGAAACGACTAGCCTTTTGGCAGAACAGCCCGCCAACAGCCGTTGTGATACTCTCCAGACGTCCGAGCTTCCGGAGCGACGGGAAGACGGATTCGGCCGACTACTGTTGGGTCCATTGGGGACGGTACAGGGACGGTCAGACAGCGCTGCTCTGGTCGTGACCGACCAGGGGATTCACAACGGCCTCTAGGGTAGTATCTTTCACGTCAGCCAGGGCGGCCCCCAGGTCAGACAGCTCCAGCTCTATCGTGGTGAACTTGTGGCCGCAGCTCTTACATCGGCGCTTGCGTAACCGAAAATCGGCCTCGGTCCACCACCCGATGATTTTCTGAGCCTGCTCGATCAGCCACCTGTAGTGGGGATGCGGATTGTCACCGCTACGAGAGTCGTAGACCGTCGAGGGCTTTCCACACTTGGAACAATTCATCGCATGACCCCGTAGGTAATGCCCCAGGCCGCCAGGCCACCGACAGTAACCCCGACCACACCCCAGAACAGCGGGGTCTTGTAGAAAGGCGGTTTCGTTGCCTGGGGGAGCTGCATGGCAGCGTCGAACAGCTCTCGTTGCTCCTCAAAGGCCTCTTTGCAGAGAACCAACTTGGCCCGTAAGTCCTGGACGTCGATCAACCGCTCAGCCCGTTCTAGCTCCAGGTCAGCCTCACATCTGGGGAGCATTATGGTCTTGACCCGGACGGCCTCCAGAGCCCAATCTGGGGGCCAGAGGACCCCCTCAGAGCACGGGACAACGTCGCCAATGCGCAGGGTTAGAGCGCTGTTGCAGGCAGGCCCCTCCTCCCCCAGGGTAGGACCTGGGAGGCAAAGGAGGAGGGTGCCCACGAGCAACAGGGAGTGCAACAGCCGCAACATCGTAGTCCAGGAGTATCTCATGGCGTCAATCGTCTCCGAAAGCATCGTTGACTGCATCCGTAATGGCCTCGACGTCTCCGGCTTTCTTGGCCAGCTCGACGTCTTTATCCTGGAGAGTCGAGACCTTCTCTTTGTGAGACTCCCGAACGACCTCCAGGGCTTGCTCCCGTTTCCATCTAAGCTCCGCCACCCTGGCCTGGTAGTTTTTGAGGAGCTGGTATTCCTTTGCGAGAAGCAGGGCCTTCTCCCTACGCCTATTTGCCAACCTGAGAGCCCACAGGGCCAGCAGGAAGGCAAGAACCGTCCAGACCCATGCAGGTACACCTCTCAGCCAGGTCCAGGCCGTTCTCAGGCCTGTGACGACTCCAGCGGGGATCATTCCCCACCTCCGAGCCGTTTTCGGAGTCGTCGTTTGACGACGGCCACGACAATCGTGGACAGCGCTCCAGCGCAAGCGCCGACAGCGAGCCCCCACTGCCAGAAACCGGGATTGATGGTCTCATACAGGACGTAACCCACCAGCGACCCGGCCAGGAGCGCTACAGCCCGCAAGAGACCAGAGTACCACCACGGGCGCTCTTCTCCCTTACGATACTGACTCATGAACGCCTTGATGACTTCCAGGAGCCCCCAGACGACGAACGCTGTGACGATGAAAAGACCAACGATGCTTTGCAGGTTAGCAGTAGTGATGTCCATGTCATACACCTCCCTCTATGCTGTGTTTAGCTTGGCAGACCGAGAGACTTTTGTCCATGTCTCTCACCTTCCCCCAGATCACGTCGTGTTCTTTGCGGTCCTCTTTGGCCTCGACGGCCAGCTCTTTTCCAGCAGCTTCTATCCGCTTGACGTCCTTGCAGACGTGCTCTAGTTGTGATTCAACTCCCCGAAA
>Ga0099850_1001643_pt1 | contig 10519 bp, 14 predicted proteins | sample CB_VirMetaG_5_FD_79182 | JGI IMG/M metagenome (GOLD analysis project Ga0099850, IMG submission 79182) | Freshwater to marine saline gradient viral communities from Chesapeake Bay - CB_1508_1D Viral MetaG | ecosystem: Environmental > Aquatic > Marine > Coastal | place: USA: Chesapeake Bay...
AACGAACAACCAGAGATCCCATATCCCAATGACGAGAAAAGAAAGATTACAGCCTATTGTAAGCCCGTGCCTAAACGTGTGCAAAATAGACAATAATATTTGTATTGGGTGTTTTAGAACATTGGAGCAGATTTCTTCTTGGTCACGGCTATCTGACCAAAAACGTACTGAAATCATGCAATTCCTCAAAAAACAAGGCTCTCAGATGCCCCAGAATTAACGAAACAAAAGGCTTTGGTATGATTACTACCTAGAAACGCTTTTGTTTTTCTACGTTTAAATTTAATAGCCTAGCGTTGATTTATGCTATTTCGGAAAGAATATCTTTCATTTTTACTCACTTCTCTATGATTTACAAAAAATGTATAACTAATAATAGAAAAGGAGCCATAAATGTTATCAAAATTATTTTACAATTTTAAAATCGGAAGAACAATAACTGCACTAAATAGTCTGGACGATGCTACACTAAAGGATATAGGTTTACACAGATCAAATATTAGATCCCATGCTTACGATCTTTTTAAAAATGAAAAGCCAGAAAAAGATCCATTGACAGAATTGTGTGATAATTTAGCAAAAGCAAGATACTAGTCTACTTCGCCCCAGTTATCACATAAAGCAGAGTCAACTTCAAAAGGAACTTTTAGATTTGGTATACAATTTGACATAATGTCAACAACTCTATCTGCTTCTTTTTGATCTTTGATATTAAAACATAATTCATCATGCACAGTGAGTATTGGACATAGACCTTCTTTGTAACAATCTACCATAGCTTTTTTTGTTTGGTCGGCACTCGAACCTTGGATTAATTTATTTAATGCTTTATATGTAAAGGCTCTTCTTATTCTACCTTTATGCCCATATTCTTTGATGGCTTCGGCAAGAGGCATTGCTTTGTTATACCCATATGAGTTAGGCTCCCACATATCAAATCTACATTTACGACCTAACCAAGTTCTGATCACGCCATGTTCTTTTGCGTGACTAGACGTTTTTTCTGCTATACCTTTAACAAAAGGAACTTTTTCATGATATGTATCTAGAAGTTTCGTAGCTTCTTCTTCTTCAATTCCCATAACATTAGCAAGTTTTTTCTTCCCCATACCATACATAATCCCAAGATTTACTGTTTTAGCATGTTTACGAGATATACCTGCCATATCGGCTACCATCTGATGAAAGTCAGCATTTCCTTTATTATACATCTCTATCACTTGATCTATCTGAGGATGTTTATTTTCTCCTGTCAAGCTGCCACAATAATGAGCTAGCCATCTTGGTTCTTGTGATGCATAATCAAAGGAACCCCATTTGTGGCCCTCCTCCGGGATAAACAAACCACGAATAAATTTTTTGATCTCAGGATCTCGTGCAGGAATCTGTTGCAAATTGGGGTTACTTGAACTAAAACGACCTGTAACAGTACCTCCATCATCGGATCTTAAAGGATTAAAATCACAATGAATTCTACCCTCATGAGAATGATTAAGAATAGTTTCTATAAATGTCGTGTTAGCTTTATTAAGTTCTCTTATCTTAAGAATCTTTGCCGCAATGGGGTGAGGATGATTAGAGAGAAATTCTTTTGTAAACATGGGCGACCCAGACTTCTCTGTTCTAAGATAGTGAATCCCAAGGGAGTCGAACACTTTTGCTATAGATGTGGCGACCCAAGGTTCAATTGCGAGTCCCGTGTCCTTGACTATTTCTTCAAGTAATTCTTTTTCTCTTTTAGCCAACATTTTTTTAACACCTTCAGCCTTATCTATGTCAACACGAACACCTTTTGTTTTCATGTCTAATAAAACAGGTAGTAAAGAAGACTCTAAGTTAAAAATAGCATTACATTCTTCTTTGTCTAATAAAGGTCTTAAATGATCCCACAACTTTAACGTGACTCTAGCATCTTGTTCGGCATAAGCACCAACAAAACGACTAGGTAATTGCCACATACCAGACTTTGGATCCACACCAAAATACTCTGCTGCTCTGTTCATCATCTTTTCATTCTTCCACTCGCCAAGATATTCTCCCGCAAGTGAGTTTAGATTATAATATCTTCTGTTCTCATTCAGTAGAGGTGCTGCAATCATAGTATCTATGATCTTGCCTTGAACTTCTATGCCCTCGGCTCTAAGCCATCCTAAATCATACATAGAGTTGTGAAACACTTTTTCTATATGAGGTGTTTCCATTTGTTTTTTTAACCAGGTAAACACTTTCTTTGCTGGTAAATTACCTCCACCCTCATGTCTGATTGGATAATAAGCTATGAAATCTCCTGCAGCCACAGCCACACCAATGATGTATCCATCTTTTCTACACCAACCAGGTCCAAGTTTCATTAAGTTAGGATCTCTTGTCTCTAAGTCTATGGCTATTCTATCGTGCTTTGTTAAATCTGGAAAAGAGGAAGGAGGCGACCAATCACTTTCTAAACCCATGGAGGCTACTTCTTTCATGTCTTCATTTGTTAGATCTGGCATTTCTTCTGGTCCTTTCGCTTTAAACCAATCGCCCCCCATATCAGCTAAACTAAACTGATGTTTCTTTTTCATGATTAATTATCTCCCCTCCGAGTGCTGCGTACCCAATGATATCTACCCAAGAATCATCGTGTCCCATTGTTTCAGCTAACCTAGCTAACTTTACTCCAATCATACAAGCAACCACCTCTTCAGCAGTTACCTCTCTAGCTAACACAACTGACCATATCTTAGCTATTCGCTCATGATTAAACTTAGCTGGTCCATATTCCTTGGCTCTCGGACCATTAATTAATTTTTCTGCCTCTTCTAAAAAATATTTTCTATTTTTGTTCACTTATCCACTCCTTTACTTCAGAACATTTCCATAATCTAGTTTTTGGAGATACTGATATGGGTTTTGGAAAATTTTTATCATCCATCCATGTTTTTATTGTTTCCGAAGTCACCCCAAAAAATTTAAGTATATCTTTTCCATTTATATATCCGAGGTCATTGTTTAATTTAATATCTTCATTGTTTTTCATAAATCTTCATCCTTTTCAATTTCACCTTCATAAACTTCGTCTGTTTCTATAAAATAAATAACTTTTTCTATCATCCTAGCCATCTCTTGGTATTGTATAAGTTTTTCTAAAAGTTGATTATCTAGATAATCTCTATGTCTTCTTAATTGATTTTCTACTAAAGCCACTTGAGAAAGACGATGCTTCAAAACCTTTGTTGCAACAGATTCATGATCAGGGTTTATGTCCTGACCTAAAAGATGATTTAAACGAATATCGTCTTTTATAGCTTTATTTATAATGTCTGGTATGCTCATATTCTAAATCCATTATCTTTGTTTGAGTCTACAATGTGTAATTGTTCTTTTGCCCTTGTTGCACCAACATAAAAAGTCCTGATCTCGGAATCTTGATCAGGACTTTCTGTACATGCTTTTGATGATTCTAACATAAGTAGAACGTTATCTGCCTCCCCACCTTTTGCCTTATGGATCGTAGATATTTTTATTCTTGGTGATCCGGTCCAAATCTTCTCCCCACTCTTCCTCACAGAATTTATGTATGTCAACTCCTTGTCCGATACTTTTATCACTTGATTCCAATGTGTCTCCGCAGACACTGTCAGACAATCTCCCATGTGATCTATTGAATATAATTTTTCGGGGTCGAATGAATTTAACACTTTTTTGCCATGTTTGGTAAAAACATGAGGCTGTGTTATCTTCGAAAAGTTCTTCCATTCGCTTATCGGTAATTGTTGTTTTTTGCATATTTTGTTCCACACCTCTATTCCGTTAAGTACATTTGGGGAAATAGACCAACCAGAACCTTCCTTCCAAAAAAGGTAACCACTTTCTTTAAGCTTGTTAGCAATTTTATTGGTAATGTAGTTAGTTCTTCCAAGGATTAACCACTCTCCAGTTCTGAAGTCTACATCCATGATATCATAATGCCAAATGACTGCACCTTTTTTTGTAGTGGGTTGCCAAACTTTTGATTGTCTGGTAGAGAGTCTTGCCACTAAATCATCTACCAAGTTATGTACGTCCAAAGGGATTCTATAGGACTGATCAAGTACAATCTTATTAGAACTAGCATTTAAAAAGTCTTTAACATTTACTCCCATCCAAGAATATATACATTGATCATCATCACCTGCATAAAATATTTTCTTGGCTCTCGGAACTAAAACTTTTTTTACCATATCCCATTGCATAGGAACTAAATCTTGTGCTTCATCAACTATCAAAAGATCTAAAATGGGACCTTCGCCTTGATCTATGAAGTCTTGAATCATGTCTACAAAATCTCTTTTTCTCATGACTCTTTTGTAGTCTTTCAATGCTTGATCGACTTTCAATGCTTGTTGAAACTTCAATCTACGGTCATTTGTATCACTGAACTGTTGCTCTAAACTAACACCACGAACACGAGCCATGTTGATTAAACCAAGATAAGCATCTCCATCTTTTCCTAATGTAAATAAAGTTCCATCAGACATGTTTATAGAAGAATTAGCAGAAAATTCTAATCCTAAAAGTTTTCCTAATTGTGTGTAATCACTTCCGTACAAAACATCTTTTCGACTAATCCCCAACCACTGAAAAGCTAGCGAGTGTAATGTTCTAAACCAAACAAGGCTATCCTCATTTATACCTAGTTTTTCTATTGTTCTAGTCTTTGCTTCTTCTGCAGCTTTACGGCTGAAAGAAACAAACCCTATCTTTTCGGGAGATGTTCCATTCTTTATTTCTTCTTGAACAATAGATATAAGTTTAGTTGTTTTTCCTGTCCCTGGTGGACCAAATATTGTTGTTTCCATTACATTTCTAACCTTCCATGACATGCCTTACAAACACATATACATTTTTCTATCTCTGCATTTATCTTATCTATGTTTTTGTCTTCACTAACAATTTCAGAAACATTTTTATACTTTGTTTCTGGGACTACATGATGCCACTGTAAGTTTTCAGATTTTTCATTGTACCCACATCTTTCACAACCTCTTTCCAATTTTATTTGATTAACGTAGTCTCTTAACCTAGACCTCGCTCTAGACCATCTGCTCTTCAAAATGGCACCTCTTCTTCTTGAATCTCGATACTCGGAACTTGAATCTCTGATTCAAACTCAGGAACCCACCAAACTCTTACAGTTTTCCATTCTCCTTTTGTGTTTTTAAAATTTTTACTTCCATTAGCTGTTTGATTATTGTTCATTTCTTTTAATCTTTCTTGTATTTGACCACGACTGTAATTATCAAATTTCTTAGCTCTTAAAAACTGCATTAAAGAATCTAGCTTAAAGTAAGTTTTACCTTCTTCTGTCCAAGGCTTACCTAGAGATAACTCTTCAGCCGATTGAGCTTGTATCCTTCCCGTACAGTAAGTCTCAAGTAATTCAAGAAACTGACCTTTATATGTTAATTCTTGTGGAACCTCTATCTCGTTTACATTCTCTAACAAAGAATTAATTAAGGCTTGCCAATCACTGTTTTTCATAACAGGAGGCATATAGTTTAATTGCTCCATACATTGTCTTTGAAATTTCAAAGGAACTTGTAAATCCTCAGTAGATAGTTCTAATCGTCTTGTTTCTACGTCAGCAAACCAAACTCTAGGTTCTGATAGAACAACAGATAAACCACTTATCTCCATAGTTTGAACTTGATTGCCTATTCCATACTTCTTTGTCTTACATAAAGACTTGTTGCAATAAGAACTCAAAGGCTGTTGATCACATGTGTAAAAATATTCTTTCTTTTCTATTTGTCCTTGTATTGTAACTATATCTGATGCTGGTAAAGGAGGAACACAATAAGTAGTGTTGAAACTCTCAAGCAAAGTTTTCCATTTATCGGGATCCATTCTTCTAAACATAACCGCTGCATTAAACATAGAGGTGTTCCTGCCACCCTCTGGAATCCCCTGCTTTGCCATAGTGGATAAGCATGGAGGACTTTCTTTAAATTGATTAGAAGATCCACCAAAATCTAAAGATAAAAAATCTTTTGGTAAAACAGTTCTGCTTTCACACAATTCTATAAACTCTTCTAAGGTTGCTTCTTCTCCATCTTCCTTAATTGCGTATCTTAAGGTCTGCTCTGAATCAAAGTATGGAAGGTTTATAAAATTACCAACATCGCCACGTTCAACCAAAACTTGTTCTTGCTTTGGAAATATTTCGCAATTACCAAATCCTAGTATAGAAGATATCTCTGAAGCTTTATCTCTAAATTCTCCTGCACCAATCCATTCTTTGAAGAAAAAGAATATGTGTGCACCACCAGATTTACTTCTACATACAACGGCAGGTATTTTAAATTTTCTAATTTTTTTATCTAGTGCAACTAAATCTAATGGATATTGATCTATGTCTAAAGCACCAAATTTACATTTGTTTTCTTCGTTAATAGGTATAGAACCAACACCTGTAAAACCATTTATGTGTGACTCTACTAAAGTAAGTGTTAAAGGTTTTCTGACGATAAAGGAATGAGCCTTTTGTTTCCCTGCTCTTCTTTCATCTGATATTTTTGTCTGTCCATGTGCTGCACTAAACCCTTCAAATGCAACCATGAACTTTTCGTGTAAATTCATTGATTTCCCCTCAAAGATTGGGGCGACAAACGGAGGAATATTCATCGCCCCAAACAGTTAAAACGGTAAGTCTTCTTCCTTTGAAGTTCCGTTTATTACTTCATCACTCGTTCCCGCTTGAGTTTTAATTTCTCCAGATTTAAACGATTGATAAAAAGCTTTTGCAGCCAAAAAAGCTTCTTGGGGGAGAAGAGTTGGGTCAACCTTTTCGACTGCAAAATTGTACCAGGATCCTCGGTCGTTACTTTCTTGCGTAGAGGTTAACTTCCACGCAGTCCCCCACATTGGAGGATTAAATAATCCATTAGGTCCTGTATACTGTACCATTTTCATCATGGTATTCCATTTTTTAGACACTTTTAATTGTGTCTTCTTCATGTCACAAATAGCTGTTTGTGTAGAACCTGTCTTAACATCTACAATCATAACTAAGTGCTGTGCTGAACGAATTAGTTCATTACCCGATGGTAATAATTCTGTAGCACCGTCCCTTTGGGTTTGTGATAGTGCGGGATCATTAGCTTTTAACTCTCCCATAAAACCTCCGCCCTCGGTTCTTAGTTGGAACTCTAAATATTTAAGAGTGTATCCACATGGTATTACATACACACCTTCTTCACTGTCCCAAAACTCTCCTGTAACAGTGTTGAATAAATCTCCTCCACTTGCTCCTTTTATGTAAACAGACTCTTGTTTATTCAATTGAGGAGATGTGGTTTGTATTATTCTTAGAAATGGTATCTGCATGTCATCTGCACCTATTGAATCCATTCCTTCTCCTGCAAACTCCGATAGTTCACTCATAAAGTTAGCAGGTAAGTTTTCTTTTTTCTCTTGTAGTTCTGTATTAGCCATTATTTAACTCCTTGTTATCTTAGCTTCGTTACCGACAAAAACACCGAAAGTATCAAAATCTAGTTCTGCTCCACTTTCGATTCTTCCTTTTACCCAGGACTTTAATGTCATTGGATGTATGTGTGTTTTCTGAACAGGATCAAATCCATTTTTCCTTAGATCATCAACAACTGCACCAACCACATTGTCTTCTCCTTGAGAGAAGGACACTATGACATCATTCTTTATGATGTCCGCTTCACCCACAGATCGGAGAAAGTTAAAAGCTTGTTCTCTTTTATCCTCAGAAATGCGAGCATGAACGAAAGATCTGATAGTAACCTTGTGACCATCCACAGTTATACTATCCATGCCCATTTCCTCCATGAGGCTGGGTATGTCTTCTTCGTTCACTTTTCTTTTTTTGAATTTCAAATCCTTGAGGTGCTGTTCAGCATCCTCAATGTCTTTTTGAATTTGAATAGATTGTCGGATAAAGTTGGATAACTTGGATGCTCCTTCTTTATCTACATTGTCGAACTTATCGGCATCGACCTTTTCCTTTTCAAATAGAGCATACATATCGCTCATAATTACCTCTTTCTGTTACTAAGTTTTTCCCCTTCGGGATTAAGTAATTGTTTTACTTTACAATTATATGTTTTGTCAAGCTACTTGTTTTTCTTGTGCCACTTTCTTGACTAAGTGTGCTAGCTGTCTACTTACACTCCTTTCATTTTCTTCAGCTAATTCTTTTAACATTTCATAAACATCAATAGATACTGCTACTGATTTCCATTTATTGGGATCCATTATAAACTCCTTTTAAATCCATTAATTTAGTGGAAGATACTTCATATCATATATAGTGTCAAAGATATTTATTTCAACCATTCTCTTACTTCTTCTCCTAAAGATCTAGCTGATAATTCGTTTTTAGATTTTAAACTTTTTACAATATGCTCATCCACAGTTCCTTTCGCCACAAGATCAACATAAAGAACTGTGTTCTTTTGCCCTATTCTGTGACATCTTGCTTCTGATTGTATCCTAGATTCTAGATTAAAATCATTAGCATAATAAATAACATTACTTGCAGTATTCAATGTAAGACCTCGTCCTGCTGTCTGAGGATTAGCTACAAAGAATCTCGCATCTCCGCTATTTAATCTTTGTTCTGCCATTTGTCTGTCTCTTTCAGACGTGTCGCCGTAAAAGGTAACAACAGAATCTTTCCCATATTCTTTTTGTAAAACTTTTTTTATTTTTAAAATATCATATCTAAATCTTGACCAAATAATGACACTACCATTCATCTCTTCAATAACCTCAAGCATCGCATCTGTTCTATGACTTTTAAATTCCACAAGCTCTCCATCGTCTGTCATTGTATGACCACACAACACTTGTTGTAATCTTAATAGCTGAGTCATAACAGCAGGTGCAGAAACTAACTTACCATCGTCAAGTAAGGCTATGGCTGCATCTTTTATACTCTTGTAGTGTCGTAGTTGTTCGCTCGTCATAGGAACTTCACGAGTCGCATATATAGTTGGAGGTAAGTCTAGTGCCTCTGCTTTTGTAACTCTATGTGAAAAAGTATGAAGTCTTTCAGATAAATCATCTAAGTTTTTATAACCAACTATTTGTTGAAATGAATGCGAACCCATTCTTTGTGTTCTTGATATGGCATATTTTCCCTGGAAAGACCAATATGAATCATGACCTAAAAGATCCTTGCTCATGAAACCACACTGTGAGTACAGATCCATTGGTGACTTAGTTACAGGAGAACCTGTTAATATTCTTTTGTATTTAGCAGATAAACCAAAAGATATCAGAGCCTTGGTTCTTTTGGCTTTTGGATTTTTGATGGTTGTAGATTCATCTATAGCCAATAAAAAATCAGATCCTTTAGTAAAGAACTCAATATAGTTTTTCATTTTAGTTGTAGCAAATCCCTCAACATTAACTAACAAAATTCTAAGATCTTTTCTTGAATGTGCTCCATCGACTAGTCTTTTCTTTTCGGTTTTATTTGGCTGTGGATTCCATAAATAAACTTCACGTTTTATTTCATCTAACATATGTGTTGGTATCTCGTTCTCTTTCCAGTTTCTGTAAACACCCTTGGGTGCAACAATAACAGCCGTATCTATCTTTTGATTTTGATATAACCAAGTGATGTTATCTATGAGTACTTTTGATTTTCCACATCCCATCTCCATGAAGTATGCGTAGTTTTGTTTGTCATAACTTTTTTCTAAAGCTAATCTTTGATGATTGTATGGTTTTGTTTTGTATTTAAAATTCATTTTAAAATTCCTCCATCCATGCGAGAGTTGATGGTGCTGATCGACTCTCTGAATATTTGTTCTTGTACCTAGGCTCTGGCTTTACTGCATCGGGATGATCTGTTCCTGTCCAATCTGATTCGGGTAATTCTCTTTCTTCCTCAGTTGTTAAGAAAGGTCCCCAGTATCTATTAGAGCCTTCTAATGAAGTGCGTTTTTCTCTTTTCCACCCTTCAAGTCTAGCTATCTTTTGAATCGTCCGACCATCCGTCCCAATCTGGTTCGAAATTGATTGTGTATCGTGACCCAGACTCCACATTCTCCTTGCGACCACTACTGCTAGATGGGGGTGGTTTGGGAAAGTTGATGATGTTATCTCTATGGTCAGAGTATATTTTTTCTTTTCCATTCTTTTTACTCATAAATTTCATCCTCCTCTAATCCTTGCATGATTCCGAACCTTGCAGCCTCCATGTACCACAAGATATCAGCAGGGTCTTTTAATGTTGTTATCATTTGAACTTGACCCTGTTTGTTTTGTCCCATGATGACAAGTTGTTCAAATGTTTCTGCAGCCATATCACACACTAAAGATACAGGCTTAACTGTTGTTCTCATTTTATATGGGAATTTTATGATGTTGTCACTCATTTTAATTGTGAGCCTTGGCAACAATCATCCACAATACTATGGCACAAAACACATTGCTCATGACCATGTATGTTAATAGTCTGTAGTGTGCCTTGACATCTCGGGCATCTCGGCAAACAATGTGTTTTAATCTCTTGATG
>Ga0099850_1001644_pt1 | contig 10518 bp, 11 predicted proteins | sample CB_VirMetaG_5_FD_79182 | JGI IMG/M metagenome (GOLD analysis project Ga0099850, IMG submission 79182) | Freshwater to marine saline gradient viral communities from Chesapeake Bay - CB_1508_1D Viral MetaG | ecosystem: Environmental > Aquatic > Marine > Coastal | place: USA: Chesapeake Bay...
GAAAAAGAAATTGGTCAAGCAGTGGATTTTATGATGGACAAACATCTTGACACTGAACAGATACACTTGCACAGACAACAAAAAATACTTTCAAGTGATCGTTTCAGGAATCAATCATTTGTTAAAATCCATCCCGAGTATCAAGGATTAGTATGACAAAAATCAAACCCGATCAAGGCAATCAAACATTTTGTATGGCTCCATGGAGGCACTCTTATCTTTCACCGCAATCTGAAAGACGTATTTGTTGTGCATCAACAGAACCTGCTCAGTCATTCACTCAATACATTGACACAGCAGAAGGCTCCAACTCATACAATCCCACATCTCTAAAAGAATGGTGGAATTCAGATCACATGAAATCAGTGAGACGCAGAATGATGGCAGGTGAAAAACTAGATGAATGCCAAGTGTGCAATGACAAACTGCTCCATACCACTGTGTACAGAGATTATTTCAATTCGTTGTTTGGCAAAGACACAGACAAGGCCTTTGAAAACACCACTGATGATGGCGAAACCACACTCGAAACTGTGAGTTTTGATTATAGATTTTCAAACCTTTGTAATTTCAAATGCAGAATGTGTGGATCCATGCTGTCATCACAATGGGAAGCAGAAGAAAGAAAATACAACTTTTCTGCTGTGGATGAAAATTTATGGATGCAACCCAACATAAAACAACAGATACAAGACTTCACAAAAAATGTGGCAGAAAAAGAATTCGCTGATGCTGTGGAACGCAAAATCATAGAAGAAATTTATTGGGTTGGCGGCGAACCCTTGATGTATGAAGAACACTGGAAATACATGAAAAGAATAGTTGAAATTGGCCATGCTCAATCAGTGCATGCCAGATACAATACCAATCTTTCACGCATACATTACAAAGGAATTGACTTATTCAAAGACATTCTTTCGCATGTCAGGTCTTGGCAGGTGTGTGCATCAATTGATGGCACAGGAGCCACAGGCGAATGGATCCGCACAGGTTTAGATTACAAACAATTCATTGAAAATTTTGAATACGGATTATCATTTGCAGACCACAAAAGAAACCCAAGACAACTGCAATTAGACTTTACATTGACCACACCCGGATTGTTCGAGATAGAACGCATGTTTGAATTGAGTTTGAAATATGATGTAATAATAATTTCTAAAGTGTGTTTTGCATTTTCTCCCAACATCATCATGTGTCCCATGGCACTGCCCAGAAACATATTAAACCGTTTTGTGGACGATGTATTGTTGAGAATCAAACCCAGAGCAACATGGAAGCAAAAAGGCATGATCGACATGTTAGAAAATTTAAAAGCAAGACCAACATTTGAAGAACAATGGCCTGACAGTTTCAAGTCAGGATTAATGAAAGGCAAAAGTCGACAATTATCTATTGAATCAATAAGGACACAATCAACCACACTTGCAGAAATTTTGTCACAAGATGTTGATGTGTACCAATGGTGGAACGCAATTGACAATTGAAAGATTAATAAGTGTTGGCGATTCCTGTGTGTTTGGCAGTGAACTCAGCGATGTAGTAAACGATACTACTCCTAGCAAACTAACATATCCTGCACTTATATCACAAGATCTAAACTTAGAATATCTGTGTTTGGCAAGACCAGGTGCATCAAATCAATACATTGTAAAAACACTTCTAGAGTACCCATTTCAAGGCAACGAAATTGTGCTGATTCAATGGACTAATCCTGCAAGATTTGGTTTACATCTAGAGCAGGGATGGCATGATTTATCGCCAAATTTGCAAGACATGAATAATGCAAAATCTTTAGCAAATAAATTGTACAAAAACATTGAAGTTGGAAATTTTACTAAATTACAATTTAAAATGTGTGTAGCAACTGTGCTACAAACAATCAGCAGTGCAATTATAATGACAAGTAATTCTGAAGTACCATGTTATCAAAATATAATCAAGAAATTCAATCATAAAAATTTTTTAGATTTTTGCAAACCATTTGCTCACGGGATCAAAGGACACCCTCTCGAAGAAGCACACAATGAGTCTGCCAAATGTATAAAACCATACATTGCAGACATTATAAGTATGTAAAATGATCAAATGGATAAAAAAACTGTACAATAAAATCAAACTTGAAATACAGTATAGAAAAAAACTGAAAGAACTCAAGAAAAAAGATCCTTTCATTTATCACTGATGCACTTTAAACTTTGGCAACACATCACAGTGGATGGGCAGTTTAGGCACTCTGATTGCCTTGATAAGGTTTTACAATTTTTACTTGAGTGCAAAACACACAATCAAAAGCCTGTGTTTGAACTGGCACCTGAAGGATTTTCCATTCAAAATACAATAGCATGGAAGACAATTGAACTACTTTATCTTCAAAATGGGTTTTCTCATCAAGATGTCACTTTATCCACTTGTGATCTTTCAGCGGCATTCGACTGTGTTACACAAAAACACACAATGTTTTTAGATTGGGCAAGTGAGTACATGCAAAACAATCAATTCGAAAGTGGAAACTACACCCCAATCAACTTCATGCATTTCATAGGCAGGCTCACTTGGGACAGAGTGTTTGTTCATAATATTATTAAAAGTCAGTATGCAAACAAATCATACTATAGGTTGCATGGTTACAAAAATGGACACGGAGCACAAGGACAATGTTTTCATGATCTTTTAGAGCAAGGTTTCAGTTATCAAGAAGCTGTTGACATAATCAAACACATAGAACATCTTCCACAACAAAACACAGGCAACTTTGAAAAACTCGAACAAAATTTCAACTTTCCACATAATGTTGTTCCTCTCAAGGAATATTATGGTAATGCGTTTGTGGACATTGTGCATGAAACGGATATCACTGAAAACAATTTTTTCATCACAGAAAAAACAATCAGACCAATAATATTTCGCAGACCATTTATTATAATAGGTGGAAAACATTTTATGAAAAAATTACAATCACTAGGTTTTCAAACATTTGATCAATGGTGGTCAGAAGATTATGATAATTTGCATGGCAAAGATAGATTGAGAAAAGTTCAAAATTTATTACAAAGATTATCAGACTTGAATGTTAATCAAATGCGTAGTATACTAAAAGATATGGATGATGTGTTAGAACACAATTATATGTGGTTAAAAGAAAAAAAATACAAACATGAGTAAAATTATTTGGGGCATATCAGCACTGTTTCATGATGCGGGCGTAAGTGTGATCAAAGACGATAAAATTGTGTTTGGTGCTCATGCAGAAAGATATTCTGGTATCAAGCATGATGACAAATTAAATTATGGCATACTCAAAGAAGCCATCAGACACGGCCATCCGGATCATGTGGTGTGGTATGAAAATCCTTGGAAGAAAAGACTAAGACAAATTGTTTCCACAGAAGCATTCCATGGCAAGTGGTATCCTAATCCAAAAAAATATCTGCAGGAGTGTGGCATCCGTTGTGCCATCACATGGACTGATCATCACTATGCTCATGCTTGTGCTGGAGCATACACATCAAAGTTCAAAGACGCAACAGTGGTTGTGATTGACGCAATAGGAGAACTCACTACTTGTTCTGTGTGGAAGTATCAAAACAACCTTTTAGAAAAATGTTATGAAACTCGATATCCAACATCAATGGGACTTTTATATTCAGCATTCACAAAACGGTGTGGACTCAAACCAATGGATGAAGAATACATCACCATGGGCATGGCAGCCTGGGGCGAACCCATTTACGCAGATGTCATCAAACGTGACTTTATTAAATCAATGAATCCATTCAAACTTAAACGTAATGTTCACAAAGGCATTGGTGATTACATGCCTGGTGCTAATCCAATGAACCTGGCGGCGTCCATTCAGCAGGTGTGTGAAGAATTTGTGATAGATTATGTGCGTGGTGCTGTGCAACACACAGGCATCAAAAATTTAGTGTATCAGGGAGGCGTTGCCCTCAATTGTGTGGCCAATACCAAACTGTTGGATATCTGCAATGATATATGGATCATGCCCAACCCTGGAGATTGTGGTAATTCGCTGGGAGCGGCACTGTCACACATTCAAAAACCCCTGATCTGGCCTGGACCCTATATTGGCACTGATATAGCCTATCCATACCCTGTAGACGCAATTATCACGGAATTATACACTAATAAAATGGTGGGAGTAGCGTCGGGTCGTGCTGAATTTGGACCCAGAGCATTGGGACATAGATCACTACTTGCAGATCCGCGAGGACATGATATTAAGGACAAAGTAAATGAAATCAAACGCAGACAAAAGTTCCGTCCTTTTGCACCTGCTATATTAGAAGAACATCTGCACGACTATTTTGAGATAAACACGAACACATCACCCTACATGCAATTTGTAGGTGTGTGCAAACGACCTGCCGAATTTCCAGCAATCATTCATGTAGATGGATCATCAAGAATTCAAACTGTGGGCAAGTCGGACTCGCCAGGTTTTAGAGCACTGTTGGAAAAATGGTATGTCAAAACAGGATGTCCTATGTTGCTAAACACATCGCTCAATATTAGAGGTGAACCTATGGTGAACACAAGAGAAGATGCTGATAGATTTGAAAACAAGTATGGCATCAAAGTCTGCTCATAATGTATGATCGTTTTGAATACAACGGCACAATAACAGATTATCCAAGTCGTACAGAATGGTATTGGATCACTTGTACAGACAATGATTACAGTGATTTCAATTTTGATTATCATGTGCCTGCATGGGAATCTGATTGTGTGCAAGTGTTTGGAGATCAACATGCTCGTGACTCTCGAACATATCTTGTAAATGCAAGGCACAACGATGATTCGCCATGGCAATTCCATGAACATACGGTCAGCCGCACTGCCACTGTGCCTGTGTTTCACGCAACCAATCTACAACCCAATGAATCAGAAGGTGTTAGAATGTTTTCAAACTTTTTCAACTTCATCAAAAGATGTTGCAACAAAACAGACGCAGAATATTTTTGGGTCACTTCTTCTGTGTGTGATTACACGAACTTTGATTTCACATGGCATCCAGACATAGGAGAAGAAAAATTTTTACACACATGGCAGAATCCATCAAACAAGTATGGTTACACTTTTTATGTGCCAAGAAAAGAATTTGAAAAGCAGATGAATCGAATTCAATTGTTGGAATGGTTTGAGTTTGTCAAATATCAAGATGCAGTGCCAGTCAAAGATTTACCAGTCAATGTGTTTGACTTATCAACCACCTGTGCAGAAGCAATCAAACAACACACATTCACTCATCACTATGAGTGGTTTGTTGAAGCCACTCATCCAATGAAAGATGTTCTGCCTAATTTTTATCCAGCAAGATGGGATGACATCAACATTGAAGTGTTTGGCAAAAATCAAAATGTGTTGTGTGTGCCAAGAGAAGCAAAATCATTTGTACTCAACCAAGTGTATGATTATCCGCACATTAATTTTAATTCTGGAAAAGAAATTAAAAGCAAGTTTCCGATTTATTTTTTTTCCTACGAAGAAATAAACGCAGAAAAAAACTACAACAAACTTGTTGATAGAGGGTTGAAACCTATACGAATACATGGTGTGTCGGGCATGGTAAACGCATATAAAACTGCGGCAGAAATGTGTCGCAGTCCATACTTTTGGGCTGTATTTGCCAAAAGCGAAGTGGTGGACGATTTCAAATTTGACTATGAACCTGATAGACTGGCAGAATCTAAATGTTATGGTTTCGATTCATATATTCCTTTGAACGGACTGACATATGGTGGGTATGGACTGAAACTATATCCTACCAAAATTGTTAGAGAAATTACACAGTGGGGCGCTGACTTTTCGACCAGCATGCCTTTTGAACATGTAAAAATACTTTCTACTGTCGCTAACTTCAATCAAAGTCCATATATGACATGGAGAACTGCGTTTAGAGAATGTGCAAAAATATCAGCGGGTGTAATGAAAAACAGAGTTATATCAGATGACGAAAACAGACTGAACACATGGTGTTCTGTGGCTGATGGTGATTTTGCTGAATATTGTCTAGAAGGTGCTCGCATGGGTAAACAGTTTGGTCTAGGAAAAACCGAAGAACAGATAATGTGTCTATACGATGAGGATTGGGTTAAACAACAATTTATTTCTGAATATAGTGATCTAAAAAATCCTGTGCCAAAAACCAATTAATATAATTTGGTATGCCTTGTTCTATGTCAACTTTAGGCTGCCATGCTAGCATATTTTTTATTTTATCGCTGTTCAAAGTATCTCTGTTAGGGTAAAAAGGATCATGTGGTTTAGTGATGATTTCACCTGCACCTAATTTTTCTTTCACTATCAATGCTGCCTCTAGTATAGTCCTACCATATCCTCTGGTACAATTGAATGCTTGATTAGATGCCTGTTCCATGACAGTTGCCTTTGCAAAAGCATCTGCTACATCTTCAACCCAACTAAAATCTAACCTGTTATTAGGCCCTTGAACATGGATCACACCATTTTTCAAACAACTTACTACCATTTGACTTATTACTCTTACAACCATGTCTTTGGTTCCGTACAGTGCAGATGGTCTCATTATTGTGTATTCTAATCCATGCTCACGATGCCAAATTTCACACATTCTTTCACCTTGGTGTTTGTAAGATCCATACAGTGTGTTTGGATTACAAGGAACATTTTCATCTGGTATAGCACCGTTGAATTCTCCGTATGCCATGGAACTTGAAGAAAACACAAATCTTTTTACTTGATACTTTACACACAAATCTAAAATTTGTGCTGTGGCAGTCACCATGTTATTGGTTGCATCTTTGACATTTCTTGCTACCATTTTTGCATTAGGATAAGTTGCTAGATGGATTACTCTGTCTGGACAAAATTTATCAAAAACATTTGCCATAAACATTTCATCTTCTATTTTGCCTATGAACAAATGCTTGTTGTTTGCATGAATTTTTCTTTGACTTAGAACAGGAAAATATTCAAAATCAGGAAATGTGTAATATTGATGATAACAATCTACAACACCCACTTCATGTCCTTGTTGTGTGAGAATATTTGATGTATGACTGCCTATGAAACCATGTCCTCCTAGTATGAGAATTTTCATTTTATTATATCCTGCATCAGAGAGAATGCTTCAGCAAATTTACTGTTTTCGATTTTACATGATCTCAAAGTGGCCAATGATTCAGTACATTTGATATGATTAGTTTTGACATAACTTTGATAACATTTGATCAATTCTAGTTTATGATGGAAAGTATCTGTGATATCTATAAAAACATTTGGAAAAAACTTACTGCCATTTACATAATGTGGTGACTCGTAACATAAAATTTTTCCTTGATAATTTCTAGAACAGGATCTAACAATGTCAAATACTGTTTGATGATCTTGATGGTGTTCGCATGGATTATGACATAGTATTAAATCATAATTGTGTATGATGTTGTCTAAAAATTTTATAGAATATCCATCATGTGTAATAACAGGGCGACCGGATTGTAATTCACAATCTTCATAAAATTTGAATTTAAATCCCCAATATTTTTCTGCACGATGAATATCGTCTATGTAGTCATTTTTGGATCGAGAAAAAGAAGGTTTGTTTGCATGTTCGTTTCTAAAAACTAAAATGTCGACATGAACATTTTTTTCTTTCAATTTCCACAGATATCCACCACACCCAAACTCAACATCGTCTGCGTGAGCACCAATGGCTAAAACATTTTTCATTCTTCTTCTTGGACAGAAGGTTCTTTCACGTTTTGCATAGATTTGATCAAATCATCTTTGAGTTCTACAAAATCTATGTTGCCAGTTTCAAAATCACGCAGTGCATTCACAGTGTGTGCTTGACCTCTTTCGAATTCATTGCCTGACACAGGTCTAGCTCCACGCGATAGTTGTCTGGCTCTGTGTGCGGCCAATAATATCATTTCATACCGGCCATCAACACCCTGTTCTTGGCACTTATGCCAAGCTTCATGAGCAAATACTCTGGCCATGAATTATGCCTCTGCAGTTTCTTTTTTTGGTCTACCTTTTTTTGGTCTTAGATCAGGATCAAGTTCATATGCTCTTTCTTTTAATACAAGCATTTTTCTTTCTAATCTTTCTGCACGAGCCAACATGAGTTTGGCTTCTTGTTTACCTGATGTTCCTGCGGAAGTAGTGTCGGGTTGGATTGCGAGTCCAGCCAAGTCAACGCCACGCTGTTCAGCAATCATTTCGTTGAGTTTGTCCAGTTGCACAGCATCTGCACCTTCTTCAGTGACCATTACATTTTCTGTGGCTTGTTTGAGTAGTTTGCCATTGCTGTGAAGCCATTCTAACACTGAAACACCTTGCAGAGATGTTGCCTGATCTTGCACAATAGGATTTTGTGAATCTTCCAAAGGCATTTTGTGTCTACCCAGGACGTGTGCAAATTCAAATGCATCTTGTCCATCTTTTGGTTCAAGTAATCCTTCAATGATGTCTTCTTCAAATGGAAGCATGGCATCTCTGTCTATCACAAGACTTGAATGTGGATCTTTTGGCAAAGTTCTATAGGCAATAATAACTTTAGTACCTGTTGTTTTTAACATACCAACATGTTTCATTTACTTCTCCTCTGCTTTTGGCTGTTCTGCTGTGTCGCTGTCAGCTTTCTTTTGTTCTTCTGCTTTGGCATCAACTGCTTTTAAGAATGTGTCTAGTTTGTCAAACACAGTGCCAACAGTTGCAAGTTCGTTGCCTCTGAATGCACCACGTTGTGACGAGATATCAATGATTGTTCTGATGTTTCTCAAGTCAGCCACAGTGAGAGCAGGTGCTTCTGCTTGTGGCGTAGTGACTGTGCCTTCTTCTGGTGTTTTTGTTTCTTCTGACATTAGGAGTCTCCTTCGTTATATTATAATATGCATATATTATATTTTAGTTCTCTACAGAAAGTCAACCATAATAAACGGTTTGTCCAAACGGTGGACGCACTCTGTCATTGGTATGAATCACCCACAGTGTGTCACAGTAGTCTGCATCCCCCCAACGATCCCATGTTTCGCCATCTGTGAAACACACAAGCAGCTGTGGTTTTACATCATTTTCCTGCATCCATGTCCAGTTTACACCAATGTCTGTGCCACCATAACCTTGTGGAGTGTATGAAGTGATTTCTTTGCCATCCCATGATTCAAACTGTTCTGGTGCATGAACTTCTGTGTCAAAACACCAAACTTTGATTTTGTATTCATCAAATTCTTCTGCAATACCATTGATTTCACTCAAGAAATCTTTCAACATGCTTTCTGATATTGAACCTGATGTGTCAATGCTGACACAGATGTCAAGTTCGTTCTGTACATCAAGTCCTGGCAACACAGCATTGGTTGAATACATTTTACGTGAAGGTCTCATCCATGAGTAGTTGTTCTTGATCTGACTTTTGATGGTTTGTCTCAACATGCTTCGCCAATCCAATTTAGGAGCAGTGATGTCTGATATCAATCTTTCAAGTCCACGTGGAATACTGCCAGCACCTGATGTTTGTGCCGCCTTGGCAGATTGTAGCAGTGAATTTTTGATTTCGTCTTTGAGTTGATCCTGCTCACCTTTAGAAAGTTTAGGCATTTTAATTTTTTTCTCGTTGCCGTCTTTGTCTTTCACAGTGGCTTCGCCTTTGTCTAGATCAATGTGAACATCTAGTGTTTGCTGTTGTTTTTGCCAGTCAGAAAGTTTTTCATAGATTTGTTCTGCTGACATATCTCTGTACTGTGAATCCAACAGTGGAGCATCATCTCCTGTAGGTTTCAAACCAATGTTTTCATCGTCAAGTATTTGATTGATGGCATAATCTGCCGCCACATTCCAACCTTGTGGATTTCTGTCACCACGTCTAAGCATGTGTTCAAATGCCACATGAAGCACTTCGTGTGCTAGTAAGAATTCAACCTGTTTGACATCCAGTCTATCAATAAATTCAGGAGCATACCAAAGATGTCTACCATCAGTGGCCGCTGTGCCAATCTCTTTAGACTCTTTAAGGATCAAACGAGTTGCCATGTTGCCAAAGAATGGTTTCTTCAGCAACAATGATATTCTGGCTGTTACGATTTTTTCTTCTTGTGAAGTTCTCATTAACCCTCCATACTCGCTACAACATATTTGCCAAACTTCTCATGGAATTTGTTGAATGACTTCAACTTGCTTGGCTTCATTGGTAGTTTGTATGTGGAAAGAGCAATCTTGGCACCCATCACAGTGAGTTCTGTGTCAAAGTTGTCCATCATGAAGTTCAAGAAACAGTCTGCCATTTTGTCAAAGTCCTTGTGTTTCTCATTCTCTTTGAGTTCATAACACATGGACACTGCCAGCGAATACTGTCCTGACACTTCGACTTTCTTGGGCATCTTCTTGATCTTGCCGGATAAGATGTCTGTTGGGTTGGGAAGGTCAGCCGCAATTTTACGATGAGCCATAAATTTGATGGCTGTACCTTCGCCAACAGCACCTGCAACCAGATCAGTGAGCGTGTTGTCCGGC
>Ga0099850_1001647_pt1 | contig 10508 bp, 1 predicted proteins | sample CB_VirMetaG_5_FD_79182 | JGI IMG/M metagenome (GOLD analysis project Ga0099850, IMG submission 79182) | Freshwater to marine saline gradient viral communities from Chesapeake Bay - CB_1508_1D Viral MetaG | ecosystem: Environmental > Aquatic > Marine > Coastal | place: USA: Chesapeake Bay...
CTAACCCCACTAGTTGCTCCCCTGACAACATTGCCAAGAAGGTATATTAAGATATCATCTACATTTATTCCAAGATAACTGTTTTCTAATATTACACCTTTAATATTTCTATTATAACTTAAGTTGCCACCAAGAACCTTAGAACCCTCTTTAAATACATGAGTTCCAAATTGCTCAACTTGATTTTGAAAAATAGACTGAACAGTATTAAGTTCTCTAGCCTGGACGGGATATCCTGGTTTGAAAAGAACTTTATAGTAGTTTTTTAATGGATCAAAATCATCAAAATAAGGAGAGACGTTGAGATTTGTTTCTTGGGGCATGATTCTTTAGAATTGCAAAATAACTTTGATATCTTCTTTTTGATTTAATGACCTCGTGATTGAAGGTCTGTTATCAACGTAAATGATATTTCCGGAGTATTTTCTAACCTCTGGATTAGAAATACCATCAGTAAATGATTGTCCAAGGTTATATGTCCTACTATTTATTGAGGTAGTAATACCCGTGAATGATGTATCAATATTCAAAGTAATTGATCCACCCAAAATAGTTACAGATCCTCCAGATGCTGGAGATGCTGTAAATCTATTCAAAGTAAATCCATAAGTTGGACTGTTATTTTGGGAACCGTCTGTATTAAATCCAACAAGTGTTCTATCTTGCCAATATTTCAATACTCCAGTATTTTGGTCATAAGAAACTACTCTTCCAACAGCAGTTTCTCCGGTTCCAATAGTTTGAGTAATTCTAGAATCAGCAGCAAATGTTGCTGTACTGTAACCAATTCCAGATAATTTAAGTGCATAAACTGCACTTGCCTTATCCAATGTCAATAGTGCAGTTGACCCAAAAGAATCAGGGTTTTCTACAATACCAATTCTTGCAATTTGATTTCCTGTAATAAAATCTGGATTTTCGTTGTCATTTTCAATACGGGAATATACTAAAACATTAGTAGCTCCAAGTTCTTTATAAATGTCTGCACCATGACCACCTTGAGGAGGAATAATTACATCAAAAGATGGTCTTGTTGTTCCTGTGGGAACTCCACCAGCAACCAAATCGACAGAACCATAAGAGTATCCAGTTCCACCTCTAGAAATCGTAATACTATCTACTTGAGAATTATTATTAATTACGATAGTTGCTTCCGCACCAGAACCATCACCTTTAATTGGAACTCTAGTATAAGTTCTATTTGCAGTTCCTAGACCAACACCCCTACTCGTTACTGTAATAATTTTCAGTTGACCACTAGTTGCTGCATTATCACGAACAGCAGCATTATCTGTGGAAGTTTCCCAGTTATCAGGAACAGGCATAAAGTTTGTAGAATCAAACTTTACAATATCACTTGGTTTAATTGTGTAAAGATATTTCCAAAGATATCCATCACCACTACTTCCAGCTGCTCTTGGCTCTAAGTCTGTAAATGTTGGTTCATCTAAAGAAGGTCTTCCATTTGGATTTTCTGGATTAGTTCCATTTTGCAGGCAAATATAAACCTTATAATCCTCATTAACTACAAAATAATTTGCTGAATATAAACTCGTTGCTCCGGATGCTTTTGATGTATTTGTTCTACTTATATCATGACGATACATGTCATAAGTGGTTCCGGAAGTCCATACATTTTTCTTTACGACTTGCTTCACATCACCACTATTGATCTTTTTGAGAGCAATCATCGTATCCCAATAATCATTCTCCTCATTAAAAGAATCTTTTGGAGATGGTGGTGTAGTATCCCAATTAGAATCATAATCAGTTGCATTTGGAAGACCCACAAAAGCATAAAAAGAGTTTTCGGTAGATTTGGCTACCGAAACAAAACTCTTTGCATTCAAAATTCTAAGTTGGTCAGTTATAATAGCAGCCATTTGATGGAGTTTTTTATCTATTTATGAGTTATAATTTAAGTATTTCAGTGGATTGGTTCTATTCAGTACTGGAGAAGTTGACACTCCAACTAATCCATTATTGTACCAATCAAAAGATAGTGGATTGGTTCTTTGATTTGCAGTAATTTTACCCCAACTATATTCACCGAAGAAATTGCTATAACCAATTCCACTCAATCCATTATAGTCTGTCAAACTAACTGTAACTTTAGCAACATATGTATTTCCATATCCAACTGCATCGGTTTGTGCAATTGAAACAGCAGCAACTTCATAAACATTATCTAAGTTTTCAGTTCCAATTCCAAGATTTGATCCATTAGAATATAGTGAAGTTACTCCATTACCAACATTTGAATTTCTAACTACAAAATAATCACCTGTAGAAATACCACTGACTGTAACAGCAGTTCCAACAATGTCAGTATCTCTTAAGAAAGAATTTCCTGGAATATAAAGATCAAATACAATCCCAGTCGAAGCAACACCTACAGAAGTTGTAGAAATGCCAGAGATAACTCCAAAATCACCACTATATGTTACATTACTAATATCTTCATAAATTGGAGATGGAGGTTCGATAAGAACTGATGGTGGATTTGAACTTGTATAACCAATGCCATTATTAGTAATATTAAAACTAGTTACTATTCCAGAAGTAATAGATGCAGTTGCAGATGCAGTTATAATTCCAGTAAGAGTATAGTTTGTTGTATAAACTCTATAAGAAGTGGTGTCTAATGTTGACCAAGTTCCAATGAATGGATTGATGCCATCACCAATACCACCTTGAGGTGAATCAAACACATTTACATAATTGATATCAATATAATTTGGATTAATTTCTAGTTCATACACATATGGAGTTAATGTTGCAGAACTTCCAAAGTCATATCCCTCAACTCTTACTCTAAATGAATTTAAAATAGTTCTGACGTAAACATTTTGAACTCTTCTATCTCCAACGTAAATATGTATTTTTGGTAAAGATGGTGAGTTATATGTCAATCCAGAATCTTGAGTTGAGAAAGATCCAAATGTCAAATATCCATTTGAACTTAAATAAACTCTACTATAAGATCCCCCCAAGAAACTAATAGGTGTTGGCAAATCAAAGACAAAATAAGTATCATCAACATCTCCACTATATTGAGATGTCATAGATCCTGCACCAAATTCGGTATACGATATTGATTCAACAGTTCCTATATCATAAGTTAAAACTCCAGTTGAATATGCCGGATTTGATATTGAAACTGTTGGTGCTGTTGTATAACCAACACCACCATCATTCAATACGATTGAAGTTACACTTCCACCCGCAGAAACTATAGCAGTTGCAGATGCTCCAACTCTTTCATCTTGAGAAATGATTCTGATTTTATTTTGATAACCAGTTGTTGGATTTTCGTCTTCGGAGTTGAAGAATGTATAAACATTATCAACATAAATTTCAGTATCGTTTGTAGAAACTGGTTGAATTAAATATGAAGTTGGATTGATAAGTGGTTCGTAAATGATTCTATCTTTAGAAACAAATTGTCCATTTACAACTTTATCATTTCTTTGTCTGCACCAGTTTAATGGTCTTTCATAAGTTTTATCCCAATTTACACCAGGTTTGGAATATGGATTTGTTCCAATAATATCAGTTGCCTCTATCGAAGTGGCAATTCGTGGATTTTGTTGATAGTTAATATTCTCATAATCATTTAACTGAACGGAATCTCCAATCTTGATAGTTTCCAAATTATCAACACTAGAAACATCAATATCACCAGTTCCCTTATAGAAGATAATTTTGCACGTATCTCCTGATTTAGGAGCTTCTGAGAACGTTAAAGTGCTTCCATTTACAGTATAAGATTCACCTGGAACCTGTAAGATGTCATTAATAAAGATGAGAAGAGTTGCGTTGATGTCAATATTAGAACCAGATCTGGCTTTAATAGAATATCTGATGTTATCCGATCTCAAGGCAAATTTAACCTCTTCTCCGTTGAATTCATTTTCAATCTTATCGAGAACTTGAAGATCTCCGATTGTCATAGCATTGAATTCCATGCTATAAGTTTTTTCAACATTTATTCTAAATTCACCGAATGACTTAGTTGGATCTGTTGGTATTCCTACAGTTCCTCCAATTGCTACAGTTAAAATTTCCCCCTGACCATAACCATAACCAGTATTTGTAATATTAAAATCAATAACACTAGATCCCTGACCAACAACGATATCAATCTTTGCTTCTGTGCCAAGACCTCCAGCAGGAGATGATGAACTATAAATTAATGGAATGTTGGAGTAAGAAAGTGGAGAATCAAAAATAACAAAAGGTGGTTCTGTAAATGTATGTCCAGTTCCTGGATTTGTAATTGAAACACCAACTACATGGCCATCCAATACTGAAGCAACTCCAACAAATTGAATATCGTAGTTACCTAAACTTGTTGATGCAACACCAACATTCACCGTTTGGATTCCAGATCTATATCCAGAACCACTGTTGCCAATACTAATAGACTGAACTGTCCCTGCGATAGATATGACTGCGGTTCCTCCAGCAGAAACTAAAGGTTGATATGCAAGACCTGCAGTAGATCCCACAGATACTATTTGTCCCCCAACTGGTATTGAAGAATTATTAATATCATATGGAGTTTGGCTTGAATCTCCGGTAAATGAAATTGTAGTAATTCCAAGATTTTCTGATAGTGTATAGTCTCCATTAATATCAACAACACCAAGTCTTTGAGGTTCTTGGAAAATATCCTTTATCAAAACTATTGCATTTCCGGTAGAAATTCCAGAAACATCATTTCCATTAGACTTGAGTGTAAATTGAGTTGTTATTCCATTAAATTCGTTAGAAATACTATCAAAAATATAATTTTTAGTATATGTTTCTTCAGAACCACCTGGAACTCCAGATCTTAAGAAAGATCTTCCACTAAATGTAGAATATGTGGTTATGCCAACATAATCTCTTTGATCTGGTGGATTCGTTACAGACCCAATTGGAATTGGTCCATATGGAGCTTCATAAAAATTGACGGTGTTTCCTACAATGTTGTAGTTTCCATCAATTTTTGTAATTGTAGAACCAGCAATATGTGATGATATTCCAGTTCCCATCCAAGGTCTCTGTACCAAAACTGCAAGATCACTTCCAAATCCAACACTTTCGATTTTCATTATTTCATCACCAATCTTAATCAAATCTCCACCGAAGAAAGATGTAATGCCAGTAAAGTAAGCTGTGTTATCAATAATTCTAAAATCGGATAATAAAGAAGATGTAATTGCCGTAGAAACTACAGGCGATTGAATCATATTGTCAATAGAAATCAAAACTTTACTGTTTTGATTTTTTGCAGTAAACACATGATTTGTTCCAATTCCAACGGAAGTTAAATCTAGGACATTTGGAACAACTGAAAGTGCTTCACTCGATGATGCTGCAACTTTGATATCAAGCTCATCTACCTTAACCGCATAAAGAGTTGGTGGTAGGATGTCTGTAGATCCTATTCCAGGTATTGTGGTTGTTGCAATACTTATTGCCTCACCATTTCCATTATGCGAATAAACAATCTCTTCACCAGTCACAAAGAAATGATTTGGAATTCTTATAGTATTTTCTGTAAGATTTACTATAGAAGAATCACTTCCATCAAATACTTTTCTGAATATGTTATTTCCTTTATGTGTTAAATTGAATGCTCGCCTAACATCTCTTTCAGTACCCTCGTAAGTTCCATAACTAGTTTCGATAAGACTATTGTTCAAATCTACAGTATCTTGAATATCTACGGGGTCAATTTCACTCAAAGTGTTATAGAAAAGTCTTACTTGAACATCTGAATTTGCGATTGGTGTGAAATAAACTTGAAGATCACTACCAACAATATTTGCACCAAAAGTTCCTATTCCCGAACCAGTCTCTAGAACAGCATATTCAGTTAAGAAAGAATCTGTTGAATTTGTAACTAAATTCAATTCACTTACTTGATACTGACCATTCGTAATATCTTCTACCGTGGCAATTATATAAACCGCATCAGTATGAGTGGTTGATTCATCCACAGAATTTCTAGTGAGAACTATATTTTCTATTGGTGAAGTTGAAGATGCGATAGAAACATATTCCGATCCAATATCTACTCCATTCAGAATGATATTATTTGGAGTTGTAGATCCTGCACCTGTTCCAGATCTAACTTGGAAAGTATTTACTTCATAATTTGAAGTTAATGCTGAATCTGGATATAAATCAATATTTAAATTGGATCCAACTATATTCGCAGAGTATGTTCCAATGCCAGTCGATGCAAGTGGTCCTAAAGTAGAAGTTAACTGACCATAATCCAATAATAAAACATCAAAACCATCATGAATTACAGTCATTTCATTTATTTCATAATATGATGAATTATCTGATATTTCTAATAAAAGTTTTGTGGATCTAAATGTTGTAGCAATTCCAACAATAGTTTGTGATGTTGAAAGTCCAGCTGGAACTGTAGTTTGTGATGTGTTTAGGTAAACTACATCACCAAATGAAGTTGTTCCAACTCCAGCAACGGAATCTTTTATACTATAAGATACAGTACTAACATCATAATCGTTAATAGCATATTTCTCGGGATAGAATAAGATATTACCTTCTGTTCCAGAAACTACAAAATCATAAGATCCCATTGAGGTGTTTATGGTGTCAACTCTTCCGTAACTATTAATATATCCAGTAAAATTGTCATGAAGAATAGAAATGATAGACAATTGCCTTTCATCATAGTATCTCTTATCTCTAACATAAGAGAATATTTTTCTATATCTCGCATCAGATAATAGGAAAGTATCTACAATACTATATCTGGTTGGTCTTGGATTGCTGTTAAATGACTGACTTACATCATCAATTATTAATACTCTATTTCCAATAGATTCAAAATAATCTTGAATTTCTCTAGAATTTAATACAATTTCTGTAGATATTTGATTTGCTCCAATTGCAAAAGTATTTTCAGTTGCAATATCAAAATCATTTACACATTCAAGATCTATAGTTGAAATTAAATCATTAAGTCCTACAAAATCACCACCATCCTGGGATGTGGTAATTCCAGCAGTTCCAGTTTCATCTATTCCCTCTACAATAAGATCACTAAATTTCTTAAATCCTGTAGTGTGATTTAAGTTACTTACTGGATTATTCCATTCTTCATATTCCACTTTAGATTTAATTGAATATGAAAAATACTGATAGTAATCATTATCATGGAGTCTTTGAATACTGTCATTCAAGAATCCAGTATTTAAATTCCAACCTTTTCTTACAATTGAAGAAGATGATAATGAATATTCAGAGTATGGAGAAATAATGTTAGTAATAATTCCTTGAGTATCTGAAGATTGTCCTTTTACAACTTCACCAACCTTAAATTCTTTATTTGAAGATACATTGATATAATCATTCTTTTCATCATAAGACTGTAGGATTCCAGTAGAAGAGTCGGATACTACACTTTCACCTTTAAAGAAACTATTTTTCTTCAGTGAAATGTCAAATATTGGGAAATGTTTCTCTGGAATTATTCTACCAAAGGAATTAAATAAATCAAAATTTCCGGGGAATTCACTTCCACTCAAATATTCTGATAAATTATATCCAACAGTAGCACCAATTCCTCCAATATTGGGATCAACAGAATTAATTGTAAACAATTGATAATTGTAATCTCTAGAATTATAACCCTTTCCAGTAGAGTTTACTCCAATGCTAATATTTTCAACTAAAACTTTATCACCAACACTAAATGGGAATGAAGATAAAGTGCTAAATCCAACATTTAACTCAACTGTAACATCTCCACTTACACTATCATAAGAAATTGTACTAATTCCGATTCCATTTGAGTTATTTACTGGCAATATTGTTGGTAATACATTATTAATGCCTGTAGTATTCTTTACGATACTTACTTGATTATCCCCTAGTTGATATTCCAGAACAACATCTGAAATAACTTTATTATTTGAAGAATCAATTGTAATTAATTCTGGTGCAATAACATATCCAATACCTTGAGAAGATATTCCAATTCTATCAAATGATGCTAAAGGTTCAACTTTAATGATTTGTGGTAATTTTGCAACAGGTCTTAATGTTTTATCTGAAGGATAGTCAAAACCAATATCTTCGATACGAGTGCTAACAACTTTTCCGATAGAATCTGTATGTGGTAGTAAAATAGCCCCAGATCCAAAATCTGATGTTACTGAACCGATTCCTGGAAGATAATTATATAATTTTCCTTTATTGCTAACATAAACTTCACTTATTGGTCCATAAGATGTATTAGAATTTGTAGTATATGTTATTGTAGCATTTGAACTTGTATATAAAGATTTTTCCGGATAATTTCTAATATTATAATCAAATGTGGTTGAAGTTATTCCAGAAACGAGATGGGTTCCGACGTATAAACTATTCGAAATAGTTAATAAATTATTTGAAATAATATTTTCATCATCAACTAATATTGAAATATTTCTATTTGGATTGTTTGCATCCTTTGAAGGGACAAGATTATAGAAGAGATTATTTGGAACAATATCATTAATCCTTAACGAAATGGATGCATTGGCACTAACTCCAATTGTTCCATTTTTTACAACTTCTGGGAATTCAGATGATTTTGTTGAAATAAATTCGTTTTTAAATTCAGAATCCGTAAATAGTTTAAAATCAAATGCTGCATAATTTTGCGAACCATCACTATATGAAAGTGAAGAGTCTGAAACATCAAATACTACTGTTTGATTTTTATAAACTTCAATTTTTGGATTTACAAGAGATAAAGTTCCAGAAGAAGAACTTGTAATATTAACTTCTAATGGATTTTCTAAGACACTATTATAATAAGTATCTGATAATTTAATATTATTTTGATCAACAACTATTACATAGTATTCTCTGTTCGTCAAAAGACCACCTGAAGGTGATGATGATGTGTGGATTACTTTATTTCCTGTAGAAAGATTATGATTAACTAATGTTATAGTATTATTGCTTGCATTTACATTTCCAGAAGAAAAACTTATTGGATTAACTACAAGTTTATTCAAAGTTTGATTATATGAAACAACTATTGTTGTTGAAAGACCAGAAATTACTTCCAAATCAATACTATCATTTACACTTAATCCATGAGTTGATGCTGTAGATACGGTTACTGTGTTTTTAAATGCTGTTCCGGTTAATACATTGCTGAAATTGGTCTTCAGTGAATGGTAAGATCCAGTTCCAATTCCCGTAAAGAATAGTGTATCTACAGTAATTGAGCTATTAATTCCAACAAAAGATCCAGTTGATCCAAGACCAACTCTTTCTGTTGATAACCCAATCAAATCTTTAGAAATTTTTGCTGCATATAACGTTTGTCCTTCAGTTAACTGCGATGAAGTAAGTCCATCAGTGGAGATTGATACTGGATCACCATTTCCTGAAGAATAAATTAACTCAACTCCAGTTTCTAATTGATGGTTAGGGAAATATATTGATTTTGTTGGGATGAAAATTTCAGTTATTCCAACACCTGGATTTGAGAATGTAATAGTTGTTCCAATTCCAACACCATAAGATGTTCCAAGTCCAAGAGACTCTTCTGGACTGAAATAAAGAGATTTGTTTATGTTAAATTCATATCCTTTAGTGACTTCTGAAGAGAATGTAAATTTACTTGAATCCTCATATAAAACGTCAGATGATGTGTGTGCTTGTCCAACACTTCCACCATAAGATCTAACAACTCTTATTCTGGAGGATTGTTGATCTACGTTTAATACTTTAACTTTTTCTGAGTTAATTTGTAGTATATCATTTTCTTTAATAAATGGATAAGTTAAAGCACCAAATACACTAAAGTAAGTAACTATTCCGGTGGATGATACATTTGGAACATCATTCGACAAAACAAAAGTGTTAGTGCTAACACCAATGGTATAGAAATCTTCTTGATTTAGTATAGATGTTGACAATCCACCGAGGGAAATTACATCTAAGTTTTTGAAATTATGAGGTTCTGTGGAAAGACCAATAAATTGTCCAGATGGTCCGAATGGCGCAAATTCAATATAACTTACTGAGGTATTTGCTACACTTATTTGAGAAACTGTTTTTCCGGATATTCTAGAAACTTTTGCATATGCACCAAAACCTTGAGTATTTTCCTCGTTGAAATTAATTACATCAGATACCTGGTAATTATTGCCACCATCCAAGACTTGAACTGTACTTATTCCCGATTTTGCAGTGAAATTAATTGTGGAATTTTGTTCCTTTATCTTATTGGGATCTATTATGTAACTATAAAAACTATTTTCCCTTCCAAAGTTGTAAGGTGTTGTATTTCTCAACCAAGATTTTTCTCCAGCATCGATAGAATCCTGATTTGATGATGTGAGATAATTGAAATCAATTGGACTAGATTTAAATTGATTTCCAACAAAATATGGAAATACTGGTTTTTTATAGTTTTTAAAAGGTAAAGTACTTTCTACAGCACCATTACTAATGGTTGTAAAGTATGCATATACTCC
>Ga0099850_1001648_pt1 | contig 10504 bp, 15 predicted proteins | sample CB_VirMetaG_5_FD_79182 | JGI IMG/M metagenome (GOLD analysis project Ga0099850, IMG submission 79182) | Freshwater to marine saline gradient viral communities from Chesapeake Bay - CB_1508_1D Viral MetaG | ecosystem: Environmental > Aquatic > Marine > Coastal | place: USA: Chesapeake Bay...
GTTGTACTGGCTGTACTATTATATGCTTTAGAAGAAATAAATTGTCCTATTAATCCATCTCCAAAACGATCTCCGCTAGGATTGAAATCATATGATGAAAGATCCATTTGTAATTCTGTGTATCTATTTCTTATACGGCTTTTACCGTTATTGTTAAGATCTGCCGTTAGACCTATTCTTGTTAATGCGGGCAAACTATGAACACGATCGTTCCATGTATTCATGTCGTCCACTACGCATAATTCAATTGGGCCTGCTATTCTTGATCCATATGAACCGCCTGTGCTAAATCCACCTGCATCAAATCCGCTAGGGATACTTACTACTTGGCTTAACGAAGTTTCTACTGATGTTTGTCCACCTAGTAAGAAACTATCACCTCTATTGCTACCGTCACTATTGATGATGTCAAAGTCATTTACTTGAAGATCTGCTCCAAGTTGTGGACTAGTATCGTCCACTACATTTGCTATCCCACTACCGGGTGTCACCGTATCAACTACGACCGTACCTGATGTGTGATCATATTTTAAGAACTTACCGTCGTCACCTGCGGCTAAACCAGCAAAGTCAAAGAAATCTTTTACTAAATTCATATTCTCTGCTGTGTTATATAAATCACTCACAGCACCGCTTATAGATTCAGATGCTTGAAACTTTGTTTTATCAATTATGTTGCTTAACCACGCCATTTTGTTTCCTTGCTTTTGTTAGTACTTCTAAATTTTGTTGTATTAGCACCGGTACTGGTGTGCTAAATCCTTTGTATTGAGGATGTGAATATAACCACTCCTCGTGTGGTCTTGTATCATTCATCCTATGATGTATGTTGCAGAGCTGACGACCACTAGCGTGAATGTGTATGTGTATTCTTGCTACGTGGTCGCCAAGCTCTTGAACCATTTTAGATCCTCGCCAGGGCACGACTTGGATCTTTTGTCGTCGCCAGTACATACGGCTCCATGGACATACTGACTTAATTGAAGCGAAATATTCGCTCCAATCAATACTATTTACGCTTACCGCCTTTTTTACCACCGCGTTTTTTCTTTTTCTTATTCATTGCCATGATACGCTCTCCTTTTATCTTAACTTAAAATCTTTTACTTACTTTTCTTTGTTATACCTAGGCGCATTCTTGTACCTTTTTTCTTGGCACGTTTTTGTTGTATTCTCATACCGTTGTTAAAACTACTACTACTTCTAGTAAGACTTCTACCGCCACGTCTTACATAAGCCGCGCCAGCTCTGTGTCCTGCACAATTTGTTTTACATTGTGATCCGCCATATGTAGCCATTTTTAAATCCTTTTTATAATCCTACGCTATTTGCAAACCAGTATAATAATAACCAAGTGACTAGTCCAAAAAATAAGAACTTATACATCTTTTATACCTGCAATTTTTTTAAATAAATTTGTAATTGCACATCTTAAACACCAATGTTTGCACATTCTGTATCTACCCATTTTTGTTCTCCGCTATAATTTTTAAGATTTGTTTTACGTCTGCGTTTAACTCATTGATGTTTGCTTTTAATTCACTAACGTCATCTTGTATATGTACTAGATGGTTATTCATAATTAAGTCTATATCGTTCTTAATCTTTTCTATACGTTGTGCGTTTAGTTGTACTTGAGCGTCTAGTGTTAACTTCATAAAAATATTTACCTTAATTTACTTCTATATTTCCGTTAGCGTTCACGTTCATATTAGGGAATCCTTGTATTGATACGTCTGCCGTAGTTGCTGTTTCTACCTTACCCCAAGTATCTAAATCATATGCTTTTACGCCCGGTGCTGATGCTGTTGTATCTGTTAGTACTACTTGTATATCCTTAGGTGCGTCATAAGTCATACTTGTTATTCTGCTATAACTTTGTGTTATAGGTAATGTTGTATTACCGCTAGCCGCTATACTTAATGCTGGAAATGTTTCTGAAATAGGGTCAAATAAGAATGATGCATCAATGCTTGTAAGTGTTGCTGTTGTACTTGCATTTACTACCGTGACTTCTAGTTTTACATACCTACCTTTTAGATCTCCAGGATTTGTTTGTGGATTTACGTTTGTATAACTTACATCATCATCGCTTACTTTTACTACTATTGAGTTTGTACCGTTGCTAATTACTGATGCTGTCATATAAAAGTCTTTTATCTCACCAAAGTCTTTTGTTGTTGTTGTATATACAATATTACCGTATCCTGTACTACCGTCAATAGTTGTACCGTTTCCTGTCCATTCAACCCAAGGGTTTGTATCTCCCCAAGTCACACTATCGTCTGCTAGGTCCTGCCATGTATATGTTCTTGTACTATATCCGGGCATTATGTTATTTCTCCAGTAGGTTGTTCTGATAACGTTTCGTATTTTGTTTTAACTAGTGTAGGTGTATAACTAAACGTGGCGCTTGGAATACTATCGCCATTAGCCATATATCCTATCAGTCTAAATTTTGTGTTTATTCCGTTTGCAGGATAGTACGTTCTTACAATATAAGTTGTTCCGCTTATGTTCTGAAATGTATCACTTGGCCCACCCACTAAATCTGTATATGAATTTAATTCTTCATCATATACTTGTAATTGTACTGAAGATGCACTATCTCTAAAATTATCTGTCATTGTAAAATTGAATTCAAGCAGGTGTTTAGGTCTCTCATATAGATTTTTTATAACCCATCCTATGTGTTTAAAGAATCCAAGCATAATCTTTATCCTGTCTTTGTTCCTCTTATAGTCACGCTGTTTATTTTTAATTCATTACTAGTTAGTACTGGTGTGGCTGGAAGTGTAGGTTCATTACCGTTAGGTGGAGGTGGAACACCTTCCTGCCATTCACTGCCGTCCCAATAATAATACTTACCAGGAATCAATCCACCCACATATTTCTTTTGTGTTGTACTTGCGTATTTTATTTCTGTATTTTGGAATACATAATCTGCAGGTGTATGTTCTGTTGCTGTAATGTTTATTGTGTAATCGTTGTTTATTTTTAGTGTATTAATTCTATAATTTACTGCACTAAATCCTAGTAGGTCGTATGTTATACTGATAATATCACCTACCTCCATTTCGTGTAATTCTGCTGTGGCTGTAAATGCTACGCTTTTTCTTTTACGACTTTGTGTAAGAATAATATGTGCTAAATCACCTGCTATATTACGTTGTGTAATATGATTGAATGCAAAGTCTTTTGATAATCGTCTGCCGTTATCCTCAGCCAAATAAGTCTGATCTGTTGCACTATTAAGCTCAGGATAAATTACTTCATTTGTTTTCCATTCATTTTCTGGATCTATATATGTAATCTTAACTTGGTTAAAATGTTCTCTTGTACCATTACCTTGTAATTTTATTCCGCCAATTATATGATCTCTAGTCACTGCAAATTGTACGTTAGGTGTTGTATTTTGTGCGTCTGTATCATGTCCTGTATCATGTACTTTTAATTTAAATTTACCTTGTACATATGGCATCCCACTACGCATATTTGCTAAGAATAATTTTGTATTATCCAATAAACTTCTTGCTGTATCAATAACTGCATTACTTGTTATCATAGGACCTGATCCGCCTTGTGCGTAATTTACGGTTTGTGCGTACTTGGCTCTTGCTGTTGCGAAACTTGGGAAGTTGATTCTATCGTTGCTTAATTCTTTACCGTATCTTGGGTTTCTTAAATAATCCAATAAATGGTCTGCTGGGTTTGTACTATACGATAACCCTGTTTCGTTTTCGTATGATACGCTACCTGCCGTTGCGGCACTAGCCGTTTTCTTACCTCTTACTATTGCTTGTATTTTTGGAATACTAGAGAATGGATTGTTATCAGCGTCCTCTTGATTTTCAATCTTACGCCATTCAAATCTACAAGCCAAATATGCTACGCCTCTTAATCTGTGATCGTCTGTAAATTTACCTGATTCTTTTAGAAGCGAACTTGCTGATTGATTGTCTGCTCCTGTGAATACATCAATTTGTTTGCGTCCTTTAAATCTTTCATCATCCTCTGCGATGTCATCAATATAAACTCTTTCAACGCCATCAATCTCACCCTCACATAGTACTACAGCCATATATAGATACTTGTTTCTTTCGCCACCTGTTGTTAAGAATACTATAGGTCCACCAACTTTTCTTTTACCGTATATAACTGGAATATGTTCTAGCGTACCTACTTTGTTAATTAATATTCCGTCGTTTTCTGCTTGTGCGTTTTGTGTGACGTTATAGTCAGGTACATCAAAGAATCCACCCAATAAGTCTCCACCTAAGAATCCAACAACTGCTCCCACAGCCGCTCCAATAGCCGCCGCTGTAAAAATACTACCGGCTACTAGTCCTAGTGCCGCGGCACCGCCGCCTATAATCCCACCTATAATAATAGGGACTACTGCACCAGCATATGCTGGTGTTGATAGTAATAATGTTCCTATCAGTGCTACTAAGAATGTTTTAATTTTGTTCATCATTTAATTTCCTGTAAGCATCTGTACCTATATATGGGAAACCCATTTCTTTTGCTACCGTACTGAACTTACCGTTATATGTTGCTCCATCGCCAATATGTATATCCACACAACCTAAACTTTTAGCCCATTCAATTTGTGCATCCACCATTTGTTTAAATATACCTTGGCTTCTGTATTCTTTTTCTATGTATTCGTATATTACCGTGGCTCTTAATTGTTTTGTCCAATGTAATGGCACTGCTACCCCTACCGTATATCCTACTAGGCCTTCAGGTACTTCTGCTACTACTACATTTGTTTGTGCTGATGCTATATACGTTCTAAAATTGTCAAATGTATAATCAGGGTCAAACTTTGTATGACCCTCTCCCATCCAATGCTGTTTATGATAGTCCTGTGATAGTTCTACCAATGTTCTTACGTCGTTTATATTTGCTTGTCTTATCATTACGGCTTACCCCACTTGATTTTATCTGTGACTACTGCGGCTTGATCAAATCCTTTATCGCCTAAGAATATTGTTTGCTGGCTTGCTGAATTTGTACGTCTTCCGTTTAGTCTTTCAAAGTCATAGAATACGCTCGCAGACGTCACCGTAAGCGTACTTGATTTTTCTGTTTCGTTGATACTAAATGATTGTATTTCCCCGTCAAACAGCATCACAGGGCTTCCAATGGCTATGAATTGTTCGTCGTAGAAGTATCTATATATTACGATACGTCTATCAACGTAGTCATTGTTCATGAATAAATTTGTTATTGTATTACTTGCACCACTTAATTGAATACTTACTTTATTAACTCTTGCTTCACCTGTTTCCTCAATGGTGTCAAAACTTAATAACTCACCGTTTGCCGCAAATACTTTACTTGTTGCTGTTGTTGTGCTAATAGGGCCAATATCCAATGGGCAATTTGTTAGACATAATGGATTATATGGTCCATCGTCAAAATGAAGTTCTAAGAGATCACTGAATCTGATACGATCTCTTGCTAATTCTGTTGTTATTGTTGAGCCTAGTCCTCTTGGCATTATAGTGCCTCTCTAAACTCTAGTTCATATCCAACCGTATTACCAGCGTTCATAGAAAATTCTTGTGTATCATTCATTAAGAATACCTGCCAACTTACGTTGTCATATACTAGTCCTTCGCCTCCTCCAACGTCCACTTGTAGTCCAGGTTCTATTGTTAATGATCCTGATCCGCTAGTGAAGTCCACGTCCTCTATAACCATATATACTTTCTGATGGTCTGGTGCGAAACTTATAAAGTCGCCGGCTTTTAATCCGTCTGTTTGTGTTAGTGTTGTTAATTTACCTGAATCTGTCCATGCATTTAGACTAATAGTTGTATCACCTCTAGAGTGTGCTCCATTTATTTCAACTACGTGTGGACTATTTAAATTACCTTGTGTAAAACTATATTGCGGTAATTGTACGTTAAATGTAAATCTTGCTCCTCTTTGTGTCATTATAAATGCGGCTATAGGCGCCCATTGAGCTCTTGTCATGGGCGGCAGTGTTGCTTTAAATGACCAGTATTGTGTGTTTTGTGTTTTTACTTGTCTGCGTCCGCTACTTGCTAGTGTCACTATACTTGGATTGTTTGCTTGTATATTGACACTTGTAAATGCTGGACTTGTAGGAAATGTTCCGCCACTCATTAGATTGCTATCCTCTCACCTTTTTCGTAAGCCGCGTCTCTGATGATACTTGTTATCAGTCCTTTACGTTCTACGATTAATTCATCAACCCCTCTAGCATCTAAGGCGTTTATATTGAATGTGACATTTACATTTTTACCGCCCATTAGTTGATTGTTAGGTACTATTGTACCTGTTCTATTAGGCACCATTAATTCTGGACCTTTTTCTCCAACCACATATGGTGTATTTCCTTGTACTAGTCCACCTGTCGCTCTACCTTGATACTTTTGGTTTCTTATTGTTGCTATTTGCGCCGCACCAGCCGCCACTATTAGTCCTGCTAGTAATGGTCCTAGTATAGGTCCATATCCTAGTGCTACCGTGACACCTTTTGCTACGTTAACTACTGCTTCAGCCATTGCTAACGCCTTACTTGCTTGGAACGCCGCTCTATTATGTTCTCCTAAGGCTCTAAGTGTTTCTTTACCTGCGCCTTTTAAGAATTCTATTTTTTGTTTTTCTGTAAGATCTGCAATATCCAACTCACCATATTTTCCTTGCGTAAAGATGTCCAGTTGTTTCTGTACTTGTTGTTTTCCTATTTCTGCAAGTTTTTGTTGATGACGTTGTTCTAGTGCTTCTCTTACTTTATGATACTCCGTGACATGACGGAAGTGTTCTCCGTAATAGTCTTGTAATAATTTAAGTTGATTGCGATACGCATATTCTTCCGCTTGAGTCTCACTCATAAGACCCTCTTGAAGTTGCTTAAATCTCGCTTCAATCTTTTCTCTTTGTTTTGCTAATTCTTTTTGGGCTTTTTCGTCTAAGCCTGTTGCTGTTGTGACTTTGCTTGTACTTGCTTGTCCAAATCCATCATCTGCCGTCACAGCCGCTAATTCTTTTTGTTTTTTAATTTGTTTGTCTAGTGTTTGTAAGTATTTTAGTACTGCGGCTTCATTTGCTCCAATGGCCCCTGTACTTTTATCTATTGTTATGTTTAAGTTTTCAAATACTATCTTATTGTTGTCTAAAGATTCGCTAAATTCATCTCCAACTTGAACCATATCGCCATATTTTTTCATTAGGCTGTCTGCTTCGTTTCTTAATGATTTTGCGTTTGTTTCTAGTTCGTTAGCCCATTCCTCACCACCTAAGAATCTTATTACAGGTGCAATTTTTTCTTTCATTGTGGCTAAGAAGTTTGTTAAGTGTGCAAATACTTGCATTACTTCATCAACTACTGCCGCGATTGCTACTACAATAAGTTTTCCTTTTACGCCTAGTGCTAAGAATCCAATAACGCCCAGTGCTTTTATGTATCCAGGTAGTCCCTCTACCATATTCACTATGTTTGCTATTGCATTTCCTATAAAATTGAATACTGGTTGCATTCCGTCTAAGACTCTTGCGCCAAATAGTAGTACATCACCGGTTGCTTGTACTATTGCTTGTCCAACTTTCTCAGCCATTTGTTCTAGGCTACCAAAGTTTTGTGTTAGTACGTCATCTAGTGATTTTACTGCCGCTTTTAGTACATCAAATGGTCCACTATCCATTAATAGACGTTGAAAGTTGAAGAATTTATCACCTATCATTGATAGACTACCGTCAAAGGTGTTAGCCATATCCGCACTTGCACCAGCGATACTTACCGTTCCCTCGTCAAATGCTTTTATAATTAAGTCTCTTGATTGTTGTGCTGTGTATTGTACGCCCTCTTGGAATCCAAGCATACTTTTAACAGCTCTATCTCTGAATAAATCTGCCGCTCCAATACCGCCACTGAATGTTCTTTGTATTTGTAGTGCTGTTGTTTGGAAGTCTAAGCCTGAAGCCGCCGCAATGTCACCAGTGATTGCTAATAATTTGTTTAGTTCGTCTGTGTTTTTTGCTACTGCTAATAAACTTGGTGCGGCTTGTTGTATATCCTGAAGACTAAATGGAACCGTCCCAGCAAACTTGCTTAAGATGTCCATAGCCTTACTGGCTTCTGCTGTTGATCCTGTTAGTGCTTTAAGTTGAAACTTTAGATTCTCAATACTTCTTGCTGTTTGTAAGAATCCTCTAGCAACTGCGAAGCCTCCAAACGCCGCCGCCGCCGCGGTGATGGTTGCGGCGAGATTTCCAAATCCGCTATTAACTCTTGCTAGCCCTCTGTCAAATTCACTTGTATCTAGTTTTAGTTTAACGGTTTGTTCTGCCATGGCGTTTTGTTTCCTCTGCTTCTAGTTTTAAATAAGCCAGCCAAATATTAACTTCTGCTGTACTCATTTCTGACACCTCTTCAAGTGTCTTGTTTAATATACGACCCAGTTTGCACAGAACTAACAGGTCTGGATCGTTTCTTAGTTTTTTACGGTTTCGTCCAAATCGTAGTTAGTTGTTGCTTCATTAGTATTTAACTCTGTTGCAATCTTAACTAATACGTCCGGGTCCGCTTGATTTAGTAAGATAGTTCTTTCCGCTGGCATAAACATTTTACTACCGTCTTTATTTCTTGCTTTAGTAATAATTGTTTCTACTAGTGCTTCTACGATCTTACCTTGCTGGTGCAATTGCATAATTGCACTCTGATCTTTAAATGTACTAATTTTTTTATAATAGATTGTTGTATCCCATTCAGGTACTTCAATGCTTTTCATCTCGTCACTATTGCGTGATTTAAAATGTTCTATCGCTTTTGCGATTACTGGATTACCTTGTGTCATCTTGTTGTCCTTGTGCTTTTATTTTTAATACTTCGTAATGTGGGACCTGTCATACCTTTTGGTGCTTGACGTGATCCACGCATACCTCTGCTTGTTAAGTGTCGTCCTTTATCTAGTACACCTATATAAGGGACGTTATTATATATTACATAGCCTCGCCCTTCTCTGCGTTGAGCCCAGCCACGTTTCGCTCTTCCTGTATCAACGGGTGTTCTGTCTTTTACCCCACGGAAGATTGTATTAGCAAGAGAGCGAGCCTCACTGGCTCGCACTCTGCGTAATTGTGTTGCGATACCAACACCTGTCAATCTTATTCCTAGTATTGACACTTTACTACCTTACGCTTGTGGCGTTGTAGTTAATGCGCCAGTTCCTTGGAACGTTAGACTTCCTGTCACGGTTGTATCTGTACTACCTGTCACACTATAACCAGTAATGATTACAGAGCCTGTAAATCCAGAATTACCGGAATTAGTTCCCTCAGGATAGATCTGTATTGCTACAGAACTTGGGGATGCTACGTTTAACATATCCAATTCAGGGATTGCTTCGTGTTGTGAAGTACCTTGTGCGTCACTTTCAAATACGAAATCCGCTGATCCACTGAAACTTGATAGTGTAGGTACAAAGATTCTATTGTTAGAATCCATGTGACTCGCGTCTGCTGTATCTTGTGTTGTGTCAATAGTATAACTTGTTAATTGAGCGACTGCAACGCCACCAATATTAAGAACACCATCATGACCTCTGATTACACCTGCCATTATGCTTCTCCTTTGTCAGTTTGTTCAATATCCTCAATGACCTCTTCCAGTTCTTTTTCAAACTCTTCAATCACTGATGATTCTTTTGTTTCTTTTTTAGATTTTTTTGCATCTACTTTTGGAGCCACTTCGTTTGTTTCAACATAAGTGTATCCAACTTTTAGATACTTGTCAATTCTTGCTTGGTCCCAGTTAGAGACGTCGTAAGTTTTGTGTAGTTTGTTGATTTTCATCTTAAGCCACTCCTCTTGTGTAAATGTATTCAACTTCAAAGTTAAGAGTTATTAAACCAAAGCGTTGATCAATTGCTTCATCCACTGCTAGTTCCGTTAGCCTTGTATCCACTGCTACGCCGCCTCTAGTTCTATCTGCTTCTAGCGCCTCCTCAACTCTTTCTGCAATATCGTTGCGTTGTAGATCTATATTAGTACCTGTCACATAACAGAGACAGATTACATTGAAGATACTTCTTCTTGTACCTGTTTCTCCGTACATTGTGAATTCAGTTCTAGTTTCATCTCCACTGCGTACGACTACTGCCGGGAATTGTTGTCTTGCTAGATTTTCTAAATCTATTGACTCGCGTGTCACGTATATAGGCTTAGGATCGTTTGCGTCTGTTAGTATATCCACTATATTATTTGTAATATCGTTTCTTATTGACATTATCTAACTAACCTTTTTGCTGGTTGAATTTCATGTTCGCCATCTTCATAAACGCCATCGCCATCCCAATCATAATACAGTTCTCTTTGTGCTATAGCAAATTCTTCTTCAAACGCATCTCTGTAGAATTTGATTTGTGTTTGAAACGAATCACCTTCTACACTCCATTGCGTTAATTTGGGAAGTACATATTTGTATAAGCAATAATAAACTGCACTACGAGTAAGTTGACTTGCTTTA
>Ga0099850_1001649_pt1 | contig 10504 bp, 17 predicted proteins | sample CB_VirMetaG_5_FD_79182 | JGI IMG/M metagenome (GOLD analysis project Ga0099850, IMG submission 79182) | Freshwater to marine saline gradient viral communities from Chesapeake Bay - CB_1508_1D Viral MetaG | ecosystem: Environmental > Aquatic > Marine > Coastal | place: USA: Chesapeake Bay...
CGAGATGGCCAAGCGCGTGAACACGACGGGTGCCCATGCACATGCCCGGCTGTGGCGCAGCGCCCACCCCCTCCGCCTCATGCTGGACAACCTGAACATGACCGTCAACACGCTGGCCGAGGGGAGCGGGGTGCCCACCCGCACCCTGAAGCTGGACCTCAGCGGCGAGACGAAGACCCCCCGCCGCTGCATTCTCTACGGTCCGGTGCTGCATGTCGAGCCGCATGTGCTGCGCTCTAAGTGGGGCGAGTGGCTGGCCTTCCGACCGCCCGAGGCCATGACCCGCAAGGAGAAGGAGGACGCCCTCGCCGTGCTGCAGGGCAGCCACCCCGTCTACTGCGCCATCGCCGAGAGCGGTCGCACCTTCCGCAGCGTGGCCGAGGTCACCTCGGTGCCCAACCTGCGGGGCTGGTGGGAGAACCGCACCGACCCCAAGTGCAGCGACCTGTGCCGGGTGGCCGAGGTGCTCGACCTCAACCCGGGGCACCTGATGGTGGCGGTCGACGACTGGCTCACCCGCTACCGGGGCGTGCCCCTGTGGGAGGTGCCGCTTGTCTAAGTGTGACCAGTGCGGCGGCGAGTTCGAGCGGATCGGTCGGTCGCTTCGGTGCTCCGAGGCCTGCCGCAAGGCCGCCACCGCCAAGCGTGACGCCGCCCGCTACCGTGCCAACCCCGGCTACTACAAGGCGAAGGCCGCTCGCTCGGCGGCCCAGCCCCACAACAGGAAGAGAAAGAACGAGCAACAGAATGCCAAGCGCCGTGGCCTGTCTGCCCCGGTGCTCGACCGTCAACCCGTCGACGCCGACGCACTCAAGCGTGCCGCCGCCGACATCATGAAAGGATACGGCTATGATTGATAGGGCCGCCGACCTGTTCGCCCACCTCGACTGGGACCGTGACATCCGCCCCCACCTGAGCTTCGCCGAGATCGAGGCGGAGCACCAGCTGCCGCAGTCGATCATCTGGACCGGCCCGCTCGACCGGCGCAACCGCCGAGCGCCGATTGCCGAGACGCAGTGCGGCCTCACCTTCTCCCCCCGCACCGTGATGCTCGCCCTCCACGAGATGGCGCTGCGCCCGCACATCCCGTTCGAGGAGACGCTGCTCTTCTGCCTGAACCGCAGCGGCAACTGGCTGCGCACCCGACCGTCCTCGGTCTACTCCAATGTCATGGACCCCTGGCTCGCCCGGTTCGGCACCGTGCCGCCAGCGCCCAGCCTCTACATTGACCGGAAGGGTGTCGTCCGTGTGATCTCCTCCCTCAAGCCGGGCGACCCGGTGTTCGTCGTCACCCCGCAGCTCCTCTTCGACCCACCCAGCGAGGCGAATGTAAAGCGCCTCCGTGCCTACCGTGTCATCGCCCACAAGCTGTTCACCACCTTCGCCACCAACCGATTGGACGCCCAATGATTCGCACCCTTCTTCTCTGCACCATCGCCGCTGGCCTCGTGGCCAACGCCTTCCTGCTCTTCGGCCTCGTCGCCGCCACCACCACCGGGCACGGCTGCATTGAGGTCGGTGCCCCGCCGTGCGAAGCGCTGTGTCAGGCCGAGCAGGCGCTTGACTTCGCCCTCCCCTACGAGACGCCGATGCCCGAGCTGCTGGCCCGCTTCGAGCTGGCTGGCTTCGAGGTGCAGGGCGTGCTCGAATCCCTCGACGGCATCGTGCTCTTCGTCGTCACCCCCGAGGGTGCGCACCCCGCCGATGTCGAGGTGGTCGTGACGCTTGAGTTCGACCCGGTCGACTTCATCTACCTCCGGGGCAGGATCATGGTCGTGGGCTACGACTCCCTGTTCACCGACCTCAGTGAAGGGGGTAAGTGATGGAGCGCCGAGCACTTAGGCCAAAGGGGTGGTCGCCCCGGGCCACCGAGCAGCGCATGACCAACCGCACCGCCGCCGACTGGGTGCGGCTCTACCAACTGGACTGCCCCGAGCGGCTGGCCCGCCCCCTTGGCTGGCTCGAAGCGCTGCTGGTGGGCTCGAAGGTGACGACGATTGACGAGGTGATCGCCGAGGCCAAGCGCCAGCAGGCACGCACTAACCAAACAATTCCTAGACAGGAAGGAGCTGAACGATGAAGCCCTGTGACAACCCGGACTGCGGCGACGAGTGCGCCAAGGATCAGGATCTAGTCAAGAACCGCGAGCGCCGTGGGGCCCTCTACCTCAAGCGCATGGAGCATGGCCTGTGCGGCAGGTGCGGCGAGCACCCGCTGGGCGAGGGCCTTGAGACGCTGTGCAGGCCCTGCGCCGACGGCGTCGTGTGCCGTTATCTTCAGCGCAAGTACGGCATCACCAAGGCCGAGCGCGACGCCCGCCTGAAGAAGATCGGCCACCGCTGCGAGGTGTGCAGCGAGCGTGGGGACCTGCTCGTCTACTACTGCCGCAAGACCAAGCGGGTGCGTGGGCTCCTGTGTCGCACCTGCCACAAGCTGCTGCGTCTCCTCAATGAGGACGCCGATGTGATTGAGCGTGCCCTCAGGTGGGTCGAGCGTGGGCAGGAGCGCGACGCGTGACGCGTAAAAAGATAGTCAAAGTGCGCCCGCCCCTCGCGAGCGCGGGGGAGGTAGACCCCGATTGCCGGACCGACGGTGGTCAGCGGTGGTCCATCGGTGATACACCACCGTTCACAACTCTCGAAGCAGCAAGGACTTATGACGCCATCGGTGATAACGGTGATAACTTCTCGGAACCCATGCACCTCGACTGGTGTTCACCCACTGTGGTACTCTCCGACCTCGCTGACTGACCACCGTTATCACCGTCGGTGGAAGGCATTGAGGGCTAACCCCTTGCCCCGACTCGACTTACCCATCGGTGATCGGCTACCACTTACCCCCAACCTCGCTAGATGAAAGGAGTTACGCATGTCACAACGCACCGCCCCCACGACAGAGGTGAACCACGCCGCTGCCACTGCCCTGCTCGGCCAGCTGTTCACGGCGGGCGACTGGATCGAATATCAGGGCATCGCCTACGCCGACGGACGCCCCACCGAACGGCGCTTCGCACAGTACCCAGCGCAGGTGCCTGACCTGCTGGCCTACTTCGACTCGATCTACACCACCCACTCGTGCTTCATTGGCCCGGCGCCCCGCACCGCCGCCGAGACCAACAGCACCGACGGCACCTGCCGCTGGCTGTGGGTGGACATCGACCCGAAGCCTGAGGCCACCGCCCCCAACCCCGACGCCGCCCTGAACTGGCTGATCGACGAGCACGAGCTTGAGCCCACCATCACGGTGCGCTCCGGGCGGGGGCTGCACCTTTATTATCACACGACGGACGCCGTGCCCGAGACGACCCGCAAGCGCTTCGTCAACTGGGGCAACGAGAGCCTGCCCGCCGAGTTCGGCGTCGGGTTCGACAAGGCCGTGACCAACCACAAGGGGCTGATGCGCCTGCCGGGGTGGCCGCACCTGAAGGGAGCGCCGCTGCCGACGGGGATCGAGGACCACACGCTGGGCCTCACCCCGCTCGACGCCTTCCCCCAAGCCGACGCCGTCGTCACCGACGCCCGCCAGCGGGTGGAGGGTGGGCAGGCCGTGCTCATCACCAGCGACCGGAACGGCGCTATCCACGACATCGCCCAGCGGGCGTGCTACGCCGCACAGAACCGCACCATCGGCTTCACCACGGAGCTGGTGCGCCTGCTGGCCAAGCACTGTATTCACCCCGACCACCAGTGGGCGCCGGACGAGCGTGACTTCACGACCATCCCGGCCTCGCTGTCGCAGGGCTATGTCCCGGGCCGAGTGCTGGGCGAGCGCCAGATCGACACGGACAACGACCTGATCGAGGCGTGGGCTGACGCCCTGCAGGACCGGGTCATGTTCGTGGTGCAGGACGGCGCCGAGGCGACGGGCACATGGCGGGAGTGGCGACCGGCGCGTGGCGTCTGGCTCGGCTGCACCCCGGACGACGCCATCATCGAGTGGCTGAAGACGGAGCGGCAGGGCATGGACGCCGAGCAGCAGCGCACGCTGAACCGATACATGACGGCGAGCGCCATCGGCACACAGCGCCGGGCCGCCGAGTCACGGAACCGCCTGCCCACCCACCGGGAGCTGCACCAGATCGACACCGAGGACCTCATCCTCCCCTGCTCGAACGCCAAGTATGTCCACCTCGGCCCCTACCCCGGCCCGCTGCGGGTGTCGGACGCCGACCCGAACATGGCGTTCACCCGGGGGGCGGGCGTGGCCTACGACCCCGACGCCAAGTGCCCCCGCTGGGAGGCCGTCGTCGAGTTCGCCTTCAGCCAGAGCCGTGACCCGGCGGGCATGGCCGAGTACTTCGGCAAGCAGCTGTACTACATGCTGACCGCTATCAACTCCAGCCGCCTGTTCTTCGTATGGGACGGCGGCGGGCGCAACGGCAAGTCGCTCATCGCCAACACCGTGCAGCAGCTGCTCGGCGAGTTCGCCTCGGCGGGCAAGGACGGCAACCTGACCGGCGCCGACAAGGGCGACAGCCACAACGCTGACCTCTGCGCCCTGATGGGCAGCCGCCTCCAAGTGTACGACGAATACACCCGGCAGACCAAGTTCGACAACGGGCAGATCAAGCGCCTGACCGGGGGCAACGCCACGCTCAGTGGCCGCCCGCCGTTCGGCAAGCACAACATCCCCGTCCGGCTGACTGCCAAGCACCTCGTCGTGACGAACGAGTTCCCGAAGGTGGAGGGCAGCGACCAGGCGTTCGGCGACCGCCTCCGCATGCTGCACTTCGGCGCTCGGGTGGCGGACGAGCAGGTCGACCACGGCCTACCCGACGCCCTCACCGCCGAGCTGCCCGGCATCCTCAACTGGATCTTGCAGTACCGCCACGCCTTCCACGCCAACCCCTCGATCACCCCGCCCGAGGAGATGCGTGAGCGGGCCGAGTCGTACCTCAACAGCCACAACGAGGAGCTGGCCTTCGCCGTCGAGTGCTGCACCACCGACGGGGTGGAGGGCCCGGTGGTCACTGGCACCACGCCATGCATCAAGTCGTCGCAGTTCGCCGAGCGCTGGCTCTCGTGGAGCGGGCGCCGCCTCGACCGCAGCGAGCAGCAGCAGGTGATGGAGAAGGTGGCCGGGTACCTCAACGCCACCGCCAAGAACCTCACGGTGTCGTATGAGAGGGCCCGGGGCAGCCGGGGCCAGCACATCGTCGGCGCCAAGATCGTGAGCGAGACGAAGGAAGCGATATACACACCGAAAGGAAGCCTGTAGAATGGGGCTGTTCGACGACCTGATGCAGCGGGCGACCCCACCCGAGGGGTTCCCCCCTCACCTGTACGACGCACTTACCAAGGCCGGGTTCACAGTGGACTCGATTGCCGAGACGAAACTGGAAGGCACACCGTGGGTTCCCCTAATGCCGAGCGACGAGTTGTTCAAAGCCGAGCAGCACGCAGCGGCGGTCAAGGCCATGCAAGCCCAGCGCAAAACACAGAAGACGGCCCGCACTCGGGTCCTCAACAAGGCGCTCAGGGCACACGGCATTGACCCGGCAGACTGGAAGCGCATGGTGCGCCACAACTACCACCTGACGGCGGCGGAGTTTGAGGTTCTCATTGACGAGTACCGCTCCCTGCCCGACGACCACAAGAAGGCGCTCTCGCAGCGCCAAGATTGGAGACCAGCATGACCAACAACATCACCATCGAGCAGCTCGCCAGCGTCGTCCGCCAGCTCGCTGACGCCGTCGAGGACATCCAGTCCAAGCTCGCCGCCGGGCACACCCCGAAGGCCAGCGGCGGTGCCGACGGTGCCACCCCCCGGGTGAAGAGCGCCGAGCTGGAGGCGTTCGCTCAGGCCAACCCGGGCATGATCGGTGACGACGCCAAGGGCACGGAGCCGGAGGGCTTCGACGCCACCACGGATGTCTTCGTCTACGATGTGTCGGGCCGCACCGACACCTACAACGACCGCAACACCGGCCTCCCGGGCTACTGGGTCCAGTCGACCCGTGGCAAGCGGTTCCTCGTGGACATCATGGGCGTCCCGTTCTTCCTCCACAACCCGCTCCGGGCCGAGGCCTACGCCGCCCTCAACAACAACAGCTAGTCAACTCCTTTCTATTGTGGGGTGCGGGGGGTCGGGCTCGGTGCTCGGCCCCCCTACTTTACGCCCCGAAGGGAGCACTGTACCGTCGCAAGAAAGGAGAGACTATGAGCCTGCGTGACTACCAGCACATCGTAGATTGGGCCAACGCCACCTTCCCCGAGCAGACGCTCGACGGATCACGCGCCAAGTTCATCGAGGAGCTGAACGAGTTCCTGCCGACGCTCGACGAGTCCGAGCTGCCGGATGTGTTCATCACCCTCGTCACCTATGTCGCCAAGCTGCACGGCCTCGCCAAGTTCGAGGACCTCGTGGCTGGCAAGATGGCGATCAACAAGGCCCGCACCTGGCGGTTCAACGCCTCCACCGGGACGGGCAGGCATGTGGAGGAGGCGCCCAATGGGTAAGAGCATCAGCGTCGATGACCAGACACAAGCGCTGCTCGCTGCCGCTCAGGCCAAGGCGCTGATCGAGCGGGCGGGCGGGGCGATGGTGGCGGCCTGCCGCCTCATGGGGCACAAACGCCCGACCTCGGCGATCAAGCTGCTGAACCGGGGCTGGGACCGCATGAACGACCTCATCGTCGAGAGGGCCAGCCCGGAGGCGATGTCCGCCTTCATGGCCCGCTACGACGAGGAGATCGCCAGGGTCACCGCCGAGCTTGAGGCCGCCGAGGCCGCCGAGGAGGAGGCCACCGATGCTTGACACCGCTGCCAACGACGGCTTCGAGGACATGTTCAGCTACCACCGGGACCTGTGCCTCGCCGCACGGGAGCTGATGCGGCGCAAGAACCTGGACTACGGGGCGCAGGACAACCTCTGGCAGAACTTCACGGCGACCGAGGCGCTCGGCCTCGCCCCCACCGAGATCGGCATCCTCATCCGCATGACCGACAAGCTGTCCCGGCTCCAGTCCTTCGCCGTGCGGGGTGAGCTGGCCGTCAAGGGCGAGGGCGTGCGGGATGCGCTTATCGACATCGTCAACTACGCCGCCCTGCTCGGCGCCTACATTGAGAGGAAGTCCAATGGTCATAACTCAGGATGAGCTGGCTGCGCGCCGCTCCTGTATCGGCGCTTCTGACGCTGGCATCATCCTCGGCCTGTCACCGTGGAAGTCGCCCGCCGACCTGTGGCACGACAAGGTGTACGGCTGCACCTTCAAGGGCAACGCCGCGACCCGCCGGGGCAACCTGTTCGAGCCGCTGGTCATCCAGCAGTTCGAGGAGTGGGGCGCCATCAACGGCCTCGGCGACCCGACCGTGGTGGTGCCCGATGTGCGGTACGAGCGCTGCTGGACCACGAAGAACGGGACGGTGGTGCCCTTCCGGGCCAACACGGACGGCGTGGTCGTCACCGAGGGCTGCCACCCCAAGCAGTACGACCGCTACCTGTACGGCGAGTGCGTGCCCCAGCAGGTCGTCGAGGCCAAGACGGCGCGCTCCATCGACCACTGGGGCCTGCCCGGCACGAGCGATGTGCCCGACACCTACCTCGTCCAGACCTGCGTCCAGATGTGGTGCAGCGGGGCCGAGCACGCCTACATCCCGGTCCAGTCCGGCTTCGACTTCTATGTCTACTCGGTGCCCCGGCCCGACGAGGTCAAGCTGGAGGAGATCATCGAGACTTGCGCCGAGTGGTGGGCCGCCCATGTCACCACGAAGACCAAGCCCGAGGGGCCGCCCGCCAGCGTGGCGGTGCTGACCACGATCCCCCGCACCGAGGGCAGCAGCATTGCGCTTGATGAATCGGTGCATGCCACTATCATGGAGTGGGAGCGCACGAAGCGCCAGCGCCAGCTACTCGTCGCCAAGGAGCGGGAGCTGAAGCAGCAGCTTCTGGCCGCGCTCGACAACGCCGAGATGGGCGAGCTGCCGCAGGGCTTCCTCACCTACCTCGCCAACCGCAAGGGTCACCGCACCCTGAAGTGGGAGGACAACCCAAGGTGGAACACGACGGAATGAAGCCCCGAGCCGAGCTGCTCGCCGCCCTGAGGGCCGCCAACGCCGAGCGCGATGCGGCCCGGGAGAGGGACCGGGACGCGCTCGACTGCGGACCCCGTGAGATCAGCTTCAAAGTGGTGATCGAGGGCAACTTCGCCAACGCCGTGAGGCACGAGCTGACCTGCACCATCAAGATCCAGCTGCCGATAGACGCTAACTGGGCCACGATCCAAGAAACCCTGATGGCGGCGCTTGAGGAACCCGTCACCAACCTGCTCGCAGACATGCACGACGACACGGAAGGCCGTGCCGACGACATCATCAACAAGTTGCTCGACGACATGAGCGACCTGACGGGGTTCGACCCCACGGAATTGGAGAACGACGATGAAGACCCTGACCTTCCTTGAGAAGATCGCCGACATCCGCCGCCGCGCTGGCCTGAAGTTCGACAGCGACAACCCGCACTTCCGCAGCAAGTTCATCTCGCTGGGTGGGGTGCTCAAGTCCCTGCAGCCCCTGCTCGACGAGCACAACCTCGTGCTGCTCCAGTGCCCGCAGCAGAACGGCGGCGTCTTCGGGATCAGCACCGTCATCCAGGAGTGCGTGCGCCCCGTGGACGAGGACGGCAACCCCGAGGGCGACTACTTCCTCAGCGGCTTCTGGCCCTGCGACACGGCGGGCGGCAACCCGCAGAAGATCGCCAGCGCCACCACCTACGCCCGGCGCTACTCGATCCTGTGCTGCCTCGGACTGGTGGCGGGCGACGAGGACGACGACGGCAACGCCGCCAGCAGCCTGAGCGAGAGGCTCTTCGGCTCCAAGTGATGACACAGGGGGGCGGGCACAGCGCTCGCCCCCCGCAACCCCCCGGAGATACCATGGCAAAGCGATCCCCGCTGGAGCTGGCCCTGCGCCGCCAGCTCGAACTGCACGGGCTGCTCGACACCGAGGAGATGAAGTTCAGGGACGACCGCAAGTGGCGCTTCGACTTCGCGTGGCCCATCGCCAAGGTGGCGTGCGAGGTGCAAGGCGGGCTGTTTATGGGCGGGCGACACGCTCGTCCCCGTGGCGTGCTGAACGACTTCGAGAAGTTCAGCGAGGCGGCCATCGACGGCTGGCGTCTGATCCTAGTGACGGGCGTCGAGATCAACAACGGCACAGCGCTGGACCGCATCAAGCGCGCCGTCGAGGGCACGGACACATACTGCAGGGCGTGCGACCGCAAGCGCGTCAAGCGGAAGAAGGCGGACAATGGCTAGGGGCGCGGCTGACATGAGCTGGGAGCGCTACCTGGAACTGTGTATGGAGGTTAGGCGTGAGCAGGCGGCGAAGAGGCAAAGGGCCGAGGCTGAACAAGCGCGGCGGGGCGACGGTGACACACCCGGAGGGGACGAGGGCCGAGTTCGACGCCCTGCCCCTGCGGCGGAAGATCGGGATGGCCGAGTATCTCTCTTCGATGAACTACTCGGCGGACGCGGTGGCCATGATAGTGGCGCCTAACGAGGCGCGCTGGTTCCCGACCGAGTGGTTCAACGCGCTGTAGCACAAAACGGGCCCGGGCGGTGTGATGGTCGCACCTACCCGGGCCCTACTCAGTTAGCCCTCGTCACCGAAGTCGGTGTCGCGGAGGGCGCGCGCCCGTCGCACTGCGCGGTAGGCGATGACGGCGGCGCTAAGAAGCCCGCCCGCCAGCGCGCCAGCGCCGGGGAAGATGCGGTCGCCCGTGACCTCGACGATATCGAGGGCGGTGACCACATCGGAAGGAACGGACGAGGCCGGGGCCCCGTCGCCGACACCGGTCAGGGTGTCCAAAGCGCCGCAGCCAACCAGAAGAGTGGCCAGCAGCGCAACAGCAAAGAGTCGCTTCATGCGAACTCCTTTCATGGCGGGCAGAATACTACATCCCACCCCACCCTGCGTGTCTCGTCCCCAAGTATCAGTTCTTCTTCTTGGCCCCGAGCTTGACGGACAACGCTTCCGTGAATGACTTCGCGTCCCCGCGCTCGTCGAGTGCCGGGCCGAAGATCTTTAGCGCTGCGTTGCCCATTATCTCGAACGCCCAGAGGTTCTGAGCGGGGATGCCCCGCGCCGCGCCCTCGATCTCGGCGCTTGAGAAGCTCCACTCCCCGTCCCCATGCCGGAGCCCGAAGTAGTCCGGGGTGTTGGCGGCCTCGCGGATCAAGGCGCTCGTGCCCTGGCCCAGCGACCGGACCGCCTGCGCCCCCGGGCCCATCAGCCGGTCCTCGGCGGAGGCGGCGGCGCGGAAGCTGCTCTTCTTGCGCGTCAGTTCGCGCCCGAGGAACGCCTCCTGCGCTGCCGTCTCAAGGGCGCCGACCGGGTCGAGGCCCGCCAGCCCCATCAGGTCGTTGATCCGGTACGGGGCGTCGAAGATCCCGCTCTGCTCAAGCGCCTCGGCCATCCGCAGCACCCGCAGCTCCCCGTTGCCCGGGGCCCAGAGGCTGCCGTTCTCCTCCTTGCGCGCCGGGCTGTCCTTCAGCTCATGCTTCACG
>Ga0099850_1001651_pt1 | contig 10496 bp, 19 predicted proteins | sample CB_VirMetaG_5_FD_79182 | JGI IMG/M metagenome (GOLD analysis project Ga0099850, IMG submission 79182) | Freshwater to marine saline gradient viral communities from Chesapeake Bay - CB_1508_1D Viral MetaG | ecosystem: Environmental > Aquatic > Marine > Coastal | place: USA: Chesapeake Bay...
AGAGGAGAAAAACATGACGAGAACATACGAAACAACCATAGACATCCAACAACTACTGGAGTTTGTTGAAACAGAAATGCGTCAAATGGGTGGAGACCTAAATTGGCGTTTGGATCTTTGGATCAGCGAACAACTACAGCGTGCCTATCCTGAAGTGGATTTTGTGTTTGAATACACAACCGCAAACGCACCCACAGGTCGCGTGAAAATCAGTGTTGATACTGATGCGTTAGAGGAGGCAATCCAATGAGTAAGAGAGTGATTAAAGTCAGCGACACTGGCAGGGGTAGAGATGTTGCCAATCCTTTGTGCGAGTTAGGCGATTACGAAGCGGAATACCATGCTACACTTATCAGCATGATTGGTAAATTGAGCGAATGGAATCAAAAGCGCAAGGACAACGGTCGTGATTATTGGACAGCAATGACCAGTTTGGATTTGGGCGATCAGTTGGAGTTGGGTCGCGGACACACCCGACACAATGATCGTGAGCGCAGCACGGGCAAAAAACGCAACAGCATTGCGTCTGTGATCATGGGCCAACTTTACAACTATGAAAACAACAGAGCAAAGTATCCCACTGGTGCCAGTGTTAGTTGGAATCAACTACAGGATTACAGCATTATTATAAAACAATTTGCTGGTGAATTTCCTGATGAATACGATGAAATTGACTTTGTGTTAAACGCATTCGATTGGGGTAGATGATGAGTTTTAGGGTTGTTTGTGTAAAGCAAGGAAAAAAATACACGGATCTACAGGTAGAACGCCTTTACACTGGTGTTCGTGCTTGGGTGCCCAATGTAGAAGAATTCATTTGCATCACAGATGACCCTGACACACAGATGATTGCGGATATAAAGACGCACACCTTACCTGATCATCCAGGGTTAAAAGGATGGTGGGCAAAACTATATCAGTTTGCCCTCCAACCCAAACGCACACTATACTTTGATATAGATGTGCAGATAAGACATACTTTCGCTCCATACATGACAAATGGATTATATGCGCCAAAAGATCCGTTGGCAGATTATCAACCTGAAAAGGCAGTAACATACATCAACAGCAGCGTGATGTTATACGATCTTGATTTTTCTGATATCTATGAACATTACATGTCCAACTGGCAAACATGGCAGAGTAGATACAGAGGTGATCAAGAATACCTGTGGGGCGAACACCAACAGCGTATAGATTACATCGGTGATTATACAGAAAGTTTTAAATGGGGATGGGGCCTAAAGCATGGATTTGCTCGCAAACCCGTCGTGTTATATCATGGAGAGGATGTAAAGAAATATGTCTAATTTAAAAAATCAATCAAATCACCAAGAGTTGATTGCAATATTACGCAACGCTCATCTTTTGAAGGAAGGTGAATTTGTTTTTAGATTGCACGACAACATAATCAGTGGCACAATCACTGATTTTTCTGTGAGTATGCGTGTGGATAATCTTACAGAGTTTGAAATGCGAGGTTATATCAAATGAACTTGACAGAGAATTGGGGTCAAAAGCATCTACACAGATTAAAATGGGGCATTTACACCAATTCTACCCAAGATTACAGGATGGCCAGCAGCGAAATAGGTGGCAACTACCATAGATTACAGGATCAAAACCTAGAAAACATTCCTCCTGACACAGATCACCTGTTGATATTTGGCAATATTTGGGCAAATCGTCAAGAACCGCCGGTTTTCCACAATCCAGCGCATCTACATTTGGTGCATAGATTGCAATATGTGTTTTGGGATAATCCTGCGTTGCCGCATTTGTTATATCGCGGTGCTTGGAACCCAGAAGGATACAAAAACTGGTGTCGTATGACATGGAATTGGACCAATACAACAACTAACAACCCGCCTGCTAACCGTTCAGGCACAGATAGAATCAACAGATTGTTAAAAACTGCCAGTGGTGGTGCTGTAAAACACTGGCATGAAATCATAGGCGGACATTTGCGTGATACAAGATTGGGTAAAACAGCACTATTGGTGCCAAGTTCGCCCGAATGGCACCATTATTATCAAAAACTCACCGTTGAACAATGGATACAAAAGAAAACCAGTGTTTTGCGTGATAGAGGATTTGATGTAAAAGTAAGAAGCAAACCATCAAGACAGGACAGAGAAGGTGGTGCTGGTAGATTATACCAACAATTGGATAACATTGGATTGGTAGTATCCGAAGGTGTTGGTGCTTTGGAAAGTATATTGGCAGGTGTTCCAGCATTGGTAGGTGATTGGGCACCCGCAGGACCACTGGCCACACATTGGGATGATTTTGTAGAATCATACAACATAGACACACCCACAGCAGATAGAACAGAACAATGGATGGAGCGTGTTTTACAAGACACATTCCACAAAAGCGAAATATATTCAGGGAGTTGGAATGGGTAAAAGAGGGCCACAAAAAACTTACCGCTTGCCTTCGCCGTGGAATACGAGATATGCCAGAGCAAAAGCATTGGCAAAGTTTAGAGGTGAGTATTGGAACTTTACACCAGAGACTTGGTTTGATATGTGGGTTGAATCAGGCGTGATGCAATGGTGTAGCAATAGAGCAGAAGGATATTGCATGGTTAAAAAGGATCCTATAGAAGCATGGGGACCACACAACGCCATCATTATACCTCGTAGAATGTTGTTTAGAAAGTTTGGATACGAAATGTTCCAACAGGAAAAAGCACAATTCGAGGACAAACACGGAGTAAAAGGTTGGAGTGAAGATGAAGAGTCAATATAGCATATACAGACAATTATATTTGCGTGAATGGCAAGTGTGGCAAGCATGGCCTGGTCGCATTGCCAAAGAACGCACTTATATGGACATAGACATAGATCCGCATTATCAAGGACAACAGGGTTTTGTAAATCTTATAGATGACATAGGTCCAAGACCTGGCAATGATTATGAACTTGCAAGAATAGACAAATTCGGCGGATATGAACCTGGCAATCTTGCATGGCGTCGTAGAGCAGATCACAGCGATCAAAGAAGACACAGACAATCACCAGATGAAATCACAAAATATAGATTGTTTGCTGAAAAAAACGGAATATCATATTGCACATTTTGGAGTAGAGTGCGCAGAGGTTGGAATTTACATGATGCCGCTACACTAAAACCAGAAAATACTCCCTATAAATCGAGATTGGTGTAATGAGCGAAGACGATATATTTGATGAAGACTTCGATCCAATGCGAGATTTAGAAGAATTAAAAATGTTTGCTTCTATAGCAGATGCACACATAACCAGTTTGTTAAACAACCAAAAAGTATTAGTAGAATCAATCAATGAACTTCGCAAAGATATTCTACGATTGACACAGATATTAAATGAGTTTGTAGGAGAGGATTTAGACGATGAAATTGACTGATAATCAATACTTTATAAGCACACCAACATTGGTAGGTGCCATACTACTGATTGCTGACATTTGGGGTCCGCTATCCAGTTGGTGGGCAATACTTTATGTTTTACTTTTTTTAAACGGATGGGCCACTGAATGGAAAACAAGATCAAACTGGAAAAAACAAACAAAACTCACTTGATTGGCAATGGCAACAGCGCCAAGTATTTTGTAGATGATGGTTGCATGAGTATTGTTGCGTTCAACATACCGCAGCATGGCCATAGATTTACACTATTGAGCATTATTGATCAACAACCTGTGGTAGCAATGAAAAACACGGGTTGGAGAACCAATTGCCCTATTTTGTGCAGCGAAAAAACCTATAAAACAGCACAGGCGCACAATGTTACAGGAACATGGTGTCCAATATATGGTGAGCAATATAGATCAAACAGCGCACATTGGGCAGCAAGAGAAATGCTACGAGTAACGGTCAATGAAATACACCTTTATGGTATGGATAGTTTTTGGAGTGATGATTTAACCAGTCAAATGGACAGCATAGTGCCTCGCAAACAAAGACCAGATCTAACTAAAAATTGGTATCCTTATTGGCAAGAGATATTCCAGCAAGGCAATCACCTAACTTGGTATATTCACACACCCTTAAATGTTAAAATAAGAGTGTCAGCACCCAATGTCAAACAAATCACCCATGAACCTCGCCATTCAACCGACATATTAGCGGCCAAGGCATAAATATCGATAGTAATTTTACCAAAAGGGGAATGTGATGACCATTACATTGAGACAAGAATCGGCCTCGGGCGCAACCACGAAAGGGTCATCTTTGACCTTCGCCGAATTAGATAATAACTTCATTGATCTTTTAAATGCCAGCAGAATAACCGTAAGAGGTGATAGCGGCACAGATCAAACATTGGGTAGTCCTACCGTAAATGAGATTTTAAGTATTGTAGGAACCAGTGGTTTGAGTTCAACCGTTAGCAGCAACAGCGCGGGCGAAACCACCGTAACATTAGCAGCAAGTGGATTGTTAGCAAATGTAGTAGAAGATACTACTCCGCAATTGGGCGGAAACTTGGATGTGCAATCAAACTCTATCAATACCAGTGTTAGCAACGGCAATATTAGAATAACTCCCAACGGCACTGGTGCTATTGAAGTGCAAGGTGGTGTAGGTATCAACCTAAACGCAGCAAACAAGATTTTTACTACCACAGCAACCACAGATATAGAATTGCAAAGCACTGGTTATCTAACCATGAAGAGTCCTGTGCTGTTCCAAAGCGGCATTGAAGAAACCATTTATGTTAGTCCAACACAAAGTGGCACTTATGCACCCAATCAAGCAAACGGCACTTTACACTATGTTGTTTTGAACGGGAATATGACAATCAATGGTTTTACCAATGTAGTTGCAGGTCAGACTATCAGCATACTTTTTGATGGCACTGGCGGAAGTTATACTTTAACATTAGGCGCAGGTATTTTAACACCGGGTGGTAGTTTAGCACTAACCACAGGCGGTTTAGATGTAGTTACATTCACATGTGTAGATGATGTTACACCCGTTTATATTGCTACGGCAGTCAATGATTTCCAGTAAGGAGAAATAACATGCCTATTGGAGCAATGAAACATGCCTATTATTATCAGCAACCAACAGGTGGCGGCGGTATTGGCACAACAACACTATTCACTTTGAATAATGCCATCAGTGGTGTTTATAGCGGCGGTTATGGCGGTTATGGTGATAGTCAAATAACTTGGCAGGGCACATTTAACACCAATTATGGTGTGTTTCTTGTAACTTGGTTAAACAGCGCAAGAAATGCATATTACATCACACCGGGTGTAATCGATTTAACAACTGGCACTATGGCAATGGGTAGCAATGTTAGTATTGCCACTGCCAATACAGGTGCAACCACAGGTTTCTGTGTTGCCGCTAAACCAGACAGCACTTTTGGATTGGTAGCAGGCCCACACTGGAATGGCAGTGATTGGGACGGACATTATAGAGGTTATACTTTAACAGGAACTTCGACAGCAACTACCAGCAGCATTCCTACCGTAAGTTTAAGCACAGCATTGGTTGATACACAAAACAACTTCTTCAGTGGCAACATTGCTTACGCAGGCAACAATAGATTTGTGTTTGTGAATAGATACGGTCCTGGAGATTTGAGTGTAAGTCATTACATCAGTTATGCTGGTTCGGGAACACCAAGTTATTTCCACAGCACCGTAAATTATGGCACCAGCAGAAGCACCGGTCGAACCATTAGTTTCTATGATGGTTTAAGTTCAACACTGGCCAGTAGTTTTTCTAACACACACGGCAACAACAACAACTTCACAGATCTTTATGTAACCTGTGCAAGCAGCAGCGCAGAAGCAGAATTTGAAGATCAAAATAGATTGGATTGTGATCCAGCAAATGGAATCAGTGGTGGTTTCTTCACTGCCGCAAAAGCATACGATACCAGCGGAACTTGGGTTGGTATAAGCGGATTGCAAAGCACCCAAGAAGGACAAAAATTGGTTGCAGAAAAATGCACAACATTGAGTTCCAGTAGTGTAGTGGTTAGCAGCGGCGCGGTTTTATCTCCTGCTTATACGGTTCAAAGTATGGACCAAATTGATCCAACTACTGGTTTGGTTAGAGCGGTTGTTGCTAATGGAACCGGCACATGGATGAGTGATATTACGGTGAATAGCAGCACATTGGCAGTGACATTTGGCACGCCATATCAAGTTGATAGCACAACATATGCGGTAACTGAAGCAAACTTGAGAAATCATGTGGATCCTACTCACGGAGAATGGAGTCTTTGGGCACAAAACCAAGGCAGCAATAACTTGCGTATGATTGCGGTAAAGGTGGTGTAACAATGATTTACAAATTATATTATATAGATTATGACAACAATAAACGAGTAAGAAACATTGATGACATTCATCCCTATCATGTGTGGCAAGTCAGTCAAACTTGGGGTATTGCAACTTATGTGGTGTTAGAATCTGATCCACAACCTGCAGACGCAGCAGACTATGAGGAGGTCGCACCATGAGTTGGCCAAGCGGAACAAAAGCAAGCACAGCACACACAGATTCGCCACAGGATCTAATCAGTGCCGCAAGAGCAGATATAAATCAAAACATTACAAATGTGAATACGGTTATTGATTACTTTGGTCCAGACGGTGCCTATGATATTGTTGGCACTTGGAACAAACAGCAATACTTGGATTTACAAACCCTAACAGCAGGCGCAAGCATCAGTTGGGATTTAACCAATGCACAGGTAGCAACCGTTACACTGAATCAAAACAGCACATTGGCAAATCCTACAAACAAAAAAGCAGGTGCGACTTATATACTGATTGTAAAACAACCTGCTGGTGCAAACTATACTTTGGCATTTGGCACAGATTATAAATTTCCATCAGGTATTGCTCCAACCATTACAGAAACAAATGGTGCTGTTGATATTATTACATTCATCAGTGACGGAACCAACATGTTTGGTGGATTTGTTCAGGACTTTGCCTAATGCCATTTACCTTTCCGATATTAGGCAGTAGAATATTAGACAAATGTAGTTTGACTTTTGGTCAAACCAGCAGCGGTGGTGCCCAAGCAACTATAAGATATTGGCATCCTGTTACCATTGTAAGAGATGTTGATGATTATATTGAATTGGTCAATAACACTGATAGCAATTACAAATATGCTAAATTTTACAATGCAGAAGAAGGCAATACTTTTAGATTTACTTTGGAGAAGAATTTTACATTCAGTTACAAAGAAACTTCAGCGCCATTTACTCTAACATTGGGTATATGGACAGGCAGTGTTTTCCAAGCAGCAAAAGGCGTATTTACGGTATGGACAGATGTAGCACAATCACCTGATCCAGTAGAAATAACATTGGACAACACTTTTAACAACCCCGTTGATCCCAACTTCACAGGATTATATTTGGCAATGAGTGTTCCGGCAAATGAAGCATATACGCAAACACAAGATGCAAGAATTACAATTCAAAGGGTATAATAAACCATAATTTTACTATTTGATTAAATAGTATTGTTCGAACAAACAAAGGAGAAATAAATGAGTGCTCTTTCTAACTCGATCGAGAACAAATTACTTGATCATTCATTAGGCACCGCAAGTTATAGTGCGCCTGCCAGTGTTTATATTGGATTATTCACAAGTGATCCATCAACAGGTTCAACCAGCGAAAATCTTGAAGCAGGTATTATGACCAACGAAGTCAGTGGCGGTAGTTATGCACGCCAAGTGGCAACATTCAATGCTGCCAGTGGTGGTAGTGCCAGCACCAGTGCTACGGTAACATTCCCAACAGCAACAGCAAATTGGGGAACAATTACACATGTGGCCGTGATTGATAGCGATCAAACTGATAGTGCTGGTCAAGGCGAAGTAATTTACTATGGATTGCTGGATACGGCCAAGATAATCGAAACAGGCGACACCTTCCAGATTACCACAGGCAATTTGACAATCACATTGGCATAATAGGGGAGTTTTGCCCCTATGGCCGGTTATGTTGTTGATAATGAAGATTTTGTAAGCAGCGGATATGTTGATTCTGCATATGTAGGCATGGCGGCCGATTTAACATATGTAGATAGCGGATATGTTGGTGTAATCAAAACAGGCAGTGCCACATTGTCAGCAACAGGCAGTGTGGTTGTAGATGCACTATCTATAAATCCAGGCAGTGCTGTTTTAAATGCAAATTCAAGCGTCAGTGTTGATGCTATAAGAATCAAATCATTTAGTGCTACAGCAAATGCCAATAGTGCAATCTCTTCAAGTGCCAACAGAACAAGGCCATTGAATGCCACTTTAGGCGGTGATGGCGCAGCAAGTATATTTGCTCGTGCTATTGTAAATCCTGGTGCTGATTTATCTGCAAGTGCTACACTTTCTACAACTTATACTCGTTTAAGAAGACACAGCGCAACACTGATCCAAGCAGGCGATGAAACCACTTGGGAAACCAGTTTAACTTGGGGACATCCAAGGCAGGATGTCTGGGCCAAGAGATTTGCATTAGATCCAAGTCTATTATATAGAGGCAGTAGTAGTGTCAGTGCCAGCGCAACTCTTGTTGCAGATGGAGATGTAACAGCGGTAGCAACACTTACGGTAGATGGTGCCGCACTAACGGTAACAGATGCTGATATTACAAGAAATGCAACCGCAACTATTACAGCAACAGCAACTACCAATATTAAAGGCAACGCAGGCCTAATTGGTGGTGCTACAATCAATGGCACAGGCACATTACAAGGCGCAGGCACATATCAAGTGTTGGGTGTTGCTACTCTAAATGCCGCAGCAGACACAGACACTGATTACATTAGAATAAGAAACGATAGTGCTACAATCAACAGCAATGCAACATTTAGTTGTGTGGCAAGACGCATAAGAACCGTTGAAAAACAACTGGATAGCAATGCGTTGGTATTTGTTGATGCTGATCGTATCGGCAGAGGCACCGTATTAAAAGCAGGCATATCAAGCATGAGTGTCAATGCCCTACGCGGCAGAGGCATGGTAAATTACAATATTACAGGCACAGGAGATATCTACGCACTTGGCGGCAAGTTGGTAGGTTTTCTTGATTATGAAATCACAGCACAGGCATCAATATCAGGCAAACTATTCAAACTGGTTATAGACCCTTACCGTGTTTATACTATACGAAAAGAAGGCAGATCTTTGGTTTTAGACCAAGAATTGCGTGTTTATAACCTTAAATCAGAAAATCGCTTAAATACGATAACACAAGAAACAAGAAATTATATGGTTCAGTCTGAAACAAGAAAAATCCAAGTTCAGGCAACAACACTTACCAATGTGTTTGGACCATTAGACAGGAGAGATGGATAATGCCAAGTTTAACTGGTTTTAAAGAAGATCGTGCTGGTGTTTATATTGAAAAAGATCCATTCGCTGTTCTGGATTACACTTTAGACTGGACCAATTGGTTACCAACAGATGAAACTATCAGCAGCGTTTCTATCAGCGTAGAAACAATCAGCGGCGATCCTGCTCCACTGGCACTTGATGTAACAAGTCATACCACGGTTTTATCAACGGCAGTTTTGAGCGGCGGAACAGCAGGCAACATTTACAATGTAGAGTATAAAATAACAACTACTCCAAGCACCTACAAAGATAGTAGAAACTTGAGAATCAAAGTTGTGGAAAGGCAGTTGTGATGAGTGAAGATCAACCAAAAAAGCAAAAGAAGTTGGTAGATAGAGATCTAATTGCAAAACTTGCTTCTATCCAATGCACCAATAAAGAAATAGCAGAAGTTGTAGGTATCAGTGAAACAGCACTTACCAGACGCTTTGGAAAAATGATTGAGACTAACAAACAAAGAGGGCGTCAAAGTTTGCGTAGGACCCAATGGCAAAAAGCACATGATGGTGATACCCGTATGATGATTTTCTTGGGCAAACAATATTTGAATCAAAAGGACAACCCGGAAGATGGTGAAGATAGAGCACCATTGCCGTGGGAGGATTGATAGATGCCATTGAGTGTGCCACAACAGACAATCTGTAGCAGCAAAGCAAGAATGAGAGTTGCTGTAACTGGACGCAGATTCGGTAAGACTCATGTGGCCATGCGTGAATTGGCAAGACATGCCAGCGAACCTGGCAAACTTGTTTGGTATGTGGCACCAAGTTATAGAATGGCAAAAAACATTGTGTGGGATCAACTAAAACAACGATTAAAAGATCTGCGTTGGGTTGATGCTACCAATGAAGCAGAACTTACAATGAGATTGAAGAACGGCAGCAAAATATGTCTAAAAGGTGCTGATTCTCCAGACTCTCTCCGCGGTGTAGGTTTAGACTTTATTGTGTTAGACGAATTCCAAGATTTAGATGTTAAAACTTGGACTGAAGTTTTAAGACCAACGCTATCTGATAAAAACGGTAAGGCATTGTTCTTGGGCACACCACGCGGAGTAGGATCCTTTAGTCACGATATGTTTGTCATGGCCCAGCACACGGACGATTGGGAAGCATTCACATATAGAACAATCGATG
>Ga0099850_1001653_pt1 | contig 10489 bp, 3 predicted proteins | sample CB_VirMetaG_5_FD_79182 | JGI IMG/M metagenome (GOLD analysis project Ga0099850, IMG submission 79182) | Freshwater to marine saline gradient viral communities from Chesapeake Bay - CB_1508_1D Viral MetaG | ecosystem: Environmental > Aquatic > Marine > Coastal | place: USA: Chesapeake Bay...
CCAATACAAAAATATTATTATAGTCAAATCCCTGTTCTATTACAATATTTGCCGAATATACTGCCATTATTTGTACAAATATGTTTTTAAGTATTTATAAACTATTTGAACTATTGCTTTTCTAAAAATTGCCTTAAAAGAAATTTTATTTCTTCAATGTCATTTTTCATCTTTTCAATCTCCATCTTTTGAATTTCTCTATATGAGAGAGATTTTACATACTGATTATATGCTGCAGAGTCACAGTTTATTATAGCACCACTTCTTTCATCACGATATAAGTTTTGATACCCTTTTACTTTAATCATCGTATTGCAATACTCCTTAACTCTTTTATTCTTGGAGGTTGTGCAGAATTCGTTCCAGACATAACAATCTTAATTGTATAACCAATGAAAAGATTTAAGTTTTCAGCAGTAAACTCATATTCTCTAAATTGACCCTCAAGACTTGGTGAGACAAATACATCGGGTTCTCCATTATTTTTTGCAGGATCTATTACTTCAAAAACGGCAGATCCTGGAGCAAACCTTAGATTTTTATATCCTGGGAATAATTCAAATGATTGTCCAACCTCACTAGAGTCTTCTCTAATAAGACTATAAAGAACTCTAAAGTCTGCAGATGCATGTCTATATGCGGATAGTATCACCTTCAGAGACGATGCTGGTTGAGCAAGATTAACTGTATTTGAAACATATACAGCAGCATGTGGGTCATCCAATACAGAATTAACTCTATTATCTTGAGCATAATCTGAAATCGGATTATTCATTCTATTGCTAGTAAACTCTGTAAACGCAGTATCCAAGTATATGATTGGTGAGAGATTTTGGTCTTCAGTATTTAATGTTATCCCTGTAGTAAATGATTTATTTCTAGGCAAGAAACTCAAATATGTTGACTCATTTACATTTGAGCATACAATTCGGGAAGTATCTAAAAGATTTAAACTATTCAATTGAACTGGCTCAAATCCATTATCCAAGAAAGAAGTTTCATTTCCATCAACACTGGTACCAGTAACTGTTCTAATATTGGCACTTACGGATGTTGAGTTGCCAGGTACTATCATGTCATAAGTTGGAACAACTCCCGTAAAGAGAATATTTTCGGTTGCCTTAATGTTTGCTCCACCTAGAGACTTTAGACTATTAAATGATAGTTGTGGAATCGATGTATCAACAGATCTATCTACACCGTTTGAAGATCTATCAATTTCGACAAAATAGGCATCATTATTAATTCCCAAGTCACTGATATCATGATTTTTGTTTATTCTTCTTAATGAAACTCCATTCAATTCATACTTATAGACCAAGGAATTAACATCATGAGGTAAAACTAAGGTTGAGTCAATTCCTCTACCATTTGCAACGGCAATAGTAAGTGTATTTGCACTAGTATCTGCGGAAGTATATGCAATAATTTCATTTTCAATTTTTACATATCCAGGATTAGATGCTCCAACGGGAACTCCCTCAAATATTTCAAAAGATGTTGCATCTGTAACATTAATTGTTGTTACATTTTCTGCTAAAAGATTTGTTGAAAGTGTTGTTGGAGGAACATCTGACTCTACACCACTCAGAGTTAACTGATTAGTATTTGAATACATTCCATGATTAAAGTGAAGTACTCTCAAGTAGTTTCCAGATCTTTCATCGCTTGGAGAAGATGCACTGGTAATCGTAGTTGATGCAAGAGAAACTATATTTCCAGTATTGTCATAGTAACTCAATCCTGCTCCCACAACAAAGGAATTACCTGGACCAACCTGCCCCTGTACTCCCGATAGATACAAAGTATCAACTCCACTTGTTGCAGTAATAGAAATCCTAGCGTCTCTTCCTGTAGAAGAGGAAACTGAAGAGGTTACGATGCCAACGACATCGCCAACAGCATAACCACTACCAGAAGATACAATGGAAGGAGTACCTGTAATAATTCCATTCGTAGCAGAAATGTTTAGTCTTAAACCACTTCCACTTCCAATAATATTATAAGTTTCAACATCAGAATCACTTACATAATTTAAACCTCCTGTCGTAAGTCCAACTGTAGATACTGGACCTCCAACAGTATCTACAAATCCGTGAGATGCAGATATTATTCCAGAGATCTTTCTTCCTGCAGAGAGATCGCTTGTTAAAGTTGCATTTGTAGTAGTATCAATTCCAATAGTTGCTGTTTTTGGTACGCTTATGAGTGAGTCTGGAAGTAATGTTGGCACATAACCATTACTTTCATCAAGAGTTGGATTATAGAAGAATGCAGTTCCAGTTGTAGAAGTAAATCTTGCTTTATAAAGTTTAAACTTCATATCTTGATATTGATCTGCAGTCCAAATAGATCCATTTTGTGATTTAAACAAACTGCCCATTGCAAATTGCTTAGAATACTTCACACTTTCAGCATCAGGAAGAGACTGAGTATTAACAGTATTCTCTCCCATTTGTGCAATCCAAACTTCATATTGGTCACTAGTTTCTGCAACCAAAACAATGGCATATTCATTTCCAGGAGCAAGATAAATTGGTTCTGGGAAAGTTACTCTTGTAGGAACTTCCGCATTATCGGAGATATTAACCTCATCAGGTCTTAACGTAACAGTTTTTCCAATAATAGTTCTTGTTGGTGTTCCCAATTCAACTTCTCTGATTTGGACTTCAACGGGAGCATTACCTTCATCTTTTCTTGCGAAGAAAAGGTCTACGGAAGTTAAATATACGCCATTTTCATCATCCAATGAAACAAATGATGAAGGAGCTTCAACTTGTCCACCGACAGTAAATGACTGTGCTAGAGGATCTCTTGGTCTTTCTTCCCACCTGAATATTCTGTGTCTATTAATAGTTGTTGTATTTGTTGTGGTATTCGTTGTCAGATTAGTTACAGTTCTTGTAGTCAGATTATTTGTGATAGTTGTAACTTCTCTTTGATATTGCTCAACAGTACCATCAGAATTATAATTTGTTTCAGCTCTAGAAACAGAGTTACTTCCTCTAAGTCCATCATCATTATTTTTACTGGAAGAAAGTTTATAATTTTTAGTTCCTGTTGGTATTCTAATTGCAGGAACTGGAGAAGCATTTGGATTTCTAAGGAAGAATGATCCAATCAAATCTCCATAATTATCAGAGATTAGTCTAAGATCTTTTACATATGCAATAGCTCCACTGGATTGTCCAACCAGTTTCATACCCTTAACTAGGTATCCAGAATACCTACCTTGTGCCTCTTCAGAAAGAGATCTAGTATCAACATTCAATACTTTAGAAGATTGATTGTATGCTGATGGTATTGATTCAGTTCTTACGTATGGGTTGATGTTGAATGTTTTAGAAGGACTACTAAAGTTTCCTTCTTTATGATCTGGCCTACAAACTCTAAATCTAATCAGATTTCTATTGCCAAAAGAACCAATTACTGTTTCACCAACTGCAAATGCTTTTGATGCTCCATAATTTTCTAGAGTTGAATCATTTGAGATTTCGACTAGTTTTGGTATAAAATCAACACCACTAGTTCCATCTAAGAATTGGTAGAATCTTGTTGAAGGCTTAAGATTTGATGCAACAAACTCAGTATTTCTAGATCTCATGAAAGTATCATCAAAAGATGCTACTAAAATGTTTCTAGATGAAACATCGGTATTAGATATTGTATCAAGAGATACATCTTGAGATCTGGTTGTTTCAGTTCTTGAAGCAGTACTGGTCTGAATTACAGTTCTTTCATCACGTAATTGATCACCACTTCCTCTATCCTCTCTAGAACTTGTTCTAACTGGAGTATTATTTACAGTTACGTTACTAACAAGATTTCTCTCAAGAGTTCTGAAAGAGTTATTAGTAATATTAATATTTTTATCTGGAAGTTGGACAGTTCTCACCCAAGTATCAATTTCTGGATGCAATTCAATTTCACCAATATAAACCACAACGTTAAATGGGTTAACATTTTCAACTCGGGTTGCAAATGGTTGCTCAATCCAGTCAATTTCCTCATACTTGAGAGTTATAGAATCTCCAGTTTTTTGGACATTTGGATCTAATAGCTCAAAGTTGTCAGAAAAATCAATAGACTCGTCAGTTATGTTTGCTGCTGGAGCTATTCTAGACTTAAGTGAGTTTCTAGAAACAATGGGTGTTAACTCATTAGCTACTGGATTTACATTAACAGAAGAAAGTTGAGTATTGATGAGAGAATAATTTTTAAAATCATCAACAAAGAATCCAGATTTAAATCTGTTTCTACCTTCAGCATCTTGTATTTCTAAAGTTTGAGTATTAACTTCCAAGAATGATAGGGAAGTGATTCTCTCTAAGTTTTCAACTCTGTCTTCAATTAGTCCAATATCTCTCATGGTATATCTCTTACTATCCACCAAAAGAATCTTGGCATTTTGTGGATTGTAAAGATATGGAGGTAGATTTATAGTTGCCAACTCCATCAAACTATCATTTTTAGTAGGAGCTTTGGGATCTTTTGCTGAAACTCCTTTTTCAACAATGAAATTGCCAAACTTGTCAAGATATAATTTATCGACTCTTGGTAAATAGAAACTGTATCCAACTAAAGAACTTTCATTTGGTGAAAGAGTTAATTCTGGATTTGAAGAGAAATCTCTAGAAGAAAAATCGAATGGAGAAGAGCTAATTCCAGAAAATACACTTACTCTTGGTCTAAAGTCCAGTGTGTCTGTTGCTCTTGCACTTCTACTTCCAATGACAGGTATATCTGTTGAGAATCTTTCTTGATCGTAACTTAAAACTGTAAATAAGTCACCATTGTCTTCTGAAGGAATTGAATAATAATCAAAAACGATTAATAGTCTTCTGGAAGGTTCTGGTGAACCTGGATTTCTAATAATTCTAGAATAATCATAATACTGGTCTTTTTGACCTTTATTCAAGAAGAATGAGTCAGTAATATCTTTATAAGACCCTAAAGAAATATTTTGTAACTCTGTAGTAATATTTGATTCATCAAAAACTACAGATTCTCCAGAAATAAATCTATCTTCCGTTAAATAAACGATTTCAACGTTATTTGCTGATACTGTTGGAAACTTAGAAACAACTCTTGCAATAGCATTGCTTTCTAGTCCTCGCACATTTTCACCAATAATTGCATTATCTGATACATTTGCACTAGAAGATAATTGAATCTGGTCTAATGTTGGTGAAGCAGTGTCTAATGACTCAAATACAGATATTACTTTAACAACATCTGGATAATTTAGTGATATTTCTTCATCCTGAACTCTCAATCCATAGTATTGATTATAAGTTAATCCATCATTAATTGAGTTATTTGGATCACTTCCAGACTGAGGATTTTTTGATAGGTTTACATTTAGTTTAGAGCTTCTAGTATACTCTTTTAATTTACTTTGTACACCATTTTTGATTAAAGTTGCATTAATAACAACATTTGAACCGTTTGTTAATCCACTTAAAGTAACCTCAGTTGATGAAGTATTGATTGAGAAAGAATCTGAGGTTACTGTGCCAATACCTCCACCATTGTAATGTACTGAATATCTTTCTTCATCAAAAGGTGCGAAGAATGAACTTGTTATTCCAGTGAAATCTGAAACATTAATAGTGATGGAGTTTCCGCTAATTGTTTGTCCAGTTAATTGCTCTGAGATTAATAGATTAGAGTCGGAAAGATCTACAGAAGCAATGTTAAAATCTGGAAGATCTGCATATAGGTATCCAGATTCACGATTTCTGATTACAGGTGCTCCAATTTTTATTGAAGTTTGAGTATCTGATCCTGGTAATGTTCCTTCAAAAACACCAGTGACACTTGGACTAATAGCAGAAACAGTTAGTGACAAACCATCAGCAGACACATTATCTACTCTATTAAAAGTTTCTGTAGTAGCACCAGATTTTTGATATCTAATGATAGTATCAGTTTTAATTCCAGTAAATACTTTTCCAGGAGAAGTAACATTACCACCAGTAGTTATAGTGACCTGATCTATGCTATTTGGAGGTAAGAATGTGCTAAGAACTGAATCTGCATCAAATTGGGGATATCCACTACTAGAAGATTGTTGTACTGACTTAATATCTTCAATACCGTAAGAGATTACACTTGTAATAGATCTTGAAAAATCATTTCCATTAATAACTAACTGCTCACCAACAGAAAAAGTTCCAGATGTTTGTCTTAAAAATATTGTCGTCTGATCGTTTCCATCAGAAACTGCATATCCACTTGCACCACTACTCTTTCCTTTAACATAAGAAGTAGCTGGTAAATCTGACGTAGATATTGCAGAGTTGATGTCTATCTTAGTATATGTCTGAATGTCATACAGATAAAGATCCCAATTTGTTGCAGCATTTGTATAAGCTGCATCAGTCAGATTACATGCATATACTCTTGCATCCCCAACTTTAGTACCAGAAGCATTAAATCTATTGTAAAGATCTATAGATCCATTTTGTCTAGCTACACCAGAAACATTATTAACTCTTAGAATATTTCCCATTTCAAAGGGAATACTTACATTTTCAATAGTCTGAGTATCCCTTGGTTTTTCAACATCTAATATAGTAGTAGATATCTTCTCAACATCATAACCCCTCACATATGCCTTTCCTGGAGACACTTTGATACACATCAAATCATCTGAAGGAGTATTTCCTTGATTTGTAGTTTCATCTTCAAAGAATAGACCATTATTACCCAGTCTATTATTGAGTGAATTGTGAATAGAGGGTACAAATGGAATTACTGAATAATCTCCAGATTCATCATAAGTTCTTTGAGCCATATAATCTCTGATTAGATTATATGCAGTTTTTACATTTGATTTTCTAATTTTACCCTCTTCAACCCTCAATAATTCAACGAAGTCAGTATCATCAAAATCTGTGAGTAGTTTTTTGGTTAATGAAAGAGATATTTTTAGTCTATCTGCTCCAGGTGCAGCGTAATTTGTAAAACCTTTAGCATTATCATATAGAGAATCATCGTCTTTTGCGGAAACAATGGTCTCATCAATTTTTAGACCAACTCTATAAGAAGGAGTATTTGTATAATGGTCTAAGATTATTGTTTCTTTTGAAACATCTACAAAAAATCCTCTAATAAAATAGACACCCTCAGATATAGATGCTGCTGATCCTATGGAAGTCGCATCAGCACTAACCAAAGTTGCAAATGGAGTATCAGCATTAATTACACTGCTACCGTAAGTAATATTTTCATTTGTAACTAATGATTCTCCATCTTGGAACTGATTAATTTCAAAGTTTTCATCAGAATCCAAATATTTTACATAAATTGTAAGATCTTCTACATTAATATCATCTGGATACGCAATAAACTGCACAGTTGCAGTCGTTCCAGATGTAGCACCAGTTATCTTCTTTCCAATTAATTTATCAATGTATAGAGATACATCTACACCAAGATTAGTTTGTGATAGTTTGACAGCAAAAAACTGAGCATCATATGAGATGCCTCCAGGAATAACTACAGACCCATCTTTGAATATATGACTTCCAAACGATTGGATTTGATTTTGTAGAATTGATTGAAGTGTGGTTAGTTCTCTTGCTTGAACTGGAAATCCAGGTTTAAATAAAACTTTATAAAAGTTATTCTGGGGATCAAAATCATCATAATATGGACTAATATTTAAATCTGTTTTTTGCGTCATTTTTAGAACTCTAGAACAATTTTAATGTCTTCTTTTTGCCTGAGATTTCTCTCCACTGTGGGTCTATTATTAATGTAGATAATATCTCCTGTCTTTCTATTTATCTGCGGATTTGCAAGTCCTCCAGTGAAAGTAACTCCTAAATCAATCTGCTTATTTCCCACAGTAACTTTATTTGAGTCAAATGTGGTATCTATAGAAGCAACTCCTCCAGAATAAACAAAGTTAATATTTTGTGTTGATGACTCAAAATCGTAAATTGTTGATCCCTCTGTTACTGAATTATAATCTGTTTGGTCCGATTCATTTCCAAAATATAGTGACCTATCTCTAAAATACTTAAGCACTTTAGTCTCACTGTCATATGATGCAACATATCCTTTGGCAATATTTCCATCATCTCTAGTTTGAGTAATTTTTTCACCCACTACTGGTGTTCCAGAAAAAGATGATGTTAATTTAATTGCAAAAAGTGATGAAAAATCATTTTCTGTAAAGTTAGTTGAAACACTCCCAAAAACTTTTGGATTTTTTATAATACCAACTTGAGAAAACTTAGTATCAACCGGAAAGTTTTTAGTTGAGTCATCAAATCTTGCATAGACTAAAACTCTGTCAGTCCCAAGTTCAGTATAAATGTCATATCCATGCCCTCTTGATGGTGGAATGATTGGTATCAGTTTTGCTGGATTAGGAAGAGATCCAGATGGTTGAAGAGGTCCTAAATCAACTATTCCATACGTATAACCACTTCCTCCAGAAGTTATAGTAGCTGATGTTATAGTGCCACTGGAGTTTACATTGATTAATGCTCTAGCACCACTACCATCACCCAAAATATCAACTACTCCAGATGTATATCCTGCCCCACCATCTTCAACATATATTTTTCTAATTTGATTAAAGTTCACTGTAGAATCACCAGCTTCCCTGATTGTGGTGATATCTGTGTCAGTAGTTGTTTCCCAGTTATTTGGCACTACAATATAATCAGTTGAATCAAACTTAATTACATCACTTGGCGAAACTGAAAATAAGTATTTCCAAACATATCCATCACCACTAACTCCAGCTGCCGATGGTTCAGAATCGGTAAAAGTTGGTTCATCTTGAGACCTATTACCCCTCAAGTTAGTTCCAGAAGACCCATTATCAATACAAATATAAACGCGATAATCACTATTAATCACATAATAATTTGAGTCATATAATCTGCTTGAATTGGAGTTTGGGGAGGGATTTGCTAGACTATAATCATGACGATACATGTCATAAGATGTATTTACAGTCCAATCAACTTTTCTTATTAATCTTCTTATGTTTGCAGAATTAATTCTTTTACCAAATAATGCAGTATCTTTGTACTGTGAAAAATACTGAAGATTGTCTGTAGGTACCGGAGTATCAGTATCCCAATTTGAAGATCTTCCAAATCCATTAGAAGGGTCGGCAACACCCGATCCAGCATTTGCTAAACCCAAAAATGCATAATAAGAGTTATTGCTATCTAAAACGGAATCAACAAAGTTTTTTGCATTTAATATTCTAAATTGGTCTGATACTATTGCTGCCATTTCATGCTGTATTGTTTTTTAGTATTTATAATATTTTTGGAAGAGCACCAGTATCTCTAAGTCCACTATCTCTTCTTTGTATGGTCGGGAATGTTGATAGACCAGAGGATATTGTATATCCAGAAACACCTATTGATAGTGGAGATGAAGACCTTGTTAGTCCAGATGGATTTGATAATCTTCCCCAAGAAAACTTACCTACTGGATTTAGATTCGAACCTATTGTTGTAATACCACTCACAAGAGTATCGGATTTTACATTACAGGTAATGATTCCGATGTTAGCTTGATTGGATATTGCATGTATATAATAAATGTTATCCAAGAATGAAGTTCCAATACCAACTATCGAAGAATCTGAAGAATCAATAGAAGTAACACCATTTCCAACAGAAGTATCATAAATGTAAATGGGATATCCAGTAAGTAATGTAGTATAATCAGATGGATTATCAATATACAAGTTAAACTCAAGTGCTAAAGAAGTTCCAATTCCAGAGGATGTTGTAATGCCAGTAACAATTCCAGAGAATCCATTTGTCAGCACTATATTTGAAACTGAATCATAAGTTCCTGTGATAGCACCTGTAGTAATTCCAGCATATTCATCAACAATAAGACCACCAAAACTGGACGGACTATTATAATCAAACAAGTCTGCATCATCAACAAATATTTCAGTGTCTGTTGGTGCAAAATCTTTTATGATTCTTGCGGAAGGATATACCAGAGATTCTATAGAATCTCTAGATTTATATACATCTTCACCATTGATATTCTTATCAACCTTTTGCTTAATCCAACTCAGTGGTTTTGGATTTATTTCATCAATTCCGATACCATTATACGAGTTTGTTTCAAACTTATCAGAGAATGATAAATCGAAGATAGTTCTTCTATCTTGAGTATCAGTTCCAGGAATTGTATTGTTTTTATAAACACGAACTTCATCACCCTTCTGTAGAGTTGTGTTTACATCAGTTATCAAAATACTATCATCTCCAATAGTTCCTCTATAGAAGAATACTGCAATATCATCACTAGAAACTGGTGCTTCTGTAAATGTAAACGAAGTGCCGCCATCAAATTGATAGGAAACGCTAGGATCTTGTATGATTCCGTTGATAGTTATAAGTAGGCATGAAGATAAATCCATATCTTCATCTTCTTTTTCAAAACTCAATAATTCTCCATTATAGAAGAGTGGGAATCTTGTTCTCACACC
>Ga0099850_1001660_pt1 | contig 10471 bp, 7 predicted proteins | sample CB_VirMetaG_5_FD_79182 | JGI IMG/M metagenome (GOLD analysis project Ga0099850, IMG submission 79182) | Freshwater to marine saline gradient viral communities from Chesapeake Bay - CB_1508_1D Viral MetaG | ecosystem: Environmental > Aquatic > Marine > Coastal | place: USA: Chesapeake Bay...
AAATGCTAACGATTGGGTATTTATAAACAAAGGTCAAGCAGAAGAAGCACTTAAAAATGCTAATGCAAATGTAGATGGTAATTTTAATTTAATTGAAATGGAAGTAAGTAGAGCTGATGTTTATCCATCAACAAGAGGTAATTTAGAAATGGGTTATTTTCCTAAAGACACACCTACAAATGTAGTAGATAATGTACCATTTACAGATGATGACATAGCAGAGATAACCAATGACTACGTAAAAAATAACTGGGAAGAAATGAAGACTACAGCAGACGGTGTAGTTATGCGTATAAACGATAACAATGAATTAGAAGTATTAGTTATTAAAAGAAAACGTGGTCCGCATAGAGGTGAATGGGCATTACCTGGTGGTATTCAAGATAATGAAACTTTGCAATTATTTGCAGAAGCAGAATTAAATTATGAGACTGGAGTAAATGACACAGCAAGACATACTGATGTTATGTTTGGTGATGTAACAACTAATAAAGATAGAGTAGCAATGACTACACAATTTACTGCATTAAAAGAATTATATGAAGAAGTAGGTTTAGATACTAAAGAAACTTTTACAAAACTATTTCAGTTATCTCCTAAATATAATAGATACGATTGGGACGCAAGAGCTACTAAAGGTGTAAATATTGGTGGTACTTTTGCATTCATATATGACAATGATTGGCAACCAAAAGCTGGAGATGACGCTTTAAAAGCAGAGTGGAAAACAGTTAGTAGTGTTTTAAATGGTGAAACTAAATTAGCATTTGGTCATAGTGAATGGATTACACAAGTATTAGAAAACAAAAGTTTAATTAAATCAACTGGAATAGATAAAGTATTTGATGATAACGCTAAATATATTTATGGCATAGACAAGCCAGATAACACATTAGGTAATTACAAAGATGTAATACAAAAACTTAAAGAGATAAATAGAAAAAATAAATCTAATATTACAGAACTTATTGAAGCAGCAAATGTAGTACGTTCAGAAAAAGGTATGACACAAATACCAGTAGATAGATCTAACATACAAGGTAGTGCTGAAAGTGTAATTAAAAATATGCGTTTAGGATATGGAGATCCAGAACAAATACAAAGATATATGCAACAAAAAGGTTTTTTATCTAACGTAGTTACAAATTATCAAATTGGTTTTGATACAGGTGTAGGAGATTTTGATAGTGAGGAATTGTTACAAGAAGTTAATGATTTGTATCAAAGAAGAATACCAGATGATCCAACTACTGTATTTACAATGAAAGATTTAATTAGTGGAAATAAAAAATTAACTCAACTAAGAGACTTTAGTATATATCCAAAATTATCAGAACAAGGTATAGATAATATAGCAAGACAAATGCAAAGTAAAATGTTACAAAATGTAGAAGAAAGAATGGTTTATTTGGCAAACTTGGGGTTTGAAGATAGTGTAATACTTGATGAATTAAGAAATGTTTATAAAGAAAAAATAGATAAAGAGGAATTTGTAGAATATTTAAAAGATACAATTAAAGATTTTCAAGAAGCAACTGGAGGAACACAAGTAAAAATTACATCAGCAGGTGCTATATCAGGTTTTGAAACAAAGTATTCTCCAGATAAAAATATATTTGATACATTAGATATTGAAACAGACAATAAGGTTATTGAATATTTATCAACAGATAGACAATTAAATTTTTTAGATGATGTATTTGGAAATGAATTTATGACAATGGAACCAGTAGAATTTTGGAATAAGTATGGAACTAGTGCAGAACCAAGACTAAATCAAAATTCTAGTTATGTAGAAAATGGTAAATTTTATTTTCAAACAAACCATGGCACACCAGGACCGAATGAAAATGTTTTAAATTTTCTTAAAAGTGTTGAAGATAAATATGGTAATGATGTTAATTACATAAGTATTGCACAAGGTCTAAAAGAGGATAGACCTATTTATTTTGATAAAGCATTAGACTTTGTAGATCCAACTGCTGGTAGAACAGGTCTTATAGGACCAGTGTTATATACAACTACTAATCCATTTGTTGGTGCAGGATATGGAAAACAGAGCAATGATCAAACTACACCTGAAGTAATTGAATATATTTTAGAAGAAGATATGCACAGATTTATTAGAAATTATAAAGATAGTAATCCAGAAATTCTTGAAGATGTTATTAATATGGCAAAAGAAAATGGAATATTAATAGATGTTGTACGTAATAGAATGGATGGATCTGTTGCTAGTTTAAGAAGTATTAAGTCTATAAATGATTACACTTCTTTAACATCAGCAAATATTGCAAACATAAGAGGTTCTGTAAATGAAGAAAATATATTAAAGGTAAATCAATCTACATTGCCTGGACAAGGTGATATAAAATTACAAACATTCTGGCAAGAAGTATTAGATGAATTTGATGAAAATTGGTTTAGGAAAGATTTAGAAAATGCAACTGGAATTGTTAAAGGTATTCCTTTTCCAATGTTTACAAATAAATATAATCGTAATAAATTAGTTGATGACATGATACCCTATGTTGCATTACAAAAAAGTAGAGCTATCCCAGGTACAATTAACAAAGCTAGTTTAGCAGGTTACTTTGACCATGAAATAAAAGTTAATCCAAATTACAAACCTAACTTTGGTTTAATTATAGGAACTGGTGGAAAGTTACAAGATAGATTAAGTGACACAAATCAAAGAGAAGAAAATTGGCGTTATGTAGTAAGTGAAATAAAAAAAGGCGGACCTGTACTCGGATATGAAGATCAAGAACAATACAAACATATTTATAATGTATTAGATAAATATCATAAATATTTTCCAGTAGAAATATCTAATGATTTACAACTTATGTCAGATTATATAAAAGCGTCTTTAGCTATAGACGCAGAAGATTATACTACTGCGGCTAAGTTATTAGGTATAGAGTTTTTAAATGGAGAATGGGTACCTAGAGCTGATCGAGTAAATGAAGAATTGAAAAAAGTTATTAATGAAAAATTTCAAGACAGTCTTCAATCAAATAATGTAAGTACTATACATAGTTCTGTATATAAAATTCAAACTGACTTAAAGAAAACTTTAAGTCCCCCAAGTCAAACACCTATCGAAGATGAATGGAATAAAAATTTCTTAGAAAATACGAGAGTAGAAAAATACAATAATTATTATAAAGAGAATAATTTACCTGCAAAGGTGACAGCAGAAAATGTAAGTGAATTTATTGAGACTGTTGCAAGTTATGATTTAACATATAATCAAATTAGACAAAAAGAATTAGATAGAAAAATATTTACTATGGCGAGTAACAACGGATATGAGATAGTACTTGGTACAGGTGGTGGTCGTGTAGATACAATGCCACACTGGGTTATAGGAATTATTGATCCTACAAATCAACTGCAAACAAATCAACCTAAAACATTGGATATAGAGAGTGTGAATTGGGCATTCTTAACTGAAGATGACGCAGAAGAATTTTATAATTTAGGGAAAAAAGATACTGCTGATTTAACTGATACTGATATGAAACTTATGTCAAAGTATATGAACCCAAACAACGTTCTTGATACAGATATATCAGAAGAACAATTAAAGAAATTTGATGAAATAACAAAAGAAAAAGGAATTTATTGGGGTGACAGAGTTGGTACATTAGAAGACGCAGGTGTAGATAATTTATCTGCAAAAATAATGATTAAACAAATGGAGTTTCAAAACCTACATACAGCATATAAGTTAGGACAAGTACCATTAGAAGCTGTTTCAAATAGTGCTAATCAATTAGCAGTCCTATTAGCACAAGCACCAGAACCAATAAAAGCTAAATTTTATACTGGCGCAGTAAATACTATGAGTATTCTTAATCAATACGCAAAACCAGGTATAAAAAACACATTGAAATACGGTGGTAAAGCAATGGATAAATTTGATAAATGGGTACTTGGTCCAGCAGCTATAGACATATTAGCTAGTCGTATATCTGGTTCAGGCACACAGTATGAAACTATTGGTGGTGCATTAGCAGATACTATATCAAGATATGAAGATGACAAATCAGATAGTGTTATGGAAATGTTATATGGAAATAAAAATAATCCAGAAGCTAAAAACTTAATAGGTGTCAATGTTGCATATCCTGTAACACAAACTATAGAAGCTGGCAAGGATAAATTTAAAGAATATGTTTACGATAATAATATATTTGGTATTAAGAGTATAGTAGAATTTATAAAACCAAAAGCAATAGAAGCGCTTAAAACTGTAACTGACAAGGCAGGTTTAAATGATTGGGTTTACAATGTAAAAAGAGACATGATTGTACAAATGATCATGCAAGAAAACAATATTCCATATACAAAATCCAATATAGATTTATATACAAAAAATTATGAAGAACAAAATCCAAAAGAAATAGATAGATATGGTAACGAATTACCTGATACTTATGACACTACCTGGGTTAGTAGCTACCCAACAAACAGACTTGCAACAGAGTTTGTTGTTGATGAACGAATACGTACAGGAAATAGATACGCAAGATCTGGTGGTGGAGGAGGACAAGTCAAAGAGTAATATGTTTAATGCAGAAAATTTAAAAGTAATTAATTACGACAACACTAAATCTATCGAAGGTGGTGGTGATGGTTCAGACATGAAACCACGTATTACTGTTGATGATAACAATATAGAAACAATGAACAAAGATGATCTATATTTTTATATCAATAATTGGATTGATGGAGTATATGAAGAAGATTTAATGGGAAGAAATGACAAACCATTTTATAGTAAAAATAGAAATAGAACAGATGAATTTATGGGAATACTTGCAGTTGAAAGTTTATCAAGCAGAGATAAAGATGGAAATATATTAGACGTAGATAAGCAACCATACAATATACACGCTACTTTACAAGATGATTACAACGATAGTTATGGAGTATTTCAAATAGATACTGGTCCAGCACTACCTTATATTCTTATGGCTATGGATCCACAATATAAAAAAGATTTAAACGTATTAGCAAAAACTGGTAATGAAGGTGACATGAATGAATATGCTAAAAGATTATTTGAAGATGAAGATGTAAAAACTAAAGTATATAGTTTCTTAAAAGATCCAAGTAAAATTAACGAACACCTAGCTATTGCTGCAACGATATGGAATGACTTTGAAAGATCTGAAGCATTAGGTAATGATGGTGCTAAAGGTTGGAATGCTTATAATAATAAAGATAGCAATAAAGATTTTTCTAATACATATAAACATTACATGAATATGTCAAAAGAAATGAGTTTAAATTATTTACAAAAACAAATTTTAAATAGAACACAAAGACATAGAGAAGAACTTGATGACCTTAAACAATTCCTTAATATGCCTAGACTAGGTGCTACAATAGAAGAAGCAGCTAAGAATTTAGCTGAAATCTATGAAGAAGCTGTCAGAGAAGGACAAATTCCGAAAGAAGCAGCACCAGTAGATAACTTAAAAGAATTAGGAAAGATGTTTAAAAGATAATGGCGTTAGTAAATTACTTACCAAAAGATACGCAGATAGTACAAGAGATTGACGCAAGTGGCAAAAGTTCTTATTATCTTGTGTATTCATTATCAAGAGATTTAGTATCAGAAGGTTTTACTTATAGATACAAAGTAGATGATTTAAAATCTATATCAGATACTACTGGAGTTGTTAAACCAGACGCAGTTATTAATGTTGCAGATAACCAATATACTTTATCATCAGGATCATTAAACGGTATATCTGAAACAGATTATGCTAATAGTTTTTATTTTGGAACTTATGGTCAATTAAGAACTGTATATGAACAATTAGGTATAGACGCTGAAACTGGTGCAGAGAGTTATGAGTATTTAATAGAAGCATTAAATGAAGAAGCTAAAACGAAAAAATGGATATTATCTAAAGACGCAAAAGGAAGATATGATTATTTAGCTGTAGTATTAGAAGCAGCACTTGAAGGTAGAACTGCAAGAGAAAGTGATTTTCAAAAAACTACATGGTGGAAAACACATAATGAAACAGAACGTCAACAAATAAAAGATCAAGCAACTGATCCTAAGACTTGGGAAAAAAATCAAAGAACTATTAGAGATAGTATCATGACACAAATGATTGCAGCAGGAATACAAAGTTATCCTACTGCTGTCATAGATATGTTAGTTCAAAAATATGGTACAGGAGAATATACAGACGCTGATGTTAGTAATGTAATTTTAAAGTTAGCTAATCCAAGACTTAGATATGAATTAGATACAGAAATACAAGGTGCTTTAGCTGGTCAAACATTAAGTGTTATTGAAAGTACAAAACAAATTAAAGATACAATAGACGCAGCTATGGGACCTGGTGCTTCTAATTACTATAATTTAGAAGACATTGCTAACGAACGTCAAGCTAATCCACAATGGTACAACGAAGTATTTTTAACAGGACTAGCAGAACAATTCCAAAGTAAATATACACAGTATGCAGGAACTAACGTAAAGAGATATGAAGACGCTGCACCAGAGTATAGGTATGAATGGGAAGCAATCACTGGACAGAAAGCAAATGAAACTAGCGCAGTATGGAAAAAGTTTATGGCTACTAATGATGTTAAAGAAAGAGAAGATATAGCATTTGAAGAAGCAGCTAGATTAGGAACACAGACTTATAGAGACAGAGTAAAAGCAGATTTAACTAAAGCATTTGGTCAAGCAGGTCAAAGAGCAACAGGCGGAGGTAGGTATCAGTAATGGCTAGAATAAGTATTTTTGATAGACTTGCACGACAGTTGTATGGTGAACCAACTATTGAAGGTGGAGAACCAATAGTTCCACAAAAAACTACACCTGGTCCTACTGCTGTAGCTGCTGGACCTACTACACCATTATATGTAGATGATAGACCAGTTGAAGAAGTAGTACCGCCAGCATTAATTGAAGAACCACCAACAGTAGTAGAACCACCAACAGTAGTAGAACCACCAGCAGTAGGAGTACAACCACCAGTAACTGAACAACCGCCTAAAGAAACATTTGTTAGTAAGCAGGTAACTATTTATTGGACAGACGGTTCTGTTTCTACAGCACAAGCAAATAAAAGACCAGGTGAAAGTGAAAGCGAATTAGATAGAAAACGTAGGGAAGGTTGGAGTACAACAAAACCTACTACAACAACTACTGGTCCGCCATCACCTACATTTCCAGGTACTACACAAGCTGGTGATCCAGTTGAAAGATTTAATAGTAGAACATTTGCAGAAGAAAGTTATCCATGGTTAAAAGGCGAATTACTTGAAACATTCTTAGCTGTTTATGATACTAATGGTGGTGACGCAGTAGAAGCATTAGAGAATTTAAGAAAAACAGAATTATATAAAACAGAGTTTCCTGGAATATTTAGAGAAGATGGAAAGACACTACGATTTGAAGGTGCGCAACCAGAACTTCAATATGTAAAGATGAAAGAAGATTTCTATGGACAGCTTGAACAGTACAATCTAAACCCAGAATATTTTAAAGATAAGATAACAAAGCTATTTGAAAATGATGTTGATCCTGATAAATTTGGTAGAAGATTAAACGTAGCTTACAATACTTTATTCCCACAGTTTGACGCAGTTAAAACATATTACGTAGAAAACTATCCAGGTGTATTTCCTACTACAGAAGATATAACAGATGAAGCTATCTTTGCTAGCTTTATTGACGAGAATGTATCAGCAGATATTATTTCACAACGTGTAGAAATATCTCAAATTGGTGGTGCATTTAAAGAACAAGACTTTGCTATATCTAAAGAACAAGCACAAAGATTATTAAGTGCTGGTGTTACAGGTACAGGCGCACAACAATTAGCAGCTAGAGCTGAAACACAACTAGGTAGATTGCAACGTATATCAAGTAGGTTTACAGGTAGAGAAGATATATTTGGATTATCAGAGTTTATTGAGAGTGAAGTATTTGGTGAAGGTGTATCACAAAGATTAAGACAAAGACTTGAAGCAGAGCAAGCTACAGCATTCACACGTGAAGGTGGTGCAGCAGTAACACAAGCTGGTGTAACAGGACTTGTAGAAGCATAATGCCTTTTGATAAATTTGATCACAATAGAAAACCTTATTTAGAACGTCAACTTAAAAAACGTGAACGTAAAATGAAGTATTATAAATTTTACGTATTTATAGAAAAAGTTAAGCAACTCATAAAATCTGTGCTATAATAATTACATCTGGCGTAGGAAGTATCCGCCATGTAAATAATAGATCACCAAATTCTAGGTAGCGATCCTGCGTTCTACCTACGTAATAAATTCGCAGAGGTGTTGTATGCGTAAGTTGCAGCGCCAATTCAGCATATAAGTTTTAATACTGTAACCACACCCATTATGTACCCCACCTTAATGGCGTATTGTGATATGTGGGAGATATAGGAGAAATAAATGACAGAACAATTTAACGACAGCGAAGGAATTAAAAGTCTTAGAGACAAACTTAACGCTGTTGAGAAAGAAAATAAAGAACTAAAGAGTGTCGTAAAGACATCTCTGTTTAAGGAAGTAGGACTTGATCCTTCATCTGGAACTGGCAAAATGGCTTTTGATCTTTATGATGGAAAACCAGATAGTTCAGAACTAGGTACATGGTTAAAAGAAAACTACAACATAGACACAACAGTTCAAGCTAATGATGATTTAGCTGCACAAAAAATTGCAGCTAGTGATGAAAAGTTAACTAACATCATGAACCAATCAGTAGCTTCACAACCTGCTAATACACAGGACGTGTATAACAGAATAATGCAGGAAGGTTCTGTACAAGATAGAATTAAAGCAAAAGTAGCTTTACAACAACAGCAAAAAAACTAACAGAGAGAAATCTCGGAGAGGAATAACTAAAAATGGCAGCAATAGCAGGTGCTAACCCAATAGTAGCTAGTGACGTTAATAACTTTACTGGCGAGTTGTTCAAAATTACTCCGCATAGAACTCCGTTACTTGCTGCTGCTGGAGGTTTAAATGGTGGAATTGTAACTAACACAACTTTTTTCCAATTCCAAAAACAAGACAATGCTACCGTTTCATCTGTAACACCAGATGACGAAGGCGGTCAACCAAACTACTCTGGAAGAAGCAGAGCAGCACAACAAGGTGTGCTTCAAATCTTCCACGAAGCAGTACAAATCTCCTTCACAGCACAAGCAGCTAGTGGAGAAATCGTGCCGTTTAATTTAAGTGGCAACTATAAAAATTCAGATCCAGCATTAGCGCTGGAAGGAAACAACCCAATAACAGATGAACTTGCTTATCAAATGGAATTGTTACTTGAAACAGTAGCAAAGAAAGTTGAATGGGCAGCATTTAACGCTTCTTACAATGATGGTGTTGTAGGTAACCGTCAGATGAGAGGTCTTAAAGAACATCAAGATCTAGCTGGTGGAACATCAGTTGATCACGTTAGTGCTGGTGCAGCACAAAAACTTAACTGGGAAATTATTGCAGACGCAATGAAAGCGTTATATGACGCTGGTGCGCCAATGAGACAACCAGTACTTTTCGTGTCACCAACAATGTTATTGGATCTCAACAAAGAGCTTATCAATGCTACAGTTGGATCAGTTAACTACGGTATCTTACCAAGAGACAGAAGTGTCGGTGGTGTCAACATTGATACAATCGTAACTCCTTTTGGTCAAATCGGATTAGCTTTATCTGACTATCTACCATCAGGTAGCACAGCAGGAAAGCAAGCATTCATTGTTGACTTATCATTCGTTAAACCAGTATTCTTGAACATTCCAGGATACGGTACAATGTTTGTAAGAGACATTGATCAAGACGATTACGCAAGAATTGCTAAGGCAGTTTATATGGAAATGGCTTTTGACTTCGGTCCACAGCAATTCCATTGCCAAATCGATAACGTAATCGGTTAATTAATTTAATCATTAGGACCGTTTATTTGTATAAGCGGTCCTTTTGATATGCTAAGATAGGAACATCATGGTTTACGGTAGAACAAAAAGCGAAATAGTAACTATCTCATCAGGTGGTACAGCAAGTACATCAGCAGAAGTAGATAACATGCTTCTTAGCGGTATTGTATTGCCAACAATGACAGGTGCTAACATTACTTTTCAATGGTCTAAAGACAACGTAACATTTGTTGACGTAGTTGAAACAGACGGTTCAGCAACTTCTTATACAGCAACAGACGGAGATGTAGTAAGAGTTGATCCAAGTGGTTGGGCATTTGCTGGACAAGGTTGGCTTAAAGTAGTTTCATCTAGTGCTGAAGTTGCTGATAGAGATATAACTTTATTATTTAGAACATCTAGTTAGGAGGTAGCATGGGTATTGTGCTTACCTTAAAAGAAGGTGGATCATTACTTATAGACACTATAGGTGGTTTACCTTTAGATGAAGATATAGATTTATTACCTGATTTATCATTTGTTGGTATG
>Ga0099850_1001667_pt1 | contig 10446 bp, 4 predicted proteins | sample CB_VirMetaG_5_FD_79182 | JGI IMG/M metagenome (GOLD analysis project Ga0099850, IMG submission 79182) | Freshwater to marine saline gradient viral communities from Chesapeake Bay - CB_1508_1D Viral MetaG | ecosystem: Environmental > Aquatic > Marine > Coastal | place: USA: Chesapeake Bay...
CACGCAGCGCAGGTCTTTCGAAAGATCTCCAGCGACACATCAACCCCAGCGCTCTGCACGAAGTTGTTGATCAGCGCGCCGAGCCGAGGATTCTTGGATTTCGGTCTCACCGGTCGACCGGTCGGGCTGGTGATGTAACCCTTATCATCCAGCTCTTCCTGCAGTCGTTTTCCCAACCCCGCTAGCCCAAGATCCGTCACGAGTCTCTGCACACCTGACTCACTGGCGCCTAGTGTCACCAGAGAACGCCTGGTGGCTCCGTAGCACAGAGATATGGTAACCTGTTTGGCGACGTCACGGGTCAATCCTGAATCAAACCACACCCTATTGACTGCATCATAGAGATCGTCGCCGGGGTCGAAACCGGGTGCCTGCAACCCAAACAGGATCGTGGGCTCCAACGCGCTGATGTCTAGCTCAATGAGAGGCGCTCCATTAGGGTCACGCCATCTAGATCGTTCCTCGGGGGTTGCTGTCAGTGTGTTCGGGCCTGATGATACCGTCAACCGACCGGTGATCGTGCTGCTCATGGAGTAGGTCACGTTTACAGGATCACCGAGACGAGCGGCGATGTCCCAGGGCGTCTCCACCTCCGGATCGGTGGGGATGATGGGCTCGATCCTGAAGGGTTGCAAGCTGTCGAGAAATCCGCGCCCCTGCGTGTAGACCTCGAGCCAGCCCATCTCGTCAGCCCGGGACACCTCCTGCGCCAGACGGCTGATCTCAGCGAGTCGTCGCTTAAGGGTGGGGGCGGGAAGCAAGCTGACGGCATTCACCTGCTCGAGACCCAGACACTCGAGCATCTTCAGCTCACCTGTGCTCAGCAGGCTCACATCATGACCCCAGATCGACAGAAACTCGTTCAGGCTGCCCACAGATCCGTGATCCTGCATCTCCAGCGTGAGTGAGTGATGAGCGTCCCTGCTAATCCTGACTGAAGAGTCGAGAAAGGAGACACCCAAGGGATGTGAAGGATGAAGTGTACTGCCTAGATTGAAGCCCATGAAGAGATTGTAAATCTCGCAGGACTGATTTTCAACCTCGGCTTACTCTTCAGCCTCACCCGTAGCATCGGACATGGCACGCATGGCATTGGCGATCTGGTCTGACAGCGAGCGATACTCACCAAAGGCGTCAGAGGTTCTGATAAGCTTCACCTGCGAGGTGAAATTGCCTGGCTCAAGAGTGTGTGAAACGGAGCTCACACCGTAGATATTATCAGCTGTGGTATTGGTGTCAAAATCCACAAAGAACTGTTGCCCTATCGACCAAAATGGGAATCCAAACGTGTCCATAGCAGCTTCGGTGGGTGTCACCTCTAAGGGTAGACCGCCATCCCTAACACCAGGGGCATTGTCGCCACGATTGCCGGACCTGAGCATATTGATTGTGGTCATAGACGGATCAGAGTTCGACGAGAAAGTGACGCTTGTTGCACCTGACCCCTGCGTGCCAAATCGAAGCGTGGGCAAGAGACGTCTGGTAAGACGTTTGATCGCAGGGGTTCCACCTCGAACTCTAAACGTGCGTGGTAGCTGTCGGCCATCGGGTGTGCTTGTTGCGGTTGAAAGTTCGAGCACCCCCTCTTGTACAGCAAGATTCAAAGCTAAATCTGCCGCTGACTGGTGTCCCATATCATCGGACTGTGGATCTAGATACTCTCGAATGGCATTGAATTGTCGTGTGCGAGCCGATCTGTAAATAGCAGCAAATGACTCATGGGGGGTGCAGCGATTGTCATAGACATGAATTCTGAGGATTGTGCCTGCAGCCCCAGAATTCGGATCATTCGATGATGCCTGACGAGGCACTGCCTCTATCTGAAAGCCTACCGAAGGAAGAGAAAAACGAATCTCGGAATCTGTGCCGTAGATTCTCTGCATGAGCTTTTGTTTGAGATTGATCACTTCTGATCGGTCTTCCTGCAGAGATTCCACCAATTCTCGATTTCCATTCTCATCAGCTGGACCGTAGAGCATCGACATGCCATATGCGTCAGATGCCTGGTTGGAGACGAACTCTCGATCCACAAGTGAAATGAATCTTCCTAGCGGAATGTTAGCGGTGGTTTTTGACTCCTCCTGAATGAGCTTGAGGAAGTCTGATCGTTTGATCGGAAAGCTTCCCACAGACTGGTTGCGTAGATTGGAGGCATTGCGGTTGAACGGATAGAACACCATTTGTATCTCATCAAAGCGACGAGTGGCTGCAAGCGGCTTACCCACAAAAACCATTAACAGTTTGGCAAGTGAGACATATGTGTCACGCCCGAACGTAAAATCTGTTATCTGTCCACCTCGCGGATTGATCTGCTGCATCGTGCCATCAGGCAAGAAGGGATCAATGCCGTTATAAAGTATGCGACGTTTAAGCTCAATTGCTGCTGAGATGGAGGCACGAAGCTGCTGGTTGAGAGACCCATCGGCGGATTCATTCTGTCCGAAAATTCGGGCGAAGTTGTCTCGAATGATGTTCACATTAGGATTTTGTGAACCTTGCATGCCATTGATGAGTGTATAGATCTCCTCTTTAAGCTCATCATCAAGTGCTGAAACGGATGCATCTGTTGATGATACAGCACCAAGAACATTAGTAGGAAAGAGTTCCTGAACATCTAACCGAGTCGACTCATCGGAATTGAGAGCACGTAGTGCTCCCTGTATGGCCTCGATGGATTCATCTATCTTCTCGATCACTGCCTCCACGCCTTCCCCACGATTTATGTCAGAGAGATTTAGATTCTCGGAACCTCGCATTGACAGTGTAACATCAACACTGATGTCACCTGAGGCATCAAGAGAGAAGGAGCTGTTGACAATAGTGTATTTCTCAATAACCCTAAGTGAATTGATTAGGTAACCAACCGGATTTGCTTCAATGTCATCATCTGGGTGCGACCATCCATACTCCATGTAGATATGATTACGTGAGTAGAGTGCGGGTGAGATGAATGGTGCAAGTTCAGACAGGCGTGACCTATCATGAACTACGATTTTCATTTGGGCAGTTTTGTAGGGAATCAATCCGGTTGTAGGGACCGTGGTGAATGAGACACTCTGTAATGTTGCTGGGGGTCTGAACGGATCGAGCGGTCCACTTGGTCCGCCTGCTAGCCCAACAGCCAGATCATCAGGCTCAACAAATCTACTTGCTGCTGTCAGGGTAGCAGGCGATGTGAAGAGTTCCATTCCCGTCTTGATCTTAGTCTCAAGATCACCTGTTTCTCGGGCATCAGGCCCATCAAACAGCAGGTTAATTGCTGTATCACCTCCCGGCGCTGTATAGCCCAGTGCTGAGGCAAGTGAGACCACTGCAGGCTTCGATCCTGCAGGATCGACCTGATTGGTTGATACAACAGGAGAGATGAGTCCTATATCAAGATAGGGCACAGCACGTGAAATTTCTGTGGTAGGCACAAAGTTGAAGAATACCTCAGCAAGTCCTGTATCACGTGAGGCTGGCATGAGATTAACGTCATTGACGAAAATCGCCATGAGATTGGGACCGACACCTGGGTTATCTGGGCTTGGTGCTAGTGGATTTCCGTTTATACGAAATGGAGGCAGTGCGTTTGTGTCAACACTCGGAGGTCGGCGTAAGGTAACACGTTCACGACTTTCTGATGTAAGATCGTCTGTGCTGTCTTCTTCAGCCCTAAGCGGTGTTGGTGATAACTGCGCACTTAGTGTCGTTTCCACAAAACCACGCAACAAATCCTCATCTATAAACGACTCAGTCTCGAAAACTTCTACCCTTGGGATTTGATTGGGTTGGCGCATGAAGTCTAATCTCTCATCACCAGACCCAGGTGCGTGAACTCTGATTTTTCTTCGAATCAGGAGATTGGCAAGCTGACCGTTGAGAGCTTCAGTGTCTTCACCTCTTGCTGTTAACTCAACCAATTGTTGCTCTAATGCATCGATCTGCTCATCTATGGCATCTTGATCTTGTGTTGTTCCGAATCCATAGAAACCAACACCTGAACTAGCAACTGCGTTCGGATCATCAGCATTTTCTAACTCGGTTGATTGGAGAGCGAGAACCTCGGCTGCAAGTAAACCACCTGAGGAGAGGTCTTGAAAGTTTTTCGCAGCCTGCACATAGGCTTCACTCTCCTGTAAGTTGTCAAGTCTAGACAGATCAAATCCGTCTACTACACCGGCATCGCTACCGAACACTTGAGCCAACAGTTGCGTCTCGTTAACAAATTCAAGAAATGACCCGTATCTCTGAACAAGGTTACGAGCCCGCTGAGTGAACTCACGTGTTGATGTTCGAATTGACCTACCCAATTTACTGAACCAGTGCTATTGCTTCTTCCACACTGCTGGGAACTGATATGAGTGTTCCGGGAGGTACCTGCAAAGCAAATCCAATACCTGAAGCAGCAGCGATAACCCACCAATAACGCCCATCACCATATGCCTCACCAGCTATCTGATCAAGACGCTGTCCTTCTTGCAGCACACGCTCTGATGACTTGATTTGCCCAGACAGAACTGCATTGCGAACAGCAAGAAACCCCTGTGCGGTACCTAATGACCTTCCGGCATTCATGCGCCTGTCTCGATTGTAACGTGATATAGCCATGGTTTAATCTCCCACAAATGGCAACTCGACGCCTGCGAGCTCCTGTTGCCTAGCGATGTTTTGCCTACGCCGTTCTTCGTTTTCTGCCAAGTCCTCCTGCGCCTGAATGTATCCTTCGCTAGCTCCAGTTATGTCACCTCCGACAACCTGGATCTCCCCACTTGCAACCCTTTCCAGGTTGCGTATTCGGTCGCGATAGATATAGCTGTCTTGTTCAAGCTCTGCGAGCTCTACCTGTAAACGGTTAAACTCTTCAACTCGGCGTCTCTGTCTGAGTATCGCAGCCCTGCGGGCGGCTGCTTCAGCGGCTCGGCGTTCGGCCTCATCTCGGGCTGATCGAGCGCCCAGAGTCTGACGATCAATTCGATCCTGTTCATCTTGACGTTCTTCGTTAATCTGTCTGAGTGCCTCGGTGCGGGCAGCTTGCTCAGCATGAGGCACGATAGGTTCGGAACCATCACCCCGGAAATCGATACTGTTGCGACCGTCAATACCTGCCAGAAGACGCGAGACCCGGCCCACTTGATAGATAGGGGCGCGGTTGTATCCATCAGCATCAAGTCCGGGAGCAATATCATGCACAGGTGTGAAGCCCATACTCACTTTTACTGTGACGGGAGCACGAGAACCGGGTGCTGTCTCATAAGTGGCATCTGAGTAATCAAAGCTAAGCGATGTAATAAATCCTGCAAGGCCCTTAGACATATTAGACTCAAAGGAGCGAACAATAGGGTTGGTAGGGCCAGATGATGGATTCGCATTGAAAAATGCTTTCACGCTCTCTTGGAAAGCGAAAAATCGATTAGGGTCGTAACTTGTTGTGCCTACTGTATCGCCCTCATCAATACGCTGAGAATCTAGTTCCGTTGCGATAATGTCTGGCATGTCAATGGCAAGGCTGTTGTGATCTGCAACAAACTCTCCGTCGGCCAATCTAACCTTATAAAGTCTAGGACTGTTGTCACCAGGAAGAGTACCAACCACACTACATAGAGTACCAGCAGGTACTATTGTCTTGTTGTTGAGTCGACCCTTTCTCTGCGCTCTTATGCGATCTCGGAAACGAGATGGTCTATCTTCGCCATTTTCAATAGTGTCGACCACGACATGAAGATCGCGAAGCAGAACAACTTTGTCATCAGCAACGAATCCGTTGGTCTGTTTGCCAATCGCAACCTTACCTGCGCGAATCACAGCTGTACGAAATACATCAGAAGCGTTCTCTGTGCTTTGATCAGCGTTATCATTGAGAGCATTTCCATCGAATCGAAACGGTGCTAGACGAGCAGCATCACGAACAAGTTGAACGCTACCGGCCTCAAAAGCATCACGTGAGTTTATAGCTCCATCGCGTGTCTCGTCTTGAACAGACGATGTTGTGCCCTCAGCTTGGCCGAGAACTGATGCCCCTTGAGTTGCCTCTCCTGCCCCGAAGAGACGTAGCAAACCAAACCGCGTATAGTTGCCTGTAATTGTCTCACCAAATCGAAGGCGAATCATAGGTGAGGCTGTAATCACCTGTGAGAACGGAACACGAAAGCTTGTCTCTCCTTTTTGAATCAGGCGCCCTTTGCTCCATTGTGGATAGACAAGTGTCACGATCTTGTTGATCGTGTCCCACATAACGCCATGATCTGTAGGGTTTGTGGCGACCATCATAAAGCCTAACTGAATTTGACGTGTCGTCTTCTCGTATGTTAGTACATCATCGACACGACCGAAGCCTGAGGTATTTTTGTAACTGGGTTGGAACGAGTCTTGAATGTCAGTAACGAAGGCGTTGAGACTGACAAGCTCATGAGTTCGCAAGTCGTGTAAGGTTAGCGGAAAATACTCCGCTTCAAGCGTCGATTCCCAGTAACGAACATCTGATGGCCCAAGGGAGTTGGCAGTCAAATTACCAGGATTGGACTTTGCAACAGAGTAACCCTCAAGAGCACTTGAGTTACCCATTAGCTGAGACACAATTCCTGCCGAAAGCATGGATTCAGGGAGCAGCCTCAGTCCCGTTCTCGCTGAAGTGCTTATACCTAACATGCCAGATGGGTTTCCTAACCTCTCACTTGCATTTCGCGTAAATGTGTCATCGGCTGCATTAAGCGCAGCCTCACCAAGACCGGCCATGACAGTAAGAAACTGAAATGTCTTAGAGTTAGCAAGCTCATCAACAAAGTCTTGCAATCCTTGGAGTGGTCTGTTTCGGACTTGCCTTGCAGCCGATGTCACACCCTCGAGATCTCGTACGACAGTTCTCATGATTGAGGCATAAAATCCAGGTGATGATGCTATAGATGCAAACCCGCCGCCGTTGCCATTTATGCCGTAAAAGCTCTTGATACCTATTGCAACACAGTCATCAAATGCATGTGTAGTAGCAGGCACATTGAAGTTAGGCATAACTGAACTTGCAATTCTTGCCGCAGCTTGTCCAATTGCTCTTCCTACACCATTACTCTTATCTGAGCTTGTTGCAACATCAGTGCTTGCAGGAGTATCAACCAGCCTATGAATTCCAAGACCTGTGGCAGCTGGTGAAACTTCAGCAAGTGACATCTTCTTAGGCGACTTGATTAGGGAGAAAAGAGACGAGATCCCAAGCAGGGCAACCGCCCCGGCCAGGGCTTGAAAGAAGAGGCCTCCACCCAACCCATCACCAAACTGTTCTAAAGGTGATGTGAGCGTACCTACTGAAGCACCTGAATCGGCAAACTCACCGGCGTACCCAAGAGACTCTGTCTTTCGCGCAGAAGATGCCGTTGATGTGATACCCGCACCTGCTTGCAACCTATTTCCGTCGACGCGGGATCCACCAAGTTGAACACCTGACGGCAGAAGAGTCTTACGTCCCTGGGACCTTAAATTTCTATTGCGTGTATCCCTGGCGAGGGATTCTGCTGCTTTCTTATGACCTGTTGCCTCTACCATTAGGCGAAGGGCTACATTTCGAAGCTGAACCTCATTCTCATCGGCGCGAACACCATTGCGAAGAGCGTTCTTGCCTGCAGAAGGATATATGAGATGTCTTCCATCTTCAGCAACGTTACCAGAATATGATCCTAGCTGATTTTGATCAACACTTACCTGTGATTTAATCGTAAAGTCTCGATCATCTCCTTGCGGATTTGTTAATCTGTTTGTATCTCCCAAGCCAGAAAAACGATTTGATCCCAAGACACGAGATACATATCGTGCGGTCGGCGGTGCCGATGTTGAGGAATCAATCTCTGCACCTGCTGGGTCGATTCCATAACCATTTCGAAGAAATGCCTGGGATTGACGAGCTGCTTCAGCTTCTTCTGTTGCTGCAGAAGACAGGGTCTGCATCTCGCTGTGGGTCGGATCTGCAAAAACAAGCTGCCCGTTTGATGTAGAATCTGTCTGATTATCAGCTGACCCGAGAACAGAAACATCTAATGCTGGTGAGGTAGCGAGTGATGGCTGTGCTGGAAACTGGTTGATTTTGGCAAGCGTCTCGAGGTGATGATTAAGTCTTCTCAGCGTGTCAGAATCGACATCTGTGTCACTACCCAGCCTGATTGTGGGAGACCCATAACCGTCCGTGTCATCCTTGGTTGGATTAACAGGAATTTCTTCGGTTGCCTCACCGGGCTGCTTGGAGCTTACCCGCAGCATGCTTTGTCCCAGCGTTGCCATGAGATTAAATATCCTTAGTGGTCTCGAGGATATCTTCGCTGTCTTCAGTCACTAGTTCAAGTGCTGTCAGTGACCCACCCTTGGCACTGTCATAGACTTGTCTAAGTGCTTCACGCCACTCCTCAGGTGCGTTAGCTATGATCTGTTCAGCGAGTTGTTGCAGCTGATCTGACATACCGAGAATCCTGTGTTTATCCTATGTTGCCGGCTCTGGCCAAGGCACCACCATTCTCAATGGCGATGACAGCCTTTGGATCACCTGCAAGAACAGCGGCAACCTTAGCAGCGTCCATTTGAATCTGGAAGTTGACCGTGAGGTTGAGTGGCTCTGCCTTGACTGTCACTGTTCCGTTGTCAACGCCCAGCGTTCTACCGATCTGCTGTAACTCTGCAATGACATCAATATCATCGAGGTTGTTGATCATGCCGCGGAACTCTTCGACGCCGTCTGCCACCACACGAACTGCAGTAACGACTGACTCCACTTGACCCTGAAGCATACGAAGTGGCGCCGTGAACATCTGTGCCGCGGCACCGAGTGCCCCTTCAGCGCCACCTTCGCCGCCAGCGAAGGGATTGAGGTTTCGTAGACCCTGGATGGCCATCCCACCTAGCTCACGAATAGCTTCGACAGGCCTTGATGCCATAGACAAGACGCCATCGACCAGGCCCTGGATGAGATTTCGCCCAATGTCCATGAAAACGGTGCTGGGTGACCTAATGCCGAACATCAACTTGAAGGAATCAATAATATCACCCCCAAGGGACATGACAGCATCTTTAATACCTATGAATCCTTCGCTAACGCCTGTCTTAACAGTATCCCATAGGTTAGCAAAGAAGTCTTTGAATTGGTTCCATTTCTCCTTGACAGATTCAACAAGATCGTTGGTGAGTATTACAATATAGCGTTGATCATCTTCGGACAAGAAGCCCAAAGCCAAAAAGTTTGCAACAGAAGCCATAAGTGAACCGAGAAGCGCGCCGACCGAACTCATGCCGTCGCCAAATTCTTCAACTGTTGACTTGAAGCGTTTGAAAGTATCGACCCCGACCATGACGACACTAACTATTATTCCGATGGTTCTACTAAAGACAGCTCCGAGCCCTCTGAAAAGGGTGCCAATTGGCCGTATAAAGCGGCCCATTCTTGAGAATGCGCCGCCAACCCTGGTAACCATTCTTCCAGCAGCCGAGGTGATTCGTCCAAAGAAATTTGTGAAAGTCGGCAAGTGTCTATTTGCAAACCTTCTGAACGCGCTGGCGAAGCGACTCATAAATGACCTTCCACCTGCTTCGGCCGCCTCTGCGGCGGGCCTGCCTGTGAAAAGCCTCTTAATGCCTGCCCAAAAGCCTTTGGCTATCAGCTTGATTGCGCCAAGTACTACAGCTGGCCCAAAAGCTGTAACAATCACGTATGTCCCAAATGCCTTAAGCGCAGGCTCTAACACTCCTGATTTTTCAAGCGCGCTCCACAGGGCGGACAGCAGATTACCGAGCGGTTCCACGAGCTCTGGTATCTTGTTTTGCAACGTCTCGAACGCGTTGTTCAGCGCCGTGGCCAGCTCCTCACTGATGAAGTCGCCCGACTGAATGTTCGGCCCTGCCCCTTCTTTCCCGCTGAGAACATCCGTCAGGGTAGTCATGAGGCTGACCATGCCGTCGACGACGTGCGGGACGAGACCGGCGAAGGCGCTGACCAGGAAAGTCGCGATCTTGTTGAAACCGTCCTTCAGTTTCTGTAGGATTCCGCCACCCTCATCGCCTCCAAAGGTGACGCCAAACGCATCCTGAATCTTTTCGAGAAAGGCACCCACTGAACCGGACGGATTGTCAGGATCCATTGTGGTAAAGAACTCTCTGAATGCCCCTGTTACAGCAGTCAGAAACCTCCGGAATTTTTCGGGGTCGAAGGCATCCCGAAGGGCCTCCACGACCTCGGTCACCCCCGGGAAGTTCGCCACGAACATCCTGGCGAAATCGCGTCCGGCCTGACGGGTGACGATGAGCGACCGCCTGATGTTGCGGAACAGCTCACGGGTCGGACCGGACCAGCGAAGGCCCTGCTCGAATCCCTCGGAAAAGGCCTGGAAGAAGGATTGCATGCCACCGCCTGACTCGAACACACGCTCAATGGAGTCGGCCAGGCGGTTCATTGCCTCCTCAGCGGTCAGGGGCGCGTCAGCGGCACCGGCAGCAGCA
>Ga0099850_1001669_pt1 | contig 10440 bp, 19 predicted proteins | sample CB_VirMetaG_5_FD_79182 | JGI IMG/M metagenome (GOLD analysis project Ga0099850, IMG submission 79182) | Freshwater to marine saline gradient viral communities from Chesapeake Bay - CB_1508_1D Viral MetaG | ecosystem: Environmental > Aquatic > Marine > Coastal | place: USA: Chesapeake Bay...
ATTGATGAGGAGGAAGAATAAAATGCCTAACTGGTGTGAGAATGAGTTTGTCATTGCGGCAAAGAAAGACAATACTGGTATTGATACTTTGTATCAGTATCTTGATGCTGATGATGGTTTCTTTGAGAAGTTGATTCCAACTCCGAAAGAGCTTTTGGATCTTGGTTCTCCTAATCTTGATGAAACAAAGAGTCTTGAGATGATGTCTAAGTATGGCTCTGTTGATTGGTATTGGTGGAGAGTTCACAATTGGGGTACGAAGTGGGATTTGGGTGATATTAGCAATATTGAAGTTCGTATTGATAACAACTATAAGTTTATTACTTTTAGTTGTGATACTGCTTGGTCTCCACCGGAAGAAGCGTTTGAGAAGATTTCTGGTATGACTGAGTTTAGAGATATTTATTTCTATAATGAGTATCATGAGCCTGGCATGGGCTTTGAGGGTTTCTTTTCTTTTGTTAATGGAGAAAGTCGAGGATCTGAAACTGTCAGTTCTTATGTTAAGACTGATGATGTTCTTGCTGATTTTGAGTTTTATCTTGGAGATATTGAGGAGGAAAGCAAGTGATGTTTGATGAAGATGATGAAAACTTCTTGGCTAACACAGATGGTTTAGTGCCTGATGGTTTAGTTGATGCCTCACAATATGCAGAGATTATGTCAAATATTTTGGATAATCTTAAAAATTTAGATCCAAATAATTACATGTCAACTGTTTCTTGGGTGGTTAACTGTGTTAATCAATGTTACTCTAACGAGGAAGGCATTCATTCTGTTAATGCCAGTAAAGCAACAGACACAGTAACTGCGTTGGCATACTTTATTCTGTCGATGTCATCTTATGTTGATGAAGATAGGTGGGACGACTTTATTTCCCATAACCAAGATAATATTATTCCAGAGCTTCTAGAAACAGCTCCAGCTATGCCTTTTTATGATTTAGATGACAAAGTTAGTGAGATGCTGGAGATGTTTATTAGTGATGTTGAGTCTTTTAAAAACGCGGAGGAATGATGCAAAAAGAATTATCTTTGCAAGAACACGCTGCTTGTAAAAATAAAAATACAGAAATGTTTTTTGTTGACGAGGGGCCGGTGTCTAATCACTCAGTAAGAGTTGCTATTGGCAAAGCTGTTGCTGTCTGTAATAGTTGCCGTGTTCAAGATGTTTGTCTCATGACTGCTGTTAATAGTGATGAAGATGAATACGGTATTTGGGGTGGTTTCACCAGGAAAGAACGGAGAAAGATGTTTTCAGATGGTGAAAAGATAACATTAAAAGAAGCAAGAAATTATGTTCTTTGGAAGAGGGCTGTATAGACAATGATTGACAAGGGAGAAGATATGACTAATGACTTTGATTTGATTGTTAAGAATCAGACAGAGACAGTAACTATTAATGAAGTTGAGAATAATCTCAATATTCGTTTCAAAAAAATGAGCCGATTGAGTTCAACTGTAAAGCCGGATGATGTTATGGTTGATCTTTCTTATCAGAGAACTATCTCTGATTCTAGAGTTAAGTCAATCATTAAGAATTTTAATAAGAATGCTATCGGTGTTGTCACGCTCTCTATTCGTGAAAATGGTGATCTTTATGTTATTGATGGTCAACATAGAATTGAAGCGTTGAAAGCACTCGGCAAGGGCAGTGAAGAAATCAATGCAATTGTTTTCTTTGACCTATCTATTGCTGACGAGGCTGAGTTATTCGTTATTATGAATGAGGGTCGAACAAAGCCTAAGCGATATGATCTTCACAAAGCTTCTGTTTCTTCTGGTGATGTTGCTGCGAATGAGATCAACAACATACTCGCTAGTTATGGGCTACAGCCTGGCGATAGGCCTGGTTTTAATATTGTGCGTGCTGTTGGTACTCTACATAAAGTACATGCAAAAGTGGGCAAAGAGCGACTAGATAGCGTCATTAAAGTATTGCTTGATGCGAATGGCAACTATTCGACTTCTTTTCAGGCAGAGTATATTACAGCAGTAGCAGCGATATTTGTACAATACAACAATATTGACAAAGCGAGGCTTTCTAATGCAATTAAAACTCTGGGGAATCCAGATATGGTTGTTATGAAAGCATCTAATTCAGCATCGAATAGCAAGCCTTTTTCTAAGATTATCTCATTGGCATCAATTATTATTGATGCTTACAACTACCGTTTAACTAAGAATCGACTTGATAAGGTCGTTATTCTTTCATGTGATGCAAGGAGTTATCTTGGCGGGAACTAAAAAAACACGATCTGCCGAAAAGTACTGGTTTGCCACCGGATACCATTGCGGAATAACTGACAATTACGATCCACCTAGTAGGCAACTACATGATATTGCAATGGAAAGGATTGGGTTGAATATCACTAAAGAGTGGGAAGATGGTTGGGAAACCGGAGTCCATGACAGACAAATAGGAGAGTACAATGACAATTGATGAAAATAAAACATGCGAACAGAGAATCTATGATCACCTGAGAGGTCGTCAGGAAACGATGAAAGAACTTCTTGAGGCTTGTGATACAGATTCACCTATTGATGGTTATGACGATCCTTATGAAGCTCTCAATAACTTTGCACTTGCCTATACCGAATGGAAAACTGCTAAGATTGAACTTTCATGGGGCGGTCCTGCTGATTATCTAATGGCTCTTATTGACCATGAGAATGACAATAAGATCGTCAGACTTGACTATCACTTTGCTGATTGGTTTGATCATGCTCAAAAACCAGTTGATAGAGATACACCTTTGTTCCGTTATGCTGAATACGTTATTGGTTCTTACTAAAAAGGGAGAATGAAAATGCAAGAATACATTACACTACGGTTGCCAACTAATCAGTTGGATGAAGTCATTGAAGAACTCAAGACTAATCTTTCCGAAGAAATTTCTGATTCTATCAAGGATGAAGTTGTTGAGGCGGTCAGAGATGACATGAAGATGGACATTGGCGATTACATCAATATTGATGATCTAGCCGATTCTATTCAGAGTGACTATCTTGATTATGATTCGATTGCTCAAGAAGTAGAGAATAAACTTGAATCTGTCTCTAGCCAGATCGAATCTCTTATTGATGAGTTTAATCCTGGTTCTCATTGTGGTCTTGGTCGTGCTGTTGAGAGTTTGATTGAAGACAGCCTTGAGCATTCTATGTTTAACAATGACGAGTTTGCTAAGAAGCTCGGTAGTTTCATCGATAACTGGTTGTATAAGCCAACTCCTGAGCCTGAAGTTACAGAATCAATTATGAGTGGTGTTACCGAGCGTCTTGGTTTGTCTGAGACAAAGCCGGCAGAGCCAACTATTTCTTTGACTGTGGGTCAGCTCAATGAAATCATTCATCGTAGTTTGACTGTTGGTCTTGTGAATACAATTAACAATAATGTTTCTGATCTTGTTGATATCGCAGTTAATCAATTTGATGGAGACATTCAGTCCTTTATCCATACAGAATTGCCGTACTAAGGAGGAAAAGCAATGCCTTTGACTTGGAATGTTAGTGAAGTAGACTTCTATAAAGATGATCTGGATTCTATCTGGATGAAAAGAGATGATGGTTGGGGAGAGTATGACGATGTTGTTCCCGAATTGAAAGCTCTTATCTTTGGTTCAGCAGCAGTTGCTATTGGTCATCTCACAGAGAAAACAGCACCTGATTTCTATGCTAGGTGGAAGTTTTTGGAAAAGGTTGATGGTCTGTATGTAACTGCTCAGATGGGTGAAGATGGTTTGTGGAATAACCAGTACATCACTCCTTATATTGTTAAGAAGCACATTGGTCTTTCTACGAATGTTTCTACTCGTAGTAATGCTGAGTGGGTGAAGAATATTCTTAGGAATGATAAGTCAATTAAGTATTCATCTCCTGAGGTTAAGGCTATGCTTACTGTTTCTGCTCTTGAATACAAAGAAAGCATGAGTGATCAATGAATATTGTAACAAGTGTTGTGTGTCCAGAGTGTGATCGTGTTTTTGATCTACTTGATGAGGATGATGCTAATGAGTGGTCTTATGGCCATGATTGTGAAGTAATTGAAGAAAACGACTGAAAGGTAAATCATGACAGGTAAGTATCTCAAGATTACAAATAAGACTGGTCTTGTGCCGAGAATTAACTTGGAGAAACTTGGTCTTTCGACTAAGCGAAATGATCCAGGTACTATCGGTCAATTTGGCTCAGGTATTAAGTTTGCCCCTATTGCCGCTTTGCGTAATGGATGGGAGTGGTGGTTTACTGGTACTGATTCTTTGGGTCAGTATAAGTTGCGCTATACAAAAGTAGTTGAAGATGGTGTCGAATGTGTTGCCTATGATTATGGCGATTACCAGAAGTCTTCTTCTTTTACTATTGATGCTGGTTGTCTGTCTTGGGTTACTCCTTTTCAAATTTATCGTGAAGCAGTTGCTAACGCTTTCGATGATGGTGATTGGTCAATTGACGTTGTTGATTCTTCTGAACTGACTGTCGTTGATGGTGAGTTTTCTGTGTTTATCTCAGCAGCACCAGATTTGATCGAAGTTCATAACAACTTTCATAAGTACTTTGCTAATGATCGTGAGGTTCTATATGAAACACGAAGCGTCAAGTTTCTTGAGAAAGTTGATCACAAACTGAGAATCTACTGTCACAATGTTCTTGTTCATGAGTCTGATCAGTATGAGTCCATTTACGATTTCAATATTGATGACGTTCGTCTTAATGAAGAGCGTAATCTCGCTTCTCTTTGGGAAGCTGAGTGGACTATTACAGGCAAGATTCCAATGATGGATGATGTCAAGCAGATTGAAAAGATTATCAGGTATGAGCGAGATAACTTTGAACCTTTTGAGCTTTCAAAGATTTCTGGGGCCAAGTCTTTAGAAGAATATAATGTTTCTAAGCAGTGGTACGATGGCTTTGTGAATGTGTACGGTAAAAACTCTGCTATTTATGATGAAGTTGGTGCTGCTTATAATGTTCAGGATTCGATTAAACTTAGAGGCTTCAATCCTGTACTGATCTCTAGCGATAACCTTTATTGCATTCTCAAGGCAGCAGGGGTTACAAATTATATTGATGTACTCGGTGAAGAATACAACTTGAACACAGATTTTGATCTGTCGCCGGCAAAGTATCCTAACGTAGTTAAGGCAATTGAAGTTGCATCTTCGTTTATCCCAGAAATTAAAGATCTTGTTGTCAGTCAGAAACTTGGTGTCTTCACCTCTGATCTTGAGCGTAATCTCGGTGTTACTATCAATGCGACAAAGGATCGCGATGAGCGTATGATTTTCATCAACAAAAATCATGTTCAGGATAGCGTTGAAAGTATTGTAGCAACGATTGTTCATGAGTATGATCATCTTGATACAGGCTATGCAGATAGCGATTATCGTTTCTTTAGAGATGTTGCTGATCGTCGTATTGCTTCACTTATGATGAAGTTTTATGAGGATAAGTGCTATGAACTGCGTGATGATGTGCTAACATTCCCTCTATCGAAAATTGCCATGATCGGTAGTAGCATGACGTTTGTTATTACAAAGTCTAAGGAGTTTGCTTTCATCCGAGTCGGTGACAAGATGTTTATCTCAAATGGCGACATTGAGTATGACGATAAGTCTTCTATGTTTGTAGGAGTTCTCGTTGTTAATGATACTGCCGACGGTCTCATTATTCCCAGTCTTAAGAATGTCAAAACTATTGGAGGTATCAGTGTATAGACTTATTTATGTTTTTGCTACTCTAGGTGTTGTTGTAGCATTTAGTGCAATGTTACCTGTTTTCTTAATTTGCTTGGCACTCTGGGGTTTGCTTATGCTTGTGGGGTTGTTTCTCTGATGCCTAAGTTTGGTGAATACTTTGTGGTGGAATTTAGAATTCCTATTCGGGTAGATGATGTCTCATCTGTTCAAGAAGCAATAAGTAAAGCAAATCGCATCTGTCAGAGACAGCATGGCTTCAAGCCAGACAACTGGTATGCTCGCGTATTTGAGTATACAACTGGTGAAGATGTCGTTGGTCCTTTCAAGGAATACTTCTATAACCCATTTTCAGCGACTTATAGGGAAGTAACAAAGAATCATGGCTATCATAATGATATGATTAAAGCTGGTATAACACCTGAAGATGGGTTTAATTATAAGAAGGTTGCTGACGAGACAGAGTTAGAGCCGGATATTGAGTTTAGATTGGAGGACTACGATGGTAATGATGAAGATTGACATCGATGAAATTAAGTCTAGTAACGTAGTTGGCATCACCTTCACAGCAGAGAAAGATAACGATAATTTCGTTAGTCACGCCTCAGTAACAGGTGATCTCTTGGTTGAGTATTCTACTGGTGATGTGTATAGATATTTTGATGTGCATTTTGCAGCATTTTTAAATATCTTTGCCGGCCCATCTGTTGGATCTAATGTATTCAAGTCGCTAAAGACTTATAGATATGAAAAGGTTTACAATGGCGTATAATCCTTTAATTCGCAAGTTTAGAAGAATTAAACAATCGTCTTCTAAAGATTCGGACCCCGAGCTTTCATTTTCAATTAAATGGGTTGAACATCTGGTTGAGTTACTTAAAAAGCATCGTGGTGACAAAGAGTTCACTGATGATGTTTTCTTTTCTGCTATGGAGTACTTTAAGTCTAGTATGTCAGAGCAGGAAAAACTTGATGTTTTCGCACTCTTATTGAGCAAAGCGGTTAATAAAAAGTAGATCTCAGCCTGTGTAGCCCAATGGCAGAGGCAGAGGACTTAAAATCCTTAAAGTATGGGTTCGAGTCCCATCACAGGCACGAATAGTCAAAACACACAGAAAGGTTAGTTATGGGTACATACATTAACATTGATGGTTATCTTGATATTAAGAAAGATAACATTGAGAAAGCAGTTCAGGCTGTTCGTGATTTAAATCAGCACAATGATTTAAAGCGTGGTGGTACTGTATCACAAGGTGAAAGACAGTACTGGTTCTCTTGGATTGCACCTGACTATGAGGATAGTATTCATTCTATTCCAGATATTCTTGGAGGTTTACATGGCTGGGATGTTAAGGAAGAAAGTCTTGATGATGATACATTGAGATACTGGTTCTCATATGGAGATAAGTGGGGTCAGCATGAAGTTTTCTTTGTTGCTATGGCTCCGTATCTTGAATACTTTGAAGTGAATCATCAGTGTGATGAACTTGATTTTGAAGAAAGCAAATGGCGACTCACCATGAACGCTATGACTAAAACAGTTCACAGCCTTGATGCAGAAATTTTAGTTCACTACCCAGGTCTTGATGATAATAATCGAGTTACGCTTGATACTTATAGTATGAGCCATATCCTTTAGGAGTTTTATGCATAACGAAATGAATGACGATGTTCGACAGCAGGTTGTGACTGAAATCTCACTTTTGATTAAGAATGGTTCTTTGTATGATTACAAAGATTTTATGGATCATTTGAAGAGTGAGAAGAAGTTGTTTCTTCGTGGTCATATGATGTTGAACAGGTTTTTGTATGGTTCTCTTGTGAAAGAAGCGAAAGCTTCTATTTCATGATAGAATACGCCCCTGTCGTCTACTGGTTAAGACAAGACTCTTATAAAGTCTCAAAGGTAGTTCAATTCTACCCAGGGGTACGAACTACACAATTCATACACAATAATGTATAATTGATAGATGCCCACTCGGAGGTGGTATTTATTGTTTAGACCTACTAGTAAAGCGATTTGTTTGTAGGCTCTTCGTTTTGCTACTGAAATGCGATGCCGAAACGGTTTTCGTTTAGACACACATCTAAGGAGCAAATATGAAAATTATAAGTTTAATTGTTGCGCTTGCTGTTAGCGCATTTGTTGCTGGGCCTGCTATTGTATCCCAAACAATAGATCAAGAACCAGAAATAACAACTACTACTGTCAGTATAATGGAAGATAGCGCTGATCGTTTGGCGCAGGAAAGGATTGAAGTTGTCACTACCACAACTATTTCGCCGTATGCTGGCATTAATTGGGATGCTCTTGCTCTTTTTATAGCTGAAAAGAAGCGAGAGGAAAACATTATTAAGTATGGAAAGTGTGGCCAATGGTATGAACTTGCTGTTGCTGTTGGCTGGCCCAAAGAAGAATGGGAAACACTTTCTTATGTATTGCATAGAGAAAGTCGATGCAATATTGGTAGTCATAACAAAACTGATCCTATGTCAGGTAGTCGTGGACTAATGCAGATTAATGGTTATTGGTGTAGACCTAGTAAGTGGTCTCAGAAAGGCTGGTTGCAAGATAGGGGCATTTTAAGTACTTGCGATGATCTTTTTGATCCAGAAATTAATCTTCGTGCTGGTTTGGCTATTTGGCAGTATGGAGAAGAGAAGCATGGTTGCGGTTGGCGTGGGCCTTGGGCAACACGCTGTAAGTAACTAAAGGTTTGAGATAGGCTAGCCCCATTCCTTTCGGGGAGAAGGAAAACCTGCGAATCTACTATGTTTGTGGTTTGGCGTAGTAATTTGTTAAGTCCGATTTTGGTACATGAACGGTTAAGGTTTTCCGCCTATCTCAATTTGACTCAGTAGCTCAATGGTAGAGCAGTAGACTTTTAATCTATTGGTTGTAGGTTCGAGTCCTACCTGGGTCACAGAGATGAAGTAGTTTTAACGAGAAAGGTATCGACGTTCGGCAAGCAAACTGAATCGTTCAGTTGCTTCATCTCTAATGCTTTCATAGCTCAATGGATAGAGCAACGGACTTCTAATCCGTAGGTTGTAGGTTCGAGTCCTACTGAAAGCACGGAATCAGACACAGCGTTTGTTTCATACAGCACATTTTTTATTATCAACAACAAAATGGAATTGAATATCGGCAAGTTAGTTCGCTTACTTGTTCGTGTTGTATGGATTGTTCACCAAACGCTGTGTCTGATTTTATTTTCACAAAGGAGGAAAATTGTACGGGCCTAAAGATTTTAACATTGACACGATGCATGCTTTGAAATATCTTTGGATATTTGATCGTCGTGCTGAACTTGTTCATCAGCAAATAGATGGCCTTTCTTTTGAAGAAAAGCTTGCCGCTATGCCTGCTGCTATTCGTTCAGCAACTGAACGTGTTCAGATTGAAACAGGTCTGTCTCCTGATGATCTGAGTAAGTCTTTTACTATTGGGACTTTCATTGCCGAGTATAGAGAAATGCTCAGAATGTCTCAAGATGAGCTTGATGATTATATTGCAGTTATGGACGAAGAACCTGAGTCTGTTATTTTTGAAGATGAGAAACTGTTGGGTCTTGTTATGGATATCGCTGCAGAATTCCGCAAGGGTGACGTTAGTGATGAGTTTAATGAAATTATTGAAAGAAACTTCACAGAAGGAGATGAGTAAATGACAACACTAGATGAGTTAAATAAAATCAGTATTCAGAATGATAATCAGGCGCTTATTGTGATCAGCAATCATTTGCTGACTCAGAATGATCGTGCTATGGGTGATGATGCTGATACTTGTGCTTATCGTGGTATGACTGAATCTATTTATGATGACGACGGTTATGCTATTGAATACGGCAACCCGACCGGTCTTTCTTGTGCTGTTGGTTGTCTAATTAAAGATGATCAATACGATCCTTGGATTGAAGGTAATAGTGTACAATCTGCTACGATTATTCGTAGACTTGTTATGAGTCATCCTGATTGGCAAATTAACGGTAAAACAATTGTGATGCTTGCTTGCCTTCAAAGAATACATGATAGATATAAGCCAAAGGATTGGCCGTATATGCTTGTCGCTCTTGATACGGTTATGTCTTTGATGAATGTTGAAGATGAGAGTCTTTTGTCCAATATTGCTACATTGAATGATGACAATGAGTTGATGATTGACTTTGAGATCGGACCATCATCAGTTAGTAAGCTTGTTGAGCAGTCAATTCTAAAACTTAGAGCTGAATCATTTGATGTAATGACTGGCAGTTCTGCTGCATCATGTGAACATATCATGTATATGAGATATAATCGTTTCAAGGATACCTTGGTTTACAATGAAAAAGGAGAATAGAAAATGGCATCTAAGAAGCCCGCAAAAGTTGCTTCTTCACAGAAGACTGTTAATACACTTATTGGCTCTTCCGTTTTATATTTTGGGAATGCTGATAAGCCTTTCACTTGCCCTAGTTGCGGTCGGGTTTTTCTCAAGGGTTTCTTTTTTGAAAAGGACGGGAAAGCTGGCTGCACAAGAGTTTGCCTTGCAGAACAAGTATAAATATATGTGGGAGTAGTCAATGAGGCAGTATCTATGTGTTGATTGTTTAGTAACAATTGATGATGATGATATAGAAGCAGGTGCTATGTATACCGGACCTAGATGTAAAATTTGTAGGGAAGAGTATTGGGATGCCTGCTGCTTTCATTGTGGTTCATTACCATTAGAAGAGCATAACGAAGGATGCACAGACCCAGAAAGGTTC
>Ga0099850_1001671_pt1 | contig 10431 bp, 5 predicted proteins | sample CB_VirMetaG_5_FD_79182 | JGI IMG/M metagenome (GOLD analysis project Ga0099850, IMG submission 79182) | Freshwater to marine saline gradient viral communities from Chesapeake Bay - CB_1508_1D Viral MetaG | ecosystem: Environmental > Aquatic > Marine > Coastal | place: USA: Chesapeake Bay...
ATCATCCAGCTTGCTGACGGCAAGGCTGGTCTGCTCGGCATTGTCAAGGGTGGCGACATGCAGATTCAGCAGGTCAACCCCGGCTACAAGACTGAGCAGACTTTGGACCGTTTGGAACGGCAGGAGCGTTTGGAGGGTGCGATCCCCGCAGAGTTTGGAGGCGAGTCCGGCAGCAACATTCGTACCGGCCGGCGTGGCGAGAACGTGCTGTCCGCCACCGTCGACTTCCGTGTCCAAGAAGCCCAAGAAATTTTTGCTTCGTCACTGCTCGAAGAAGACAAGACCGCTATCGCCATCGACAAAGCGTATTTCGGCAACACCAGCAAATCGTTCTTTATCCCCGGTCGCGCTACGATCGGCAAAGAGGATTACAAGCCGGCGAAACTGTGGGAAACCGATTTCCATTACGTCGCTTATTCGGCTGCCGGATCAGATGTCAACAACCTGATTATCGGCCTTGGTCAGCGTCTCGGCACCGGCATGATGTCGAAGGAATCAGCCCGTGAGGCGGACCCGTTGATTGACGACCCGGAAATGGAGCATGACCGCATCACCGCCGAAGGTGTCGAGGCTGCCCTGTTGGCGTCGGTCCAGCAGCAGGCCGCCGACCCGCAAGGACCGTATCAGCCTGCCGATCTTGCCGCACTGGTCAAGAAGGTGATGGTTGAGAACAAGCCTTTGTTCAAAGCAATTGAAGAGGTTGACAATGAGGCTCGGGAACGTCAGGCCGAAGAGATGCCGCAGGGCGCCCCAGAAACAATGCCGGGTTTGGCGATGCCAGGAATGGGCGCTGAGGCACCGGTCGCTGCACCTGCCGGCCCGCCTGGAATCGAGCAGTTGCTCGCACAGTTGGGGGGCTGACCTATGTCGATGACTGGTGATTACGCGAATCGTTCCGATCTGCGGAACCCTGTGAATCGTCGTGTCGAGTTTCGTGGACAGACGTATGGTGAGGGCGTAGCCCAGCAGCGGGCACAAGATGTTGTGCCTGCCGGTTCGGCGGCACAAGATGTTGCTGCGCAGCGTGCTGCCGGTCAACGGCCCCGTCCGGGTGCCCGCCCGTTGGGTCGCCCAACGGAACGAGCCGACGAACCTGTCACTGCTGGCGCACCGTTCGGCCCCGGTCCCGGTCCGACCGCAGCCGGCATCCGTCCTCGCATCGTGTCGAAAGACAACGTCGAGTTGCAGTTAGAAACTTTGTACCGGATGTATCCGACTCCCGGTGTTGCGCTTCTGTTGGAACGTATCCGTACAGCGAAACTGGGTCGCGGTCGGATCGTCTAATGGGTGCTTACGATTACACAACTGATTCTGAAGAGGCGTTGTGGGAACAGATCACCCGTAACGACAGCCAACAGAATTTGTTTAGGAACGCTGCGTCACCTGATTTGGCGTTCATCATTGACGATTTGGTGAGGACAGCACCGAACGCGACTGCCGATCTGGTGTTGCCTGCCGCACAAGCAGTGTTGACTGGCGCAATGACGTTTGAGGATGCGTCAGACACGCTTGTTGGCGGTGTGAAAGCGGCGATAGAAACCGCGCCACCGGTCGATGAGGAAGAAAAAAGCTGGTGGAATCGTGGCTGGGACAAGTTCATGTCCGAAGTCCGCGAAGCGTCACGTTGGACGTTTGCGGCCGCCGAGTTTGTCCCACAGTCAGTTCAAAACATTGCTGCGCGGACGTATGGCGCGTTCGCTGACGACACCGATGTGTACAAGGAATCGAAAAGCGGTTTCTTCGACGGGTTTATTGCGTCCACCGATTTCGGCACGATGCTGTCAGGTGTCGAGGCCGGCGACGGGTTTTTTATTGGTGAAGCAGCAGCGGAACAGCAACGTCAGAAAGCGATGGAGTATCGCGGCACGATAGGCGACGAAGGTTGGACGTTGGGTCGCGGGTTTGCGATGAGCGTGTCTCAACCGGGTTCACGTCCGTACAACATTCTGTCCGGCATTGTTGACGCGGCTGCCGCCATCGGAACACCGTCGCTACCGTTTTTGAAGCCTGCGAAACGGGTGATCACTGGCGGCGCCGACCTGTTGAAGTTGCGTTCCACCGCTGGACTCACCAATTTCAGTGAGGCTGCGATTGACCCTGGCAAAGTGTCCAAATGGCTGGATGGCCGTTCCGGTCGTGCGGTCACTCAAAAAATCAGTGAAATCACTGACATTGAGGAAGCAATGGAGCTGTTTCCGAAAGCGGACGCAGCGTTCTGGCAGGACATTGTTGGTGGGGACGCCGACACGTTCGACGGGGCACGCAACTTGTTGCGCCGTGACCTCGGGTTGCGTCAAGGTTTGCAATCGACTGAAGATTTGAATGTTGGTCGTGCGTCAGCGTTGAACCGTGGCGCGTTGAAAAGGTCGCGTGCGTACAGCCGGTTGAAAGCTCCGGTTCCTGGCCGCGAGATGGTTTTGGCTACCGACGATATTCGTGAGGTGACCGCGACGATGCGTAACGCCCGCGACTATTTGCGGACGGCCGGCGTCGGGTTTGAGGAACGTCAACGTGTGTTGCGGGAAATGTCGGAGGCGTTGACTCCGATGGATGGCGCCCCGAAAGCTCGCGAAGCACTGAAGTCGTTGGATGAAGCAATGATTGGTGCTATTGCCAGGAAACGCAAGTCGCCGTTTGCCCGTAACACTGACGAAGAGTTTGTCCGTACAGTGTTCGAACGTTACCGCGACGAGGTACGCGACTTCGATTTGCACGGCGACATTGACAGCAAAGGCGACATCATCACCGTTTCTGATCTGCGAATCACGAAAGATGGTGAACTTGACAAGATCACCGGCGAAATGGTTGAGCCGACCGCGATGCTGTCAAGCGAAATGAAACGGTGGGGATATTTCATGCCGGACCCTCGCCGTGTCCGACGCATCACTTCCCAGTATTCGTGGGTGTTCTCGAAAAACCCAAGCGGCGAATACAAGTGGGGCGACCCGAGAATGCTCACATCGTTCCTTGATTTCACCCAGAACCTTGTGTGGCGAACCTCAACTTTGCTGACCGGCGGATACGCCTTCCGAAACATCACCGAATCTATGCTTCGGCAAACGATGACACCGGGCATCAACACCGGACCAACACACCCGTTGGAATGGATACAGTCAATGTTTTACCGCAAATTCAAAGGCGACGCGAACGGCAACGAATGGCGAGGCATGGAAGCCGACCTGCTGTTCCGCCATCAACGCGAATACGCCGAAGCGACTGGCAACGTGATGCGCGAATCGTTGGACCCGATGCGCCTCGAAGAAGCCGCGCTTGGCCGAGGCTACTATTCGTTGTCCCGCAAACGTGCCGGCGACCCTGCCCGTTCCAGCGACCAATATGTCCGGGGTGTCGCCAACGAGCTGCGTTTGTTGGCTGACGACGATCTGGCAAGAGTGATCGCGTCAGGATATTTTGATGTTGACGACATTGTTGACTGGTTGAAAACCGATCCTGAAGGTTTGCGATATCTGCGTTCCGCGCAGGCCCGTTGGACAAACAAACGGATGCGTGACCCGCAGACCGGCGAAACTTTTGTTGGGTCAGTGAAATTTGTTGACGAAACCGACCCGAACAACTTGGTGTTTGACGATCAGAACATCAACCGGCTGATTGAGATGGTGTCTGATCGTGTGCGTCGCAAAACTGGCGACATTGAACAGTTGAAAGAAGTTGTGGCAAACTCTGGTCCGCTCGCCAACCCGTCGCTGCGTGGCCTCGGTGTTCTCGGTGAACACACCACGTTGGATGGGCGCAGCATCAACGCATGGCAACGAGTCAACATCGAGACAGGTCAAAACTGGCGGAACTTCAAATATGACGAAGAGTTCCTGAACGAAATTCGTTCGCTGCTCGAAGACTCCGCTTACGCCGGCCGTCTACCTGAAACAGTCAAATTTATTGACTCGCCATCCAACATTGCTGGCGCAGGCGGCAGACCGGTCGGAGATTGGTGGCGTCGCACCACCGACCACTTCTTCGGTTCCGTCTACGGCAAAAAAGAAGCGTTCCTCAACCGTTCCCCCGTGTTCCGCCAATACTATTACCGGCGCCTTCAACAGTTGATGCCGAATCTGAGCCGTGAGGGCGCAGAAACAATGATTGAGAACGTCCAGAAGGCGTACCGGGCGATCCCTGAAGAGAATTTGCGGAACCTGCGAAAGTTGAAGCCGAATAAGGCAGGCAAGTACGAGTGGAACGGCAGGGAACTGTCAAAAACCGATTACAACAAGCGTGTCAGGCAGCTTGAACGGCAGTTGAAGCGCCGCGACCCAGACGACTTCGACAAGTGGGCCGCGAACTATGTCGGTTCGAAGAAACTGTGGGACCAAATCAAAGACGCAAAAATCAACGGTCGCATCGACAAAAGCGACGACGTTCTTGACTCGTTCCGCGCCGACACGCTCGCTAAAGCGTATGCGTTGGAAGAAACCAAACGAGTGTTCTACAACGCCTCCGACAAAAGCAACTTTGCTGACATTCTTCGCATCATCGTCCCGTTCGGACCCGCATGGGGTGAAGCGATGCGGATGTGGCGCAAACAAGTTCTCGCCAACCCGAACCGTGTCAAAAACTTGGGTGTTTCAATTCAAGGGTTCCGCGACATGGACCCTGACGGCGACGGCAAAGGTTTCGTCATGGAAGACCCAGTCAGCGGAGAAATGGTGTTCAACTATCCGTTTTCCGAAGACATGCTCCCAATTTTGGGTGGTGTCGCCGGAGGATTGTTCGGTGAGATTGCGTTCGGACGCAGAGCCGGTGGACCCGTCGCGTTTGCTGGCGGAGCTATAGCCGGCGCCATCACTGGCGGCGCCGCACGCGAAGTTGTTGAATCACGTCTCGGTGACGCATCACTCCAATTCCAAGCACCAGTCCGATCCTTGTCGATGGCGCTCAACGTCGTACCAGGCTTGGGTCCGGTTGTTCAAATGGGTGCCGCCCAAGCATTACAAAACCGTCCCGAAGCAGACGACATCCTGAAAGTTATCTCGCCGTTTGGCGCACCGGAAGGCGCATGGGAACTCGCACCGTCATGGGCACGCAAAGTTGTTCAAGGAATCACAGCAAACCCAGAATCTGACCGCATGTACCTCGACCTGTTCATGGACGCCTACCGTGCCATGTACGCAACCGGCGAATACGACACCAACGACTACCAGTCAATGCAGTTGTTGCGTGAACGGGCCGAAGACATCGCCCGAACCCTCATCATTTTCCGTGGTCTCGCCCAATTCACCGGCCCCGCCCGACCGTCCGTCGGCTTCGAAGTACCTGTCGACTACTCGGGTGTTGAACTGACCGACGAAGAACTAGCCGCCTATGCCCGCGAAGGATCGGTCCCAGACAACATTCTTGCTAACACGTTCCGCAAAATGCAGGAAGAGGACTATCAGAACGCCGTTTACAACTTCATCAACACGTTCGGCACCGACACGTTGCTGTATGTCAAAGGCCGCACCGAAACAGTCGGTGAAGGTTTGGATGCGTCAGCGATCTTCGGTGACTGGGAACGTCGCAACGGCAAACTGGTTGAAGCGTTCCCAGACGTGTTCGGATATTTCGCTCCGGTCGGCTCCGAATTCGACCTCGAAACCTATCTGCGGCAAATCGCGACCGGGAAACGGCGTCGCATCACCGACCCGACCGAACTACAAGCCGACGCCGAAGCTGTCGTCGGAAAAGCCTTGTACCGTCGCGCTGTCCGCGATTTCCCCCGCAACCCGAACGAAGTTGATCAGGCCGCGATCCGCGAATACCGCACTCAACTCGAAGAAGAACTACCAGGTTTCAAATATCAGGTTATTGAACTTGGTGAACGAGAAATTTTGATTGCCCGACTGTTCGATGCGGCACGGGAAGCACCCGAACTTGTTGACAACCCTGTCGGTGAAGCGGTCCGCGCCTACGAGGCATACCGGCAGAACGCCATCAACGAAGCGTTAGTGAGAAGCGGCGGCGTGTACACCGACGGGCTTCTTACCCGCAAAGCGAACGCCGATCTGCGACAATATCTACGGAACATTGGCGAAACGATTATCAACCGCATACCAGAATTCGAGCGTGTGTGGAGCAGACTCCTGTTTGACGAGGTGGATGTAGATGAGTAACACCCAACCGATAGGCACAGATCAGATGACCGACCCGTTCGGGTTGGGCGTGCCTGTACCCACCACTGTCGAAACGCAGAAGACGTATCCGGCACGAATGCTGTTCAACCCGGCAACCGGACAGTTCATCGAGTTCACCGGCCCAGGCATTATTGACTCGACCGGCAACCCTGTCCGTGACGCCGAAGGCAACGCTTTGTTGCAGTACGACTTGGATAGCGCCCCCACCCAACTGTATTTCAGCATGACTTCGCTGCAACGCCAAACTTTGTTGGATCGCATCGAAGCAAAAGGCGGGTCGGTTGGCACCCCTGACCGCGACATCCGTGAAATCACCCGGCTGATGGCGTATTCCAACGAGATTGGCCGCGACTACGAAACAACGCTCCGCATGTTGGACGAAATTTTGCCGGACATTGAACCGCAAAAACCTCGGTACCGTGTGTCGTCGTCCCGTGATCTGCGAGCCGTGTTCGATGAGGCAGCTAAGTCTACGATTGGTCGCGGGTTCAGTGAGGAAGAGATGGCTCGGGCGATCAACGCCTATCAGGCCGGTGAGCGTGGCGTCCAGTCTGTTGAGTCTGGTGTTGTTGAAAGCATGGCGTCTCCGCAGGTGTATGGCATGGATTTTGCCCGTCAGGTGGCTCCGACTGAAGCTCAGGCGTTTACTTATCTTGGGTTTATGGATCGGACGATGAAGAAAGCAGCGAGCAGAGTCGTATGAGCAACGATAACGGCGTTCCCCAAATCGAAATTTCCGGCGACCTATATCAGCGGTTGCGCCGCTATTTGAAGCCAGAGTTCGTCTTATATTTGGATGGCGCGAATCCGAGTACGTTGACGCCGTCGGATAGGGCGACGCTGGATGCGATGGTCAACGATTTTGCGGCCGTGTTTTTTGATGATCGGACTGTCAACAGGTTTTTCCGTGACCCGTCGTCTAACGAGACGCAACGCTTCGTTGATTTTGTTCGCGCTAATCAGGTTGCTGCGGTTACGGGCGATCTGTTGCCAGTTGAACAGCAGGGGTATGCGTCTCAGCGTGTTCCGGGTGAAGGTTCAGCGCAGGGCGCCGACGTTGACCCGTCCAGAGTCGGTCCTCAGGTCGAACCGTATGCCACTTCAAGAGTTCCTGGTGACGGTCGGCCGACGACAGCAGGCAACCAACAGCAGTTCCCCCAATACGAAGGCCCAACAGTAATCCAAGAATCACGGGTCGACGCCTACGCGCCGTTTGACGTTCTCATTAGTGTTTCCCGACTTTTGCAACCCATATACCGCAATTTCGTGTTGACCGGAACACACGAAGCGCCAGCCACGACCAGCGTTGACGCGCAAGACATCTATCTGACAACTGGCGCACGGCAACTGACAGCCGGCGAACGACAGTTTTTGGACAGGGTCAGGGCAAACCCGCTAACAGTGGACCTTCAGGATTATCGGGATTATGTCATAGCTGGCGATTGGGTCAACGATGACCAGAATGGTGTCGGCCAACGACTCAGCACGGTGATCGAAACCGAAAGAAAAGCGGTTGCCGATTTCAAGCAGAGCGAAGATCAGCCCCCGTCGATGCGTTTGCCGGAAGGCATGGAATGGTATTGGAACAACGTCAAAAAACGGTGGGGTATCAGAAAGTCTGATGCTTCCAAGCGTGTTGTCGCGCAAACGGTTTCCAACAACGAAATCAGAACTGGTCGTTTCACCGACAACACCGCTGAAGGGTTGGAACGCGCCGCAGGTTTGGAAGCCGGAGAGTTTTTCTTGCGCGGCATGGCTCGTCCCGGACCGAACGTGCCGCCAACTGATCGCGGCACTCTCACCGACCGAAGCATGGGAACCTGGTTTGGTTTAGAAAACTTGACGCCAGACCAGCGCCGAGCGGTACTGGAAATAACCGGCCAAGCCGCACCTTCCGTAACCCCGACTCGACCAGCGCCCTCGGTCCCTCCGACAGATCGCGGCACTTTGGCTGCCCAGCCTGCGTCTGTTGGCACCGTGTCAGCGCCGTCTGTTCCCCCGACAGATCGCGGAACCGCCTCTGGCGCCACACAGCCTGCTTTGACGCCGGAGCAGCGTTACGGACCAGCAGGCGTTGGAGAAGGCCCACCGGACCGCATGGGTGGCCCCCCAACTATCACCCCAAGGGAACCGGCGGATTCCTCGACCACGACAACTACCGGCGGGATCACCCCCGGCGGCCCCACAGGAGCGTTTGACCCAGCAGCGCAACTTGCTGTCCCCCGCGACACTATTCTGGGCGACGCTATTTCGCCGTTCGTTGCTGCGCCCGGTGCCGGAACAGGAACCACCGGAACTGGCGGCACAACTGGTGACACGACCGGCGACACGACCGGCGGCGTTCCAACGTATGTGCCAGAAGCCCCGGCCGTCCCAGAAGAATGGGAACAAGCCGCCAGCGAAATCTACGGCGCCTACTACAGCATCATCAAACAAAACCCGGAAGTTGCTGCACTCATCGCACGGGCATCCGCCGAAAACTGGGGTCCAGAAAAGTTCGACTACGAACTTGAACAAACCGAATGGTGGCGCACCACATCGCTCGCCATCCGCGAATTCGACATCGAAATGGGACGCGACCCCGCCACCGTCCAAGCCCGCATCGACGCGCTCGCCGCCAACCTGCAACAAACCGCCCTCGACCTCAACATCCGTCTCACCAACGAAACATTGAACCGTCTCGCCACCGACGCAACCCGTCAAGGATGGACCGAACAGCAACTTATCAACACCCTTGGCACCGAAGCAATCAAAGCCAGCGCCACCGGGGTCACCGGACTCCGCTACGGATTCTACGGAAACAAAATCAACGAAATTGCCGGCAACTACGGTGTCAGCATCTCCGACACCGAATTCAACGAACTAGTCAACAAGTTCGCGGTCGGACAAGAAAACGAACAGTCACTCACCTCGTCATTCCAAACACGGGCAACCGCACTGTTCCCAGCAATCTCCGAACGGCTCATGGCCGGCGAAACATTCCGCAACATTGTCGAACCGTACCGGGCGCGAGCCAGCCAAATCCTCGGCCGCGATTTTGCTGCAACCGATTTCATGGACAACGACTCGTTCGCCCAAGCAGTCACCTACATGGGTGACGACGGCAAACAGCGTCCGATGACATACACCGAATGGGGCCAATATCTTCGTTCGAACCGCGAGTTCGGATACGAATTCACCGACGAAGCCCAGTCCCGCGCCTACCAGATCGCTAACAGCATCGCAGACATCTTCGGAGCCATCTAATGTCAGACGCACCTGTTTCCAATCCGCAAACCGTTCCCGAAGAAGAACCAGCGGTAGACATCAACGCCCAACTGCTTGCTAACCAGCAGGCATTCTTCGCACAGCAGGCTGCCGCCGAACAGGCACGCCGCGACGAACAACGCCGCGTCGCTCAACGATCCGCCTACGACATCATCTCCCGAACCCTCGACACCTACGGGCTAGGAGAACTCCGAGGATTCGTCAACGACCTCGTCTTCAACCGCAACATCATTGACGAAAACATTTTGATCGGGGAACTCCGCGAACAACCCGCCTACAAACAACGGTTTGCTGGCAACGAACAGCGCCGCAAAGCAGGACTCAACGCACTGTCCGAATCCGAATACATCGGCCTAGAAAAAGCTTACGCCCAACTGATGCGACAATCAGGGTTGCCGCCAGGGTTTTACGACGACAACTCTGATTTCACCAACCTGATCGGCAACGACGTGTCTGTAGCCGAACTGTCCGAACGAGTCAACCAAGGCTACGAAGCAGTCGTCAACGCCGACCCCGAAGTCGTCCAAGAAATGCGACGCCTCTACAACATCGGTGACGGCGAACTTGCCGCATACTTCCTCGACCCCGAACGGGCCACCCCGATGCTGCTCACACAAGCGCGAGCCGCGTCTGTCGCCGGTCAAGGCGTCCGACAGGCAGGATTCCAGTTGAGCGCCGCACAAGCCGAAGAACTTGCCCGCGCCGGCATCGGAGAGGAACAGGCCCGCGCAGGTTTCCAAGCTATCGCTGTTGCCGAAGAACTATTTGGCGCTCTGCCAGGTCAAACCGGCGAAGCAATCACTGCCGAAGAGCAGGTGGCTGGCATATTTGGCACTTCCGCTGCCGCCCAGCAACGCATCCGGCGACGCACCCGTGAACGTCAAGCCGAGTTCGAAGCCGGCGGAGGTTTCGCCGCACAAGGGTCACAGGTCACCGGACTCACCTGATTCTGCTACACTTTTGTCGATGCCCAGATAGGGCAGGAACCCCCAAACGGGGAGACATAGCAGCACCGACATCTGCCTCCGGGTGTTGGTTG
>Ga0099850_1001673_pt1 | contig 10429 bp, 11 predicted proteins | sample CB_VirMetaG_5_FD_79182 | JGI IMG/M metagenome (GOLD analysis project Ga0099850, IMG submission 79182) | Freshwater to marine saline gradient viral communities from Chesapeake Bay - CB_1508_1D Viral MetaG | ecosystem: Environmental > Aquatic > Marine > Coastal | place: USA: Chesapeake Bay...
GTAGTCATGTCCTCGTTTGTTCTGGGAATGACCTCATCAGTAACCTCATGTCCTCCTAGTCCTACCATTTCTAGTACAATATGGGTAAGTTCGTGGAGGAGAGTTTCCCTTGCTATCTCATGTTCCATTGTGCTCTCCAGGGCTAGGATACCTTTATCGAACTCTGTTACTCCATAACAAATATCCGCTCCAGAGCGCAAACCCTTCTTTATATTTAGTGTATAAAACCTGTAACCAGCGTTTACAGATGTTATATTTTCTTCTACTAGTCTATTTAGGATATTAAACTTATTTTTCATATTATGCGTTAAAACTATCTTTCTTTAAACCAGCAGCTAGAAACTCTAAAGAATCTTCCTCCTCTTCTTCTGCGTCACCTTCGGACATAGTTAGGGTTTGATAGTTAATATTCATATTTACCGAGAACCTAGGCTTTCCGTTTCTAGACTTCATTACGAATGCTCTCATTCTCCCCTCATCAAACTCTTCTTCAGTCTGGTTTAGAGAGATAGCGAAATCACAAGTACGAATCTTTCCATAGGAGTCTCCAAGTTCGGCGTCAGTAATAACTTTTACCATTCGCCCTTGTCGGTTTGTTTGAGTAGCAGTCCAGACTAGGAAGTTGAACTCCATAGCAAGACCACGAAGCTCCTCAGCGATGCGCTGCTGTGCGTGATACTCTTGTTGGATATCCCTAGTGGGACGCATAAGCTCTAGATAGTCCACGATGAGAACGTCAGGCTCGAACTCCTCATAGTTCTTCAACTGGACTAGAAGGTTTCTAATAGTGTTGATAGAAGCTTGTCCTGTTGGGAACTCCTTAATAACGAGTTGGCTGCCTGGGCACTTCTCTTGGAACATTTTCAGGCGCTCCATTACCTTAATTTGGCAACTTGGCTCCTTCAACTTGTTTTGGGAAATTAGTGTAGTGATGGAGTCGAACCTTTGCGCGATTTTGTCCTCACTCATTTCCAGAGAAACATAAAGAACTTTCCTGCCTTCCTTCATAGCCTCAACACCCTGATTAACAAGGTAGAGAGACTTTCCAACCCCAGGAGGAGCAACCACCATAGCAAGTTCTTTGCAACCCAAACCTCCCTCTAGAGAGTAGTTTAGAGAAGGGAGAACAGTACGATACTTTGTCTCGTTCTTTTTATTAAAGACTCGATCCCAACGACTACCAATAGTGGTGAAATAGTCTTGACCCGTATCAACATCTCGACTAACGAGAAGAGCCTTCTTTACTAGAGCTTCTACCTCTTCTACCCTATTCTCCTTAATCAGAGAAATACTGGTAGCGATAGCATTCTTCATCTCCTCCTTTTTCGCAAACTTCTCAACCAAGTCTAGCATATATTCTGTGTTGCTAGTAGTTGAAGTGTCTACGTTGGAAATGTAAGAAAGTTCGTCCTCATAGTCAGAGACGTTTTCCTTTGGACCTAGTTTTGTTTTAACGTCCTGAAGGATGAAGTCATCAGTAGGAAGCCTGCTGTACTTATCGTAGTGCTCCTTGATCGTATCAAAAAGTTTTGAGTGAGAAGGGTACTCAAAATACTCTGATTTTACAAGGTTTACTATTTGTAGGTAAAAGTCTTTATTTGTTTTTAAGAGGTACAAAATACCCCTTTGAATGTTCTCGCTAAAGTCGTATGACATATTATTTACTTTTTTTAGGGTCTAGTTTTGCTTGCCCTGGGGTCTTGTATCCTAACTTGTTCGCAGTATCATAGGCTTGATCGGCCAGTTTTTTTGCTCTTTCTATCTTATCTACTCTCTCAGAGGAAGATAGACGTTTTACTTTACCATCTTTTGCTAATTTTTCATAGTTAATTTCTGCCTTCTTGTAGCGAAACTCACCATCATTAATTCTTTCTCTAGTTTCCTCAATGCTTCTGTGCAAAAAGCGGTTAGCAGAGTCCTTATCAAAACCTTTTTCTGCGTGCTTTTTATATCTAGCTCTTACAGTCTGAAAATCTTTATCGTCTCCAAAAGATACTCCGATATTAGAGTTCTCCCAAAACTTTTCACACAGTTTTTTACATTGAGGACAGCGTGTTCTGGAGGGAGCTTTTCCTATAGGACAGTCTCTATCCCAAAACACATTGCAGTCTTTACATACCCATTCGTAAATCGTCATTATTCCTCCCAGTAAGGGTCTTCCTCATCAGGCAAGTCCTCTAACTTAGCATCCTCCTCCTGTGAGGCTGCAAGCATCTCCTGACTGGACTCCTTCTTCGAGTCCTCTTCCTTCTTCTCTTCTTCCCATGTATCCATCAATGTTTTCCTTAGTTAGTGGTATAGCTTGTAGTGGTTCATTCCCCTTACTTCCAGCCCTATAAACTGTTAGACCTTTTAGGTAGGGGGCGTAATCTAGCGCAGCCTTTGAAAACTCTTCTGCTGTAGCTGTGCTTGGTAGGTTGATTGTCTTGCTGATACAAGAATCAATGTATTTTTGAACTGTTGCCTGAACTTTGATGTGCTCCTCTGGGCTTACATCATAAGAACCAACAAAGGTATCTAGAGGAAGTCCTTTATCATAATACTCTTTGAACAGAGGATCGACAACAAGTTGGGACTTCCATACATTCCCATCTCTGTATCGTCTGTTGTAAAGAGCAGAGAAAATAGGCTCGATACCAGAACTTACTCCGTGAAGCATACTAATAGTTCCGCATGGTGGGATAGTAAGCATTACCGCATTGCGAATACCAAAACGCTTGATAAGCATTCTGATTCGGGCTGGGAGAGTCTTGGCGAACTCCTCATTTAGGTAGTGCTTTGAGTCGAACGCAGGGAAAGGCGCTTTGTCTCTTGCTAAATAGATAGACATTTTGTAAGACTCGTCGCGCATAGTTGCGAACAAACGCTCAAGGAACTCCAAACACTTCTCGCTTCCGTAACGAATACCTAGCTTGATCAGCATGTAGTGAAGCCCTGTAACTCCAAGGCCAATGCGTCTTGATCGCTCTCCAACCTTTTTACATTCCTCTGTGGGGAATGTATTGATAGTGAGAACATTATCTAGGAATCGAACCCCAGTTCGGACGGCTTTAGCAAAACGCTTCCAGTCTAAATCAGAACCGTCTTCCAAAACCATGTTGCTAAGGTTTATGTTTGCTAGACAGCAATTACCGTATGATGGTAGCGAGATTTCCCCACACGGATTTGTGCTATCTAGCTTTTCAAAATAAGAGACGTTGGTGTACTTATTTGCTAAATCAATGTTGTATACGCCTGGATCTCCAGACTCTACAGAGTTTTTCCAAATAATGTCCCAAAGGTCTCTTGCTTTTATGTCTCTTTGTCCAATAACTTCAAAGGTATCCTCCCAACCTATTTTGTGGAAGTTCTCGGCTCTACGAATAACATCCTCTTGGTCTAGACCAATAACCTGAATGACCTCTTCTCCGTTTCGGGCTAGATCGTATGAGTGATACTCCTTGTTGTTGTAAGTAAAGTACCAGTCCTCTCCTAGCTCTACCGCTTCAATGAAACGATCAGTGATTGCTACGGAAATGTTGAAGTTATTTAGTTGGCCTTGGTCTAACTTTACTGATAGGAACTCTAGGAGGTCTGGGTGAGTTACGTTCAGGATGCCCATAAGAGCCGTCCTGCGGTTTTTCCCTGCCCGAACGTGCTCTCCTACCTCATTGATCATTTTGAGGACAGAGACGGCTCCAGGGGCGCTGTTGGCTACGCTTCCGATGTTGTCTCCTCTTGGGCGAATCTTGGATACGTTGAATCCTACACCTCCACCAGCACAGGAGATTTTATACATATCCATAACGGTCTGACCAATAGAATCTACGTTATCCTCTGGGTTGATGACGTAGCAGTTCAGAAGATTGTGGTTTCCTCTATTGCGACCAGAGCCGAAAATAATTCTTCCACCGGGAATTAGGTCTCCAGAACCAACAGTATCATAAAAAAGTTTTTCAATCTTTTCCTTATCCTCATCAGACTCAGCAGAAGCTACAGTTTTAGCAATTACTTTTGCTCTATCCGCCCACTTTGTCTCTCCAGGGTAAGCATATCGCTTTTCAAAAATCTCTTGACCTAATTTGTTTAAATTTGCGTTTGCCATATTAAAATCCTACGATGTTCGTTATACCTTTGTTCTTTATGATAGATAGCGTCCTAGAATTATCCATTAAAGATTTAAGATAATTATTGTGGGTAATAACGAACAAACTCTTGTCTTTCTTTAATTCTGTGAGTAGTATATATAGTCCGTCGAGGCCGTCTTGATCCAAATTTTCGGCAACTTCATCAAAAAACATTAAGTTTATTTCTTCCTTCTGTGAGATGGTTAAAAGTTGCTGAAGTCCTAGCATTACTGCTATTCCTACTTTACGCTTCTCTCCTCCTGAAAGTGATATGTAGTTAATATCTTTTCCGTTTGTTTTGATGGTTTCATTAAGTTCTTCATCAAACTCGATAGAAAACTTCCCTTTTGTAAGGTGGGAGAGATAGAAGTTAGTTTTGCTATTAAATAGTTCCAACACATTTCTAATAATGTATCTTACAAGACCAGACTCGGAGAAAGCTTTTTCCCAAAACCTCATTATCTCGTACAGGTTATTGTATTCCTGTTTCTGGTTATGGGCCTCTTGTATTTTTTCTTTGGTCTCTTCTTTAAGTTCGGTAAAAGTAGAGCACTCTTTAATGAGGTTATGGTATTCAGTAATTTTGTGGTACTGGTGCGAGCTAATAGGAGCCGTCTTTCTCCCCTTTACCGCTGATTCTTTATTCTTTATATATTGAACTTTTTTATCATCCAACTCTCGAAGCTGCATAGCCAAGTGCTTCGGGTGGTTTGCTTTTTTAACCATCTGTCCACAAGAGTTGCATACATACTCATCAACAGGGTTTCTTATTTTTTTGTTTAAGCTATCAATACTTTTCTCTATCTGCTCTAACTCTCTGTTTATCTTGGATACCTGCCAGTCAATAGAAGCATTGTCTGCTTCTATTTTTAATATCTCATCTAGAGACAAAGACAGAACTTTTTTGTCGTAAAGCTTCTCTGCTTCTTTCTTTAAGCTGTTGAGGTTTTCTATCTTCTTATTGAAACTTTTTATTATCTTTTCATTCTCTTCAATAATGACTGATTGCCTCTTAATTTGTTGAGAGTATTCAGACTTTAAAAACTTTACTGAATCCCGTAAACTAAATAGTTCATCAAGGTTCAAGAAGTTTTTAATAATAGACCTTTTATCGTCTGGAGTACAACTGATAAACTCTACATTGTTCTGCTGGCCGAAAACAGTAGACGCTAAGAATACTTTATAGTTCGTGTTTAAATACTCTTCGATAAAGCGTTGAGTATTTAATGCATTGTCCCTTGTGGCCTCCTTTCCGTCAATAAATACTCTCAAAAAGGTAGGGCGCTTTCCTCTTTCAATAACTACATTATCATTAACAGTTATCTTGACAGAGCACTCTTTTTTTGTATATTTATTAACAAGGGCTTCCTCGGTGGACTTTCTAATCGTCCTACCGAAGAGCCCCCACACTACAGACTCAATAAGAACACTCTTTCCTGCTCCATTTGAACCGCCTGTATCCTTATTGTTTCCTTCTATAAGAACAATGCCCTTTGTTTTATTAAAATTAAAAGAACTTTTCTTAATAGAATAAAAGTTGTTAATTTCTACTTTGTTGATTTTCATGTATCAGAGATAGACCTTCTAACAGTTTTTCTTTTCCTATAAGGGTACTGCTTGAGTTAATGTAGTCTTCTATTAAAGAATCGCTTATTTCCACTATAGGGTTAATATAGTCATCTTTACTAAAGACATCCTCGTCAGCAAGCAAAGGTCTATACTTTACCTCAACGTATCCTACATCAAGTTTTTCTATCAGGTCGGTTATATTATTGTGATCTTCTTGTATCGTAGAGACCATAACCCGTAATAGTGTGAAGTACGCTGGGTCGTTGATCAGGGACAGGTTCTCTTCCAAGGAATGATAGTCTATAGGCAGATATCTTGGGCCAAAAGTAATAGGAAATAATTCTAAACTATTGCCCTCTAGGATGCCGTAGAAGTTCTCTTTGTAAAACTCAGAGAAGTTCGTAGAGTAAGGCGTGCCTAGGATTGTAATATTTTTATCTTGACGGAATCCATGAATGTGACCAAGAATAGTAGGATTAGGAAAATCGGAAATAGACAGACCGAAATCAGCGTCCCCAGCAGAATTAAGAGACCCAAAATAACCGAAGTGACCAAATACAGTATAGCCAGTAGGACATTTAGTAAGTAAAGTTCTAATTTTTTCTTCATCTTCATAGTGTGGGATCAATACCCTTTTATTTTTATTGTCTACCCACGTTTGAGTAATAACTTTAACTTTCTTAGATTCGAATAGAGAAAGTGCTGTAACACCATCATCAGATTTATTAACACTATCATGGTTTCCTCTTAAAATAAATACCTCTTTTGTTTTGCTAATGGAGTCGATAACTTCCTTTAAAGCAAGAAGAACTTGTGGACGAGGGTTTCTGTGCATCATTAGATCGCCTAGGAAAATAACCTGCTCGCATTCTGGATGCCTGCTTACTATTTCTAATACAGCACTCTTTTGAGACTCTAACAACCCTCTAGGTTTATCGTTAAAGTGTAGGTCTCCTATTACTATCGCTTTTACCATTTCTTTATTGGGCACTCCTCAGTAAACATTCTCGTCTTGGCTCGTAATATACATCCACAAATATCACACCTACCTTTGTTATAGTGGGTACAGATAAAACAAGTCTCCATCCTCTTATCATGGAGGTTCGATAACTTAAAACCAGACAAAGCCCATTTGATGACTGCTTTACAGAATCTAAATATTATCATTTAGAGCCTCCCAACTTCTAGGGAAGAGTTCCCCCATTACATCGCCTATCAGTCTAGCGTACTCCTGTGTCTCTCTCTGCGTGTGTTCCTCCGTCCTCTGGGTATAGAGGTGGTGCCATCCTAGGAGCGTGCCTGTGACCACACAGGTCGTATACATCGACTGTGGGAGCACGGCTCTGGCTTGCTCTGGGGCTGCACCTGCTCTAAGCAACGTATTATAAGTATGAAGGCAAGATTTATTTTGTTGGTGGAAATCTATGATCCAATCGTTAGGAAGTGTTTCCTCTGAGGAACCTTGCTTTATATTATCTGCCTTTTTTCTTATTTTGTCGGGAACCCAGAACTCAGGTTGGGATGAGATATATCTACGACTCACCTCGCTCCAAGAGAAACCTACTTGATGCTTACCGAGTTGACGAAATACGAAGATAGGAGCATAGATTCGTAGAGTAGCAGAAGGATGGCGAAACGGGAGAAGGTGTTTCTCTCTTGCCAGATAGTTGATAAGGCGAGTATCTTTTTCTTCATCGTAAGTACCGTGTTCTTTATCGAAGGAGCATCGTGCTGCATTTACTACTAATAGGTCTCCATTCCTAGTGTAGTTCATTAGCTCAACAGAGCCAACTTCATCTTCTGTAAAATGTAAAATATCTTTCATAGTTGTGGTATTCCGTTGATGAACTCTATGTTTTTTCCCTCACCAAAAGACTTTCCAACTTCTGCGTCAATAGCCAGAGGAACAGCAAACTCGATTCCAAATAAGTCTTTAATCACGGGATAATTAACCATCTCATTATAGATGATTTCAAGCACTCTTTTCTCCTCCTCCTTGGGGCAAACAACTTCTACCGAGTCATGAACTGTTGCTACGACTCTGGCTTGCATCTCCTCATCTTTAAAGGACTTACAAATACCAAGCAGAGCACAAAGAAGAATATCTGATGCCGTACTTTGGATAGTGAAGTTTAGACCCTGGCGAAGAGCGCGATTAACTACTTTCTTGTCCCTACTAGCAATATTAGGAAGGTTTCTCTGCCTGCCAAAAATAGTATAGGCATATCCATTTTTGAGAATAAACTCATTAACAAAATCCATATAGGCGAAAATGCCAGGATAAACCCTTTGATAGTTTTTAATAATGCCTTCGGACCTCTTCATTGAGATGCCCATAGACTCACTCAAATTGAATGCGCCTCCACCATATACAATAAGGAAAGATACAGTCTTGGCGATTTGGCGCTCTTGCTTTGTAATCTCCTTCTTATTGAAAAGAAGTTTTCCCGTATATGTGTGAAGGTCTGCTCCCTCATTAAATGCTTTTTGCATATTGTGCTCCTTCGCAATATGTGAAAGAACACGAAGCTCCATCGCTGCATAGTCCGCTGCAATGAAAGACCATCCTTTTGGTGCTGTAAACAGACTTCTAATGTTTGTGTCCGTCTCCCTGGGTAGAGTGTGGAATGATACTCCCATAGCCTCAGCAGCATTATAGGAAGCACAACTCAATCTACCCGTGGCAGTTTCATCAAATCGGAAGTCTACATAGATTTTGTTTTCACCATTATACTCAAGAGCTTTTTTGGTTCCTTGAATATAAGTCTTTGCTAGTTTCTCTGATTTACGAAGATCAAGAAGCCCTTTAAGAAACTTTCTTGCTTCTAGCAAATCTTCTGTGCTTTTGGAAGCAATAACTGATTTACTAATCTTCTTACCTTGCTCCCTGTGTTGCCACTTACTCATCGGGATTCTAGCTCTTCTTCAATATGTTCAAGTAGTAGTTTAAGTGTTGGTGCAGAAACAGAGGGCTTGCCTTTTCCTGTCTTGTCGGGAGGATATAGTTCCATACCTCCTTCTCTAGTGTACAAAATCTCAATAAGGGTGACGTTGGAAGATAGGTTATCCTCTTTGGTGATACCCTTGCATTCATATAGAAGATCTTCCTCTTCCATGTTCTTACTATTCAGAGACCTTCCGACAGACCCTAGTACCGTTGGATCTACATCCAATCCATTATACTCAATGTTGGCGAATTCTTCAAGAGAAGGCATGATAAGTTTTTCCATGAGGTCATGCATGGGCTTGCCTTCGGTCTTTTCACACATAAGGTCATACAACTTTAATGTAAAATATGCGTCCATTGCATTACCTTCGCAGCAATCAGACAAGGACATATTCGCCCAGTCAAAGTTTTTGGGGTTATCAATAGTCAGCATTACAGGTTCTCCAACTCTTTAGAAAAATATAGTTTAACCAAGTCCATCAAGCTCTTAGGAAGGTTCTCGTCAATAAGGTGGTGCATGATCTTCGTATCCCAGATATTAACTGGATAGATGCCATAGTTAATAAGGAACTTAAGATCGAACTTTGCGTTGTGCAGAATTTTCCTGCTTTTTGGGTTCTCTAGAATCTGACGCAAACAAAACCAAATCTTTGCTGTATCCTTAAATGGACTATCTTTGTGATCGCAAGGAATGACATAGTTCTCTTCTCTTGTAGAGATGGCAATAGTCTGAATCTTATCCTTCTTAAAGTTCAGCCCCGTCGTTTCAATATCAATAGCGATAGGCTGATCCGTGTCCTTTAGTTCTGCCGCAAGTTTTGCTACCTCTTCATATTCGGTGAGCACCTTATAAGTAAAGGACTTACTATCCACCTTCTCTAGGATATACTTTTCATAAGCGTTCTTAAGGTCTTTCTCGAAAAGAAAGCGGTGACGAGGCTCAGTAATAATAGAGTAGGGGTGAAGAATGGGAACTACTTTACAAGAATGCCCTAACGAAGTTGAATACTCATAGGACTTCCCCCTCTTGTTTGTGATCCCACTCTTCTTAATAAGCATCTTCATAGCGAGGTTTCCGCAAACTATTACTAGTTTTGGTTTTACCTGCTCGATAGTATCCTCCAGATGCTTCCTGCACAAGTTCATGTTATCGGGGCTCATATCAGCCTCTTTAACTCCTGGGCATTTTACCGAGGCAGCTACAACGAAGTCGCTTGATGGAAAACACTCCTTGATAAGTTTTAGTTCTAACTTATCAAAAGCAAACGTAGCGCCTGTTCTATACTTGAGAGAATCAGAGAGAATCAACGTATCACACTCTCGAAGCTTCTCGTAGTCCATTACGGAGTGGCAGGGTTTATTCTTTGTCAGAATAGAACACCCAACACAAGATTCATTCTCTTCGTCTAACTTGTGGTTAGAATAAAGATTCTCTAAATTAAACATACTATTATAGGGTATGAAAAAACATTATATCGACAACGAGGAATTTGAACGCATCATCCTATTATACAAGCAAGATCCTGAAAATAACGAGGAAAATTTAGTTTGTTTATTTGATCTGCTTATAAACAACATCGTAGAGTCTTTTAAGTTCGACGTAGATCCTGACGATGCGAAGCAAGAATGTTTTGCCCTAGTATTAAAGACTGTGAAAAACTTCACACCAAAAAAAGGAACAGCTTTTAATTATTTTACGACCGTAATCGTTAATAACTTAAAGCTGTTATATACAAGGGAAAAAAAGTATAATCAGAAGATAGAAAACTATATCAGCCTGCACAAGGACTTGGTTGACTAACTTTTA
>Ga0099850_1001674_pt1 | contig 10428 bp, 21 predicted proteins | sample CB_VirMetaG_5_FD_79182 | JGI IMG/M metagenome (GOLD analysis project Ga0099850, IMG submission 79182) | Freshwater to marine saline gradient viral communities from Chesapeake Bay - CB_1508_1D Viral MetaG | ecosystem: Environmental > Aquatic > Marine > Coastal | place: USA: Chesapeake Bay...
TGACCGGGAACTGTGGCTCACCAGCGTGGGCCGCAGTCTTGCCGAGAACATTGTGCCCTTCGCTCCCATCCCTGATGACTGGCACGTCAGCTGTGGGTGGGCGCCTAAGTCTGCGAAGAAGGTTCTGGGTGTGTGCTTCAAGCGCAGTGAGTCTGCCGATGGCACCAATCAGATCTTCATCACGCCGAACGAGAGCAACCCGGTAACTGTGGCAGCCATCCTCCTGCATGAGCTATTGCATGCCGCCGACGACTGCGAGTCCGGGCACCGTGGGAACTTCTCCTGCTGGGCCCGGGAGGCAGGCTTCCAGACGCCTCTCACCAAACTTCACTTGAGCGATGCTCTAATGAAGCGTCTTGAAGAGCTGGTCAAAGAGCACGGGCCCTACCCCCACCCTGCGATCCGCCGAGTGGACGAGAAGAAACAGACGACCCGCATGCTTAAGGTTGAGTGCGATGAGTGCGGCTTCCTATTCCGATGCAGCGCAACCCAGTTGAATCGTCTTGATGAAGGCGAAGCTGTTTGCCCCTGCTGCGGTAATCATTCCCTTGTATATTGACATCCAGTAAAGGAGAATCGATATGTGGTTTTGGAAAATAACAATGCACGACGGGACACCTTTCCAAGTGGAGGCGGAGAACGCGGAGATGGCAATGTCCATGGCGCGTAAAACTGTAGGGGCTGCAGATATTCGATCCATTATCTGCCTGTCCGAATCTGCAACGAAGCGTGCCGTTTACCAGAAGCGTCTGGGCAATGTGTCCAACTATGTGTGGGGGGGATACCGGGACGCCGAGCGCCTTCTGATATTTGTCGCCGAGCACTTCCCCGATAGCACCCAAGAGAAAGTAAAAGAATTAATGCGCGCCCTGAAGACTGCAGGGAGCGTCGTCTCTGAATTGCACGGAGACAAACCAAAATTATAGGGGAGGCGGCTGTTCTCCAAAGCGCACCATGGTGCGAACCGGCGACCGCGACCGTCGAAACTATTGATGTCTCCCCCGGGTGCCCCTAAGTTATTCGCCCGGAGGGTAGGACTGGCGCCCTAGCCGCCTTTAAAAGTCGAGGGTGAATCAATAGGAGTCGCGGAATGTTATTTAGATGGGCTTGTGGGTGGGCGGAATGTAAGCACCGCCAGAAGGGGGAAGCCGAGAAGTATGGTGCCGTGGTTTTAACTTGCGAGAAATGTCGCAAGGAAAGCAGGGCGCTCATAGCGATACGGCCTCAGGACAATATGTCCATTGCCGTTGATGTTGTTCCAATAGTACGAGACCAATAAGAGGAGAGTCTCATGACCGATCAAGCGAAACTTGAAGTCACTGCAGCCGGGCTGCGATTCCATTCTTTCTTTGTGGAGAGCCCGGATATTCAGAAGACGATGCGGGATGCATCCGAAATCTTAGAGAAGATGCTCCGGAACAAGCAGGCCACCGTGCAGATCAAGCGCAAGACCCGCAAGGTCAAGGCGCCGAAGGTGATAGTAGGAAACACGGACTGGATTAAATTTACGAGCGGCCTCAGTACCCGGGCATCCAATGCCCTGAAGAAAACCTATGGCCTGCGGGTGCCGAGCGTGGATGAGTGGGCGGCGAAGGTCACCCGCAAGAAACTCGCGGCCATCACTAACATGGGCGCCCTGTCAGTGAAGCAGATCGAGGACGCACTCAAGGCGCGAGGCTTGGAGCTTAAGCCATGACCGACAGAATGGTGCGGGAGAACAGCGTCAAGCGATTGCTTGGCGCCTCCTACCTGCAAGCACTAGAGAACCGTGCTCTAAGCGAGGTTGCTGACGCCATGCAGGACAAGTCAAATCCGGACGCCCTGAAGAGGGCGCTGGAGACAATGACGAAAATTCAGCACGAGCTGATCCTGCAATGGGCGAAAGCAGAGGACCCTCGATACGGGAGCATGGACTGATGCTGACTGTTTTTCTGGAGATCGCATGCGGTTATTGGAGAGCAAACGAGTAACGTACCTCGTGATGAAGAAGCAGGACCGCCTGACGCTCAGTCAGGCTCGGGCTGTGCTCAAAGCCTTAGCAGGAGGGACGCTGGCATACCAAGAGAAACCGGCCTTGGTCTCTGCTGTTGAGAAGCTGACCGAGGCAGTAGAGGACGCGGAATACCGACACGAGATTCGATGCGAGCGTGACCAACGCATAGCAAAGGGCAGCTAAAGCCGTCCCTAACAACGCATGAAGGTCAGAGATAACTGACCGAGGAGAGTGAGTTATGAACGACAATCAAATGGCAGCGCTCATGGAAATGCTTGAGCGTCTTGTGATGGCGAACGAGGCGGCAGCAGACGAGCTGGTAGGTATCGGAGAAACCATGCGTGAACTCCTCGGGCTAGCCATCGATGCTTCCAATGAGGACTAGCCTATGTCTACCTTCGGAAAGGAGCTTGAGCTTGCGCTAGCCAAGGGGTTGACTGCTCAGTACCGGGAGATCAGCAGGGTTCGGGGGAAAGACAAGAGGCTTGAATGGGAATCCATGCTCTCTTGGAAGAAGCCCGAGCCAAACTTTGATCGCCGAATAAGCAAGACGGATTTATGGGGAGATGCGTACGATCACGCCATACCTTGGGGGGGATAGATGGACCTGAAATACCAGAAGGAATATGACGAAGGACGTGTTGCTTATTTCTGGGATGACCTTGACGTTAATTGCCCTTACCCTGTGACCCAGCTAGGCCGGCGCTGCGCTTGGCTTGGCGGGTGGTGGGACGCACAACGAGATGAAGTCGGCTATGGAGATGAGGAATGAATGATTACGGCCCAATGAGCGATGCCATGCGGCGGGTTGCAGAGTACCAGCAGTGTGAGATTCACCACATGCCGGGCTACGACGAGCATGCTTACATGGTAGGCATCCACGAGAACGGCACCCGGGTTTACGATACCTTCGTGCTGACCTCAGACAATCACATCAATGCTGCCCTGAATACCCTCTACCTGCGAGCTTCCTCGCCTAAGTGATCCGCCAGCCTGATCGCAGCCCAGAAGAAGGGCGCAGCGATAACAAAGCCGGGCAATGCTAGAAGCACCCCGGCTATAAAACACAGGACCATGGCCCACTCTTTAAACTTATAGCTTGTCATCTTTCTTCGGCACCGTCGCAAGCTTTGGCGTGTCATCGATCACCATCCTGAACGCCTTGCGCGCACGATTCAGAAGCTGATGATCGCTGGAGATAATCGCCAGCGTGATAGATACATCCCCGTCCTCATCCGGATCAGACTCTTCCCACTCGATCCTGTTCATACCATTACCTTCGATAGTCACGAATCGCCTCGATCACTTCATCCGGTGGACAGTTCTCTGAACCGTTTAAACGGAGAAGCACCCTCTCAAAAAGCTCCTTCTCCCTGAGTTTACGCTCGGGATGTGAATGTATTCCAGCAGGACCACGGTGCTGCTCTGTAGTCAGGGGCAGTATCCACCAGTGCCCTATGTTCACCTTGTTGTGGCGCCCTGTACGCCCCACACAGTGGTGGATTTCGGCTGGGCCCCCGGTGACCATGCACCCAAGGGCCCGAACCTCCTCTCTCCAGCGCCTCTGGTGCGCGTCAGGCTGCGCTACCTTCATTGGTCTATGAAGTTATCGATCCGGACACGGCGCTTGTAGGTGCCTGTGGGAACGTCGTACCCGAGGTCTACCTTGCCTACGCTGCCGCACCACTTGAAGCGGCACTTCCAGATGTGAACCTCGGGTCCCTCGGGAGTCCGATGGACCGTCACCCCCATGTCTGCCTTGGCAAACCATGCAGCCGAGCCAGAGATATCCATGCCCCCGGGAACACGGCTTCGACCGGACTGATCGGGATACATCTTGGCGGGGTGAGCAACGAACCAAACGTGGAGGCCATGCGCCTTGGCGAACATGATGACTTGCGTCAGCATGTCAGAGATTGTGTTGTGCTCTTTCTCGGTACGGACATCGAGGTAGTTGTAGGGATCGATGACCAAGCCCCGGACCCCGAGGCGCATCACTGCCTGCTTCGTTCTGTCGATGATGGACGCGACCGTAGCCGGCGCCCCGTCATGCGACTGAAGGAAAGCGAAGTGCTCGTTGATGAAATCAATGGCGCCCCGCTTCTCCTCCCTCGTCATGCGTGGGGTGGGGCCCTCAAAGAAGGGCTTGCCCACCACCTTCTCCGCCAGCTTTGCAATGTGCAGGTGCGGCGGGTTCTCAAAGGATGCATAGGCGAAGCGCCAACCATGGTTCTTGGCAAGGTTGACGCATACCTGATCCACCCATTCAGATTTGCCCGATCCGGGAAGACCTGTAACCACACTTAGTTGCCCGGGGAGGACAGTGTAGTAATCATCAAGTTCTTCAATCCCAGTGGGCACCCCTTGGGCAAAGCCGTTGTTGTACAGCTCGTCCACGTCCTCGCCGTAATCGGTGGCAAGGTATACGCCTTCAAGGGGTAGGGGTTGCGCGCCTTCTATGGCGTTCTGGAGCGCCTCAGCGCCATGGTTCTGCAGTGTGTCGTTCGCGTCCTTCCCGGGGAAGGTGACGCGCCAGCACTTGGCTCTGCCTATGCGCCTAGCTAACTCTTCCGCCAGCGCTTCGCCCGGATCATCCATGTCAGTAGCCAAAATGATCTTGCTGCAGCGCTCAATCGTTTCCCGGGCGGCCCAGACGTACCCGTACTTGCCGTCGTCGGAAGGATCGACCTGCTTCCGAGAGACTTTTTGTGGCGCCCCATTAGGGACGGAGACAGCGGGGATGCCGATCGAGTTAAGGGCAAGCGCATCACACTCTCCTTCGCAAATGACCAGTTGGTCAGTGTCCTTGCTTAGTTGATGGATGCCGTAGAATTCTTGCGCGGCGCCGTCCTGCGTGAAGGTCTTCACCTCTAGGCCGCGCCACTTAACAGCCGTGATCTCACCCGGGGTGCCATAAACAAAGCCGACCGCCTCGATCTCTTCGCTCTGACCTCGGAAGAATTTGCGCCCGCCGATGATCGGGAAGGACATCACCTTGGATGGCTCGATCCCACGGGACTTGAGAAAGGATTCGACCAGCCCGGGCTCGGTCTCTGGGGGAAGACGGACAGGCTTGATCTCTCTGATAACAGAGCCAGCGTAGGGGACCTTCCCCGATGCTCCGCAGTGGTGGCAATGGTAAACCTTGCCGTTGTCTTTGATGGTTACCGATAGGGTCTTAACGTCCTTCTTCTTGCGCTCGGTGCTGCACTCTGGGCAAAGCAGCCGGCAATCCTCGTTCACTGAACTGAGGACTTGTTCAAAGCTTTCCATGGTTATCTCCCTTCATCCCCTCGATGATACGCCCATCATTGGGCTCCGCAATTAGTGAAACACTTCCTCCGGATTTCCTTCAGAAAGCATCAGCGCAATGCCAATTCCCAAGCTATTGGCAAGGGCTGCTGCCTCGTCTAGCGTGACGGATAGAGGATCATCCATCATCTCGCGAATGCGTACGACACTGATGCCGCACATCACAGACCACTTGTACAAAGAGATGCCGTGATCCTCAGCATACTCTGTCAGTACTTCAACAAAACCACCATCAGTCGTCTCGCCACCTGACATCATGCTCTGCTCCAAAGGCAAGCAGGTACTCGATAGCCTCCGAGTAATCCTTGCGGGTCCACTTGGAGGTTGACGCCAACAGCTCGACCACCTCCCCCTCTAATCCTGCCACAACCCGCGTCTCACCCCTACGCATATGGTGAATAGCGGACTTCACCAGCATCTTCCATTCGTCCGCCGTCCGGGAGCTGCCTCCCCATTGTACTTGCTGCACAGCCAGATCACGGCACATGCCGTGGAACTTGTTCTCCTGCTCCCGAGTCTTCGATAGACGGTGCGGCTTTAGCTCAATCACTACAGGCTGTGTAAACGTCATGGAGCCTATGGTCTTGAGCGTCCGACGCAACTGGTCTTCGTTGCGAATTACAACCTTCATCTCTCCTCCAGTGGACCAAGGTCCATGAAGTATCCGAGCGGGATATCCGCCAAGGGCTCCCGCTTGTCCCTGCTTGCGCGCCCACCCCAGACATAGTTGAGCGCCGTCTCTCCGATGCGGAATGAGTACATTGTGGGTACGTCATACTCATCCGGCATTGCGATGAGGAAGAAGGCAGGGATGCCCTCTCCTTCAAACCATCGCCCCATCCTGATCTTGTTCATGCTTAATATGACGCTGTCATATCTCGTCCTGCGGTGCTTCACCTCAAAGGCGGCGCACACATGGCCCTGCGGATTGATGATCGCAAAGTCCAAGGCTAAATCGATAGGTAGTTTTTCGTAGCTGTACTTCTGCTTGCCAGTCCTCTGGAGAAAGGCTCGGATAATCTGATCCTCCTTATCCAAGTCCTTCTCTGTCTCATACCAAACCATGCCGCCCTCCAAGGATGCCCCGGGTTGCCCCGGGGCGTGATGGCTAGAAGGGAATCTTGTCGTCCAGATCGTCGCCATTATCCACTGGAGCGGGGCGAGCAGGGGACGACCGGCCACGGGACCGATTGTCTTCCTTGGCTTGGAAGGACAGGGACATGAACATCTCCCCTGCGCGCTGACCCTTGCTGATCTCCTTGATCCACGCGGAAATCCAGAACTCCTCGCCGTTGATCTCGCAGGACCCCCGGTAGTTGGGCTGGCTTTCCTTGTCGCGCTTCTCGTTCTTGAACAGGGCGCCTTTCAGGTTGTCGTCGTATTGAGCCATGGTTACTCCTTAATGGTTTGGCTGATGGCTTTGTATCCATCCATGAGCTTCTTGTGCTGCTCAGGGAATTGCTCTTCAAGCAACGAAGCAATGTGCTTGTTCTTGACGTAGTAGTCCCGCAGCTCCGCCTTGGTTTCCGCGAACTCCTGTGCTATTTCAAGGAGAGTGGTCACCACATGCTCAGCGGCTTCCGGGGTATCGATATGGTCAGTCTGTTCCTTACTCGCCTCCTTACTTTCCTTTGGTTTTTCCGGAGCCTTTACCTCAGCTTTAGCGACAGGTTCCGGAGCTTTCTGTGGACGCTTTTCTTCTTCTTGCTTTTCTTCCTGCCCAGCGTATGGAGTTGGCAAGTCGCTGCCAGCGTAGAGCGAGAGCCCCAATCCATAAATTCCAAGGCACTTGACGAGGCACCTCATCTTGGCATCGCTGATCTGCCGAGCATCCGGGTTCTCAATTGCTCGGTTGCGATGGTCCATTACCGGCAACCACATAACCCGTTTAACGTCGCCTATCTGAACTTCGCAGGAGACGGTGACGGAGTGGTCTGGGTGAATTTCGTTCTCCAAGAAGTAGTAACGAGCCTCCGGGTAATGCTCCATGAGCACACCCCATGCCCACGCCCATGACAGGTAGGACAGGCCAGCCTTCTTCTCGACGTGCTTTGAGACATCGACCCGGCTGAGGGTCTTCCAGATTTCCGCTGCTGAACTCACGCTATGCTCCCTTTATGGCTTCGACTATTTCGTTTACAGGCTTAGCCATGAAGTCATCCATGCCCATCTCAAAGACAGCGCCGTCAGTCTTCACTGCATAAACCGTGTCGTTCTTGACCCGGAACGTTGAGCCAACGTTCTCGCCGATCTCGTTCCAAACAAGGACCATCTTCTTAAACGGTTCCATCCCCTGCATGGCAGGCCTCCCGATATTGATCGCACCATTGAGCAACCCGGCACCAGTCCTGCGCGCAGCGAGTGCTCTCTCCCTTACGTTCATCAATCACCATGCCCTCCTCCATGAAAGCATTCGCCTCCTCCATGGATTTGAATACCCGGAGCGCTCGCTTGTGGGTCTTCTTCCGAACGGCATAGGTGGTCTGCTTCTCCCATCGCTCATCTGCCGAGCAGAGGGGGAGGGGATCGCCAAAGGCTAGGGCGGTCTCGGCTTCCTGATGGAGACGGACCCGGCTCCTGACGTACTCCTCCTGCTCCTCGATAGTCCAGAGCTGGATGGGTATCTCAAGGATCGGGCTGGAGGGATAGTTGTCCTTCCCTGCTTCCCGACGATTCCAATCCCGGAGGATTGCGATGATGTTGATAGCGCCGACCTTCTCGCCCTTAGCCTTCCACAAGAGGTAGGCGTAGCAGTTGAGCTGCTGCTCCCACGATATCTTGCCGAAGATCACCGACCACGCAGAGGTTACCTTGTAGTCGTAGAGCACCAGCTTCGACCCGTGCTTCTGTAGGTCAATGGCGCCAGACAGAGTCCAGCCTTCAACCTCAGCAAAGACTCGCTCTTCGATGGTGTAGCCTTCGTCGTCCGAGTCCTCCAGCACCTTGTGCGCCGCACGACCAAGGACAGACCAGACCATATCCGACACGTCCTCTTCGATCTTTTCGTCATGCTGCTTGCGCAACAGACGGACCCGAGGCGAGTCGATGATCTGCGTGACCGATAGGTCAGCAGCGCCCTTTGAATAGTCGTCCTTGGTTAAGGCGCGGACTACCGGGGCCGGCAGGTCAAAGCGGTTGGTTATCTTCATTCGACTCTAAACACCCTGATGTTGACGCCTTCCCGAACCACGCTGAACTGAGCATCAGGCATGGCGCCCTTGGCTCGGTGGACTCGGGCGCGGACAGTTGCGATGCGGCGAGCCTGCTCTTCATCGTTGTCACACTCAACGAGAAAGGATTCGCCCGGGCGCATGTCCTTTAAAGGCAGGTTGCCAAGGCGCTGGCGCTTCTTGATTGACTCCGGGACAGGAACAGAACGAGTTAACTCGTACACGTTTTTTTCCTCATCGTAGTAGAGAGTCCCTGCTTCCTCTCCAGCAATGATGTAATCTCCCATTCGTGACACCGTGTTCTCCTCTTTCGAAACGGCGCAACGAGTATGCAGTATTACGAAAGCACAAGTCAACAGTGATTGAACTAATCATTTATGGCGAGCCGGCCAGCAAGGCCAACAGCCGCCGACTCGTGACGATCGGAGGGCGCCCCCGCTTCATCAAAAGCCAGAAAGCTTTGGACTACCTGAAGGCCTTCAGTGAGCAATGCCCCGTGCTCGACGAGATGCTAGAGGGCGAGCTGAAGGTAACCATGACGATCTACTATGCATCACGCCGCCCCGACCTCGATGAGTCTGTGATCCTTGACGCCATGCAGGACCGCATCTACGGCAACGACCGACAGGTACGGGAGAAGCATGTGTACTGGGGCCTCGACAAAGAAAACCCCCGGGCAGAGATCACGGTAGAAGCTATACAGCCATAGGCTCCCCCCTCGCTATAATTATTGACAGCCTGCAAAGGAGGGACCATGGAAGAAGTAAACATCCTCAACCTGATACGGAACCATGTGGGGTTAGAGCGTGGCGCGCTTGCAGCCTTCGCTCGGAACCACGGCATCTCCCTTTCCTACGCTTCGCTAATTGTAAATGGAAAGCGAAATCCGCCGACGTGGCTGCTTCAGGACATGGGGGTGTGGGCCCGGGTACGGAGAGGGCCAAGCGGGCAGGAATCTGTGGAATACTTTATTGACAAATAGACACTTGTACTTTGTGTAAACACTTTATATTCTAGTGGAGGTCACGCTATTCCCCTTGCTTGCTGCGTGGCTCCCCTCTAGGGGGTGACAGGTACCTCTCCCGCCTGTCACCCCCTGTCTTACATCTTCGTACGGCCTACCCTCTCATCGAACAGCTTGTTGAATCGAGCGTACTGGTAGTCGATCTGCTCCTCCAAGACCTCCTCGATCTCCCGGGCTTTGATCGCCGCCTCCGGGCTGGTCTCGGCGTAGGCTTGGATGTCACGCAGTTGCTTGCGCAGCTTGGTGAGCTGTCGATCAATAGCCTTCCGGGCGGCATCCATCTGGATGTAGTCCCGGTTATCTTGCAGGTACTTGACGCGCTCTTCCCCACGGAGGATGTCGAGCTGTGCCACCTTACGCTGGATCGACATGGAGCGATCGTAGTATTCACCGACTAGCTCCCGGACCTGAGGCTCGCCACTAATGCGACGGATGAAGGGAATCTGTCCGATCTCGATATCTTCCCCGGTGACAGCTCGGCGCCCAACCTCAACGGTGCGCATTGCCGTGGCACCAGCCCCACCCAGCGCATACTCAAACAGGTAGTTCAGGGTGTCCGGAGAGATGTCGATGTAGCCCGGCTCGTTTTCATTCCCGAGGGTAACGTCATTGAGGAACCCGGCCACCAGTTGGAACGCCTCAGGGGTGGTGGAGTAGGTGAGCTGGCTATCCGGCACCTGCGTACCGAAGGGCAGGTTCTCCCGGTAGATGGGCGCCCCGAAGAAGTTCTCGTTCGCCAGCAGCTCGACCACAGGCAAGCCGGCAGTGGGCACCCCGGTCTTAACCACGGACGTGAAGAAGTCATTGGAGTTTGAGAACCCGATGGGGTTGAACGACCCAAGGAACGCGCCCGTGGTCAGCCCAGCAGCATCAATGTTCGACCGAATTTCTGCGTTGGATTCGTAGAGCATGGCGCCAGCCACATGGAA
>Ga0099850_1001675_pt1 | contig 10424 bp, 18 predicted proteins | sample CB_VirMetaG_5_FD_79182 | JGI IMG/M metagenome (GOLD analysis project Ga0099850, IMG submission 79182) | Freshwater to marine saline gradient viral communities from Chesapeake Bay - CB_1508_1D Viral MetaG | ecosystem: Environmental > Aquatic > Marine > Coastal | place: USA: Chesapeake Bay...
GAATAAGATATATTAATACTAACAATAGATATATGTCCATAACACTAACTAACTAATAAATATTAATATATATATATAATAAATATATAACTTATCGGCAAATATAAGATATATTAATATACATATTAGTATATTTAAAATAAGGGAAAGATTTATAAATAAGTAAAACAATAATATAAATAAGGTGAAAAATAATGACAGATAATAAAGGTTTTAGGATATGGAAAGTGGCACAGAATGGGTCAGTTTCAGTATTGGAATCTATGGACTCAGTAGATGTTCAAGATTTTATGAATGTTGTTGAAGACTTAGATTTAGAAAATAATACCTATGCAATAAGAATAGGAAAAGGAGGTCTAAGATGAAGTTAGAAGCTGGAAAGAAATATAAAACAAGAGAAGGAGATATAGTTACTATTGGAGATATACATGGTGATATAAGATATCCTTTTCTAGGAAGTAATGGACGTATGTATACAGAAGGAGGTTATGCTTGTGAACCATGGGCCTCCCCAACTGACTTAATTGAGGAAGTAAAAGAAGAAGAATTTAAGTTTTTAGGGCAAGACTCAGCTTTACTGTGGGGGGAGGACTTAGTTGAGGAAAATAATCAAGATAAAAAAGAAACTATTAAGGAGGAAAATAAAATGGAAATGGATAAAATTAAGAAAACAAATTTAGCAGAGGCAAAGAAACAATTTAACGAAGAGAGAAAGAATGCAGAGATTGAGTATGCAAAGAGACAATTAAGAATGGCAACAGATGAAGTTAATAGTATTGATAGACAAATTAAAGAACTAGAAGATAAAAAGAAACCATACTTAGAAATCTTAGAAAAGTTTAAGTGAGGGATAATAATGAAAATAATAGGTTTATTAAAATGAAAACAATTTATAGTAAGGTAGTTGGCAGTACTTTTTACCCAGGTGCACAGGAAATAATGAAGGAATTAAAACCAGAGCAAGTACTAACTCCTGTAAGAGAAGAGCTTAATCCGTATGACTCAAATGCTATTGGTTTGTTTACTACTAATAGTCAAGGTAATCCGATGGAGAAGATAGGACATATTAAGAAAGATTTGGCAGCAACAATTGCACCATTAATGGATAATAAGAAAGAAGTTAAAGTATTTGTCTCTGAAATAACAGGAAGAGATAAGGCTAATGTAGGATGTAATATAAGATTAGAGGTAGAAGAAAATGAAGAAACCAACGTATAAAGAATTAGTAACAATAAATAATGCTCTGGGAGAAAGAGTATATGCTTTAGAGGATGTAGCATCATCTTATAGTAGTGAGATAGATAGATTAAGAGAGCAACCAAAGGCATTAATACATAACTTACCTAGTGATTGCTTAAGTGTCGGTGATGTTATTACATCTATTGATGGTAGTAAGATGGGGATGATTATTAAAGAAAAGAAAAACCACTACGTATTATTTGATAGAGATGGTAAAACTAAAATTGATAAAACAGATTCTTATGTTAGGTGGGTGCTACCATGCGGACAGCAGAAATAAGTTTTATAGAACAAAGTAAAGCAGTGACAACCAAAGTAAAGTTGGTTGGTGATGGCGAGATAGACGTGGAAGGAAATAATAAAGCTATGGAAGAGGCTAAAAGATTATATAATGAGGCTTCTTCTTTTAGTGCAACACATACAATAAGAAAACAAAGGAGTTAAATAAAATGGAACAAAAACTAGAAGTTACAACAAACGGACAATACAAAAATATAGGATTAAAAACAACTTATGAAAGAGATAATCAAGGTAATTTAATTATCGAGAATGGCGAAAAGAAAGTTAAGGTTGCAGGAATTGAAGATGGCAACTATATTATAGTAACTAAGAAGTTTGCTGAGGGAAAAGCCTGTCCAGATAAAGGATATGGTATCTCATATATTTGTGCAGTAGAATATGAAGGAGAAGATGTTGGATTCTTTTTAAAAGACTATGAACACGACACATATAAAGATTTAGGTGGTGTTGGTGATAAAGTAAAGATTAGTCTTAAAAAAGAAATGAAAACAAATAAGAAAACAGGAGCAGTAATTGAAGCACAGACATTGTCCTTTGAACAAGCTTAAATGTCTCATACCCCCTTTGCCATCGGGAACTTAGATTCCCTTTGGTTCTTTTTATTTTGGTGATAAAATGAAAGTTAGATTTCAAACAATGACTACCTTTGAAGTAGATACAGAAAAGAAAACAACAAGAATAATAACATCTTGGACTAGACCAGTTGGTGATTATAAAAAAGCTAAGAAGAAAAAAGTTGAACAAGTTAAAAGTGATGTACAAGAAGAATATTTATGAGGTTAAATAATGGATAAACGTATGTTATACTACCCTTGCTTATCAGAGTTCCAACAACTACAAACCAGTCAATGGCTAACAGCAGAGAACATTGAAGGAGGACAAGTTAAGATAGATAAGTTAGAGTTACCAGACGGTGAGGAATTTGAAGACTATAACTTTTGGGGTTATATACTTCAAAAAGAAGGAAAGAAATACCTACTTAGTAGTACTGATAAGAACGATAAAGAAATTAATCTTAAAGAGTTTTTCCCTATTAAAGCTATGGACTTACAAAAGGTATCTCATAAAGGTATTGTATATTGGTTAATTAATAAACCGGTTAGTATGAAGTATAGACCAGAGAGAACTATGAGTTTTAGAGAACTAATAAACTTTATGGCATCTTTTGAGTGTACTAATAGAACACATCACTTACTTAATATATTTTGTGGCTTTAGTAGTTACTCTTCAAGATTTTATGATAGAAAAGCAACACCAGCAGGATTTGGTAAGGATAGTATTATAACAATCTTTGCACACCTTATTGGTAATTGTGGGTCAATAGTATCTCCAACTTTAGCTAAGTTAGAAGAGAGAGCAAATGTACTTGATTGGTTAGTAATAAATGAGATAGTAGATATTGGTAAAAGTGATTGGGATACAATTCAACAATTCCTCCTAGATAGTGGCGACCATAAGCCCTCAATCACTAAGCACTCTAGAGCCTTTGGTAATGTTGGAGAGATTATTGACTTATCAAACCTTAGTATAAACTTATACTATAATGATATAGACCACTATCCAAAGACAGAGAAGTATTTTGATTTAGTTTCAAAAGTAGCAGTACTAGATAGATTTCCTGCTTTCAGATTTTGGGGTAAGATAACAGAGGACTTTGGACAAATATACGGAATGGATATAAAACAATTTGTAAAGAAAAATTATGATGATTATATAAAAGTTATAAGAGCTTTAGTTTATTATAGAGATAACTTACCAGATAATCCTTATGATACTATATTATTTAATGTCCCTCCTCGGTGGAAGACTAATATTAATATATTATTAAGAGTAATTGGTGCTTATGCAAAAGATGAAGAAGAATATAAGAAGTATGCAGAGGAATTAAGAAAAGCTATTAATGATTATCAAATTATGTTAGAATACCCAGAAAGATTAAGGGGCTTATATGTTAAAATGGGCATACCTAAGTCTCATAGAGAAAGAATTAAAACATTAAAAGAATGTATTGGTTACCTTAGAACTAAAAGTAAAACAGAACAAATAGAGTATTGTCAGAAGATAGATAAAGCAAACACATTCATAGAGAAAATAGAATTAATACAAAATTATAAAGAAAATAACACAGGAGGAATTTGGAATGAGAGAGATTAAATTTAGGTTTTGGAATCCAAGGGATAAAGTTATGGAAAAACCCACTTTTACACTGGGAATTTAATGAAGGGAAGAAGATTTGAAGAGTGGGAAGTAGAATCTTTTATTTCTATGCAATATGTAGGACTCAAAGACAAGAATGGTAAAGAAATTTATGAAGGAGATATAATTAAATCAAAGTGCCTTGGAGACCACTATTGTATTTGTGAAATTAAGTGGGTTGATAAAGAGGCAGCTTTTGGTTGTTATTATGAAGATGGTTTATTTGATTATTTGGATGAACATGAAAACAATTGCCAATTAATAGGAAATATTTATGAAAATAAGGAGTTGATACAATGAGTAAATTTAAATATTACCCAAAAAGTCATAAGTACAAAATAGGAAAGAAAGAATTAATTAGTGTTACAACCTTTGTTGGTAAGTTCTTTAAACCATTCAAAGCAAAAGAAGTAGCACGTAAGTTAGCAAAATTTCCTATTAATAAACAGAATAAAAGAGGAGTAAGGTATTGGTTAAACCAGTGGAAAGAAAGTGCAGAACACGGAACAAGAGTTCACAATGCAGTAGAAGACATTATTAATGGTAAGGATAAACCAAAGCTTGAAGAAGAAAGAGATAATAAGAAAGTAGAACAAGTAGAAATCTTTTTAAAAGAAGAGATAGAAGAAGACTTAGTAAAAGATACAGAATTAAAAATATATAGTGAAGAGTTGGGCTTGGCAGGAACAATAGACCTTATTATCTATAATGAAGATGGAACAGTGTCTCTTGTTGATTGGAAAACAAATAAAGCAATTAAGAAGAAGGGATTTAGTGGAGAGAAGTGTAAAGCACCTTTAGCAGATATGGATGATTGTAATTATAATAAATACTTATTACAACTATCAACATACGCTTATATACTTGAAAAACAATATGATTTAGAAACAAGAGACTTAAAAATAGTACATCTTAAAGAAGATAGCTATAAAATTTATGAAGTAGAATATATGAAAGATAAAGTGGAGGAGATGTTAAATGAAATTCAAACCAATGTTAGCACCAAATGATATTATAAATATAGATGAGATAACATACCCTGTTTTAGTATCAAAAAAGTTAGATGGAATAAGATGTATTTTTTATGATGGTAAAATGTTAAGTAGGAGTCTTAAACCAATTAGAAATAAAAAGTTACAAGAAAGATTTAAACATCTAGCAGAACTATCAAAGACAGATGGAGTTATATTTGATGGAGAACTATATAGTGAAAAATTAAATTTTCAAGAGATAACAAGCTGTGTTATGTCTTATGATAAAGAAATACCAAATGGATTAACTTTTTATTGTTTTGATTGTATAAAAGATTTTGATGAACCTTTTGAGGATAGAGTAGATAGAATACAAGAGTACAGAACAAAATCATTATGTGGGTTTAAGATAGTAGAACAGGATAAAGTAAGTAACTCCACCAGACTAAATAGACTTTATAGTCATTATACAGAGATATTAGATGGAGAAGGTATAATTATAAGAGACCCACGAGGTAAATATAAGTTAGGAAGAGCTACACTAAAAGAAGGTTTAATCTATAAGATGAAAAGATATTATACTTTTGATGCAGAAATTATTGGTGTTGAAGAAAGAATGGAGAATGTTAGTGAGTCATATACTAATGAACTTGGTCAGAGTCAAAAACATAGATGTAAAGAAGATATGAAACCAACAGGAATAGCCTCTGCTTTTATTGTAAAGATGGAAGATGGAACAGAACAAAAAGTATCTCTAACAGGAACAGAAAGAGAAAGAACTAGAATCTGGAAAGATAGAGATGAGATGATAGGAAAGATTATAGAATTCAAGGCTATGAAGGTTGGCAGTAAAGATAAGTTAAGACATCCCGTATTCCTAAGATTTAGATTAGACAAAGATGATGATTTAGAGGAGTTTGTATGGTGATATTATGACAGAAAAAGAAAAATGCGATTGTAAAGATTGTGATAATAATGCAGATGATTATATTATACAACTAGATTTATGGTTGTGTAATAAACATAAACAAATATTGAGGACAGAACTATGAGAAGTATTACTAAAACATATCATTTAGTAAAGATATGGAACATTACTTATATTTTTAGCAGACAGGTGGTAGACAATGTTATGGAAGATACATACGAAGGGATGTATGAAGATTAAATTTTTTAAATTATTTTTTATTGGAATTTTAGGAGTCTTAATACTTATTATAGGACACATATATGAATATTTAAATCCTTGGTATAGCTTAATAATAATACTATTACTATTCGTTTGTTTATTTATATTAAATTCAATAGAGGATGATTAAATGGAAGAAGTTGAACAATATGGACTTACAGAAAAACAAATAAAGAAACTATTTGGAGATAGATTTTTTAATAACTTTAAAAAGTGGATGAAAGGACAAACAGTGATACATATAGGAAGAAAGACAGTTTACTTTTATTGGGATATACAAAGATATGCAGGTAAATAAATGGATTGGAAAACAATAGTAAGTAATGATACAGCTATAATAGTTAAAGATGATACTTTTCAAAATTGTATTAATAAGTTAATTACTAAAGGGTCAGTATCTAAAGAGGATTTACAAAACCTTTTACACGCTCACTATGCTGAAATTCATAAGTATAGAAAGAAATGTAAAGAGTTATTAATAAGAATGTACGAGGATAAGAATGTAGTACCAGTTAGTGTTTTGGAGAAAATGAAATGAGTTGGGAAAATGTACCAAAGGATATAGAAAGTTATGAGGGCTTTGTATACTTAATTACTAACCTTATAAATGGAAAAAAGTATATTGGCAAGAAGTTCTTTTGGTCTAGAAGAGAACTTAAACCACTAAAAGGTAAGAAAAGAAAGAGAATAAGTATAGTAGAGAGTGATTGGAGAGATTACTATGGTTCCTGTAATAAACTTAATGAAGATATAGAGAAGTATGGTAAGGAAAACTTTAAGAGAGAAATATTAATGCCTTGTAAGACTAGATGGGATTGTGGGTATTATGAGGCAGAGATGCAATTTAGTAATGGAGTATTATTTGATGATAACTATTACAATGGCATAATTAATTGTAGGTTAAGTAGGAGGAAGGGACAATGAGTAGAACAACTTTACTAATGAAGTATTATAAAATACAGAATGATATATTATTATGTTATAGACCTAATGAGAAGTCATCTTGGTCGGATAGATGTAGATATTTAAGTAATGAGTATATGCCAAAGAAAGAATATAACCATAGAATGATATTAGATAATGAGATTATTATAGAATATGATGATGAAACACCAGAACAAAATAGAAAACTAAGTAATATGGTTACTCATAGATTAAGAAAGTATGGTGTTGGCTATGCTAAGTGGGATAGTGGAAATAAGTCATATCACGTTCACACTTTATTAAATATGAAAGAAGCAAAGAATACTACTACTCTAAAAAGAGTATTTATGAGATTCTTTGGTACTTTCTTTAAGAATATAGTAACAGGAGATTACTACTATGAAAAGGAAGATGTACCTAAGAAGTTATGGAATACTTATGTTAGTAAACAAGGTGCTATATTTGAAACCGATAATCCAAAAGAAGTAAATTTTGATAATTGTAAACCTATAATAAAAAGAATATTACCAGATATGAAGTTAGCCTGTTCTGGGCATTTAATAAGAATGGAATATGGTATACATGAGAAGACACAAAAGACTAAAAGACTATTAGGTAGAACAGCAAATTACCCTTTTATTAGTGAAATACCAAAAGAAGTGTGGGAAAATTATAATGATGCAGTAATAAGAGAAATGAAAAGAAGGACAACACAAGAGATTAATAGACTTGATGAAAACCCAATAGTAAAGAACTTACTTAATTCAGTTAAATTTAGAGATATTGGTGATGGTAGAGAAAGATTATTATTTGCTTTTATACATATATTCAAACCTAAGTATAAAGAAGTAGAAGGAGGAAAAGAAGAACTAACTAAATACTTATATAACTGGTATCACTATTCAGAAGGACATAAACTTACTTATTCACAAATAAGAGGTAAAGTTAATTATCACTGGAACAGAGACTATAAAATAGGTATAAATTATATAATGACTTTATGCGAAGATTTAGGAGTTGATATAAACACGCTAAAATAAGGGAAAGGTTTATAAATACCAAAAACATTATAATAGAATAACACCCTATTAATATTATGGGTGATAAAATGAGTTTAGAAAAAATGGTTAAAAAATATATAATAACTACAGCACAACGAGAGGCTTCTTTAAATAATGAGTTTCTTGATACTTTAGAAAGGTATAAGTCCTTTATAAATGCCGAAAAAATAATAGTCTTACCAACGGATGGAGCATCAGTAGATGATGAAGACATTAATGAATACTTTTATACAAGTAGTCACTATGAGGTGACAACAAATAATGTAAGGCTCAATAAGAACATACAAATAAGTAATTATGCTATTAAACCACAACAAATAGACCCAGTAACAGGCTTAGCAAGATTTGCACAAGATGATTCAAGTACTATATTTGCAAGTACTAAGCAGAGAATGAAGGTTATACCTAATAGTAATATTGATTTACCAAAGGTTATAATGACAACTGGTGCCTGTACACATCCTAGATATAGAGATAATAGAATAGGTAGAATTGCAGCTAAAGACCACATCTATGGAGCAATAGTAGTAGAAGTAGAAGGTAATAAGTGGTATCATTACAGACAAATACAGGCTCAAAAGAATGGCATATTTTATGACTTAGGTACCAAGTTTGATGGTAAGAAAAAACCTTATCTAAAGCGTCCAGAAGCCCTTGTATTAGGAGATTTACACGTAGGTGATACTAACCCTAAGGTACTAGAAGAAACCTATGCTATGATAAAGGATTATAAGCCTAAGAGAGTAATACTACACGATGTATTTAATAATCATTCAATATCTCATCACGAAGATGGAAAGATAATTGATAAGTATAAAAGAACACAGTCCCATACCTTATTATTAGAGAAGGAGTTAAAAGGATTGGCAGAACAATTATATGACTTTGCTCATAAGTATCCAAAGACAGAATTTGTTGTAGTTAAGTCTAACCATGATGAAGGATTGGAAAGATACCTTAATGAAGCAAGATTTACTAAAGAACCACAGAATGCTTTAATTGGCTCTAAATTACTAACAGCTTGTTTGGAGGGTTATGACCCTTTAGAGTATGGTGTTAATGAGATGATACCAATGCCAAAGAATATAACATTCCTTCAAGCAGACTCAGATTATAAAGTAAGGGGTTGGCAATTAGCTAATCACGGACACTTAGGGGCTAATGGGGCAAGAGGAAGTATAAGAAGTATAGAATGGGCTAATGGTAAGAGTATCACAGCACACTCCCATACACCAGAGATATTTAGAAATGTATATAAGGTAGGTACAAGTACTAATTTAAAATTATCTTACAATAGAGGCTATTCATCGTGGCTTAATACGCATGGATTCTTGTATGATAATGGAAGAGTACAATTAGTAAATATAGTTAATGGAAAACACAGAGGAGATAAATGATAATAGATAATGTAAAGGACTTTAATGAATGGATAGGTAATAATGATTGTAGTACTATTGCTTTTGATACAGAGACTACATCTTTAAGTTATTATGATTTAGAGATAGAGAGTTTTCAAATTTATAATGGTAAGGAAGCAATATTTGTCCCACTTTATAATAAAGATGATGAATGGACTAATCCAGAACATAATGAGTTATTAGCTAGATTATATTACTTACTAAAGGTTAAAGTTAAAACAATGGTAGGTCAGAACTTAGTTTATGACTTATCAGTCCTTTATAAATACAATATAAAAGATATAGAACACTTAGAATTATTTGATACACAAGTTGCACATCATTTAATAGATGAGAATTCAGAAACAGGACTAAAGAAGTTAGCAGTATACTATCTTGGTGAGGAAGAACCAATGAAGTATGAGGAAGCAAGAGCTTTTGGTTTTAAGTCTAAAGAGTTCTATACTTATGCAGTAAATGATGTTATTTGGTGTTGGAAAATAGCAAAGATGCAGAAGGAAGAGTTAGAAGAACAAGAAGTAGTATCTTTATTTAGAGATATAGAAATGCCATATCAATGGTGTTTATTAGAAATGAAAGTTAATGGAATGTTAGTAGACTTAGACAGAGTAGAGAAAGTAAGAGATGAAATAGAACAAGCTATTGAAGAGATGAATCTTGAGATGCACAATATGTTAGACACTCCTTATAGTGTAAGGTTTACTAAAGGAGGTAAGATGATTATTGAGGAAGGATATAACTTTAATAGTTCAAAACAATTAGCATCAATACTAATAGATAAACTTGGTCTAACACTAACAGAGAAGACACCAACAGGTTCACCAAAAACAGGAGCAGAAGTATTAGATAAGTTTAAAGATAATGAGTTTGTATCAAAATTAATCTCCTATAAGGTAGCAAGAAAGTTATTAACAGCTTTCTTCAAACCCTTACCAGATTTAACAGATAGTGATGGTAGAGTAAGACCTTCCTTTAATGATTGTGGTACAGTAACAGGTAGGTTAAGTTGTTCATCTCCTAACTTACAACAATTACCAAAGAAGAGAGATGAATTTCCAGTAGAAACGAGAGCTTGTTTTATCGCACCAAAAGGATATAAGATGGTTACTTGTGATTACTCTGGTCA
>Ga0099850_1001678_pt1 | contig 10417 bp, 10 predicted proteins | sample CB_VirMetaG_5_FD_79182 | JGI IMG/M metagenome (GOLD analysis project Ga0099850, IMG submission 79182) | Freshwater to marine saline gradient viral communities from Chesapeake Bay - CB_1508_1D Viral MetaG | ecosystem: Environmental > Aquatic > Marine > Coastal | place: USA: Chesapeake Bay...
CGTAGCCGGCGCAAATGTCTCTGGTGAAGTATCGTTCGCCGCAGTCGCTAACTCTGTAGCTGGTGCAAATGTCTCTGGTGAAGTCGCATTTGCTGACACTGCAAACTCAGTCGCTGGAGCAAACGTTTCAGGTGAAGTTGGATTTGCTGATACTGCAAATAATGTTGCAGGTGCAAACGTATCAGGTGAAGTATCATTCGCGGCAACTGCTAACAGTGTAGCCGGAGCTAATGTCTCAGGCGCAGTTGCATACGCAACAACTGCAAATAGTGTAGCAGCCGGTAATGTTTCAGGTACTGTTGCTAATGCAACCCATGCTATATCAGCAGACTCAGCTACAACGGCTAGCACAGTAACAACTAATGCACAACCGAACATCACAAGTGTTGGAACATTAAGTTCTTTATCAGTAACCGGTAACTTATCAGCAGGTAATGTTACAGGTGCAAATCTAGTCTCTGCAAACTTTATTCAAGGTGATGGTAGTTTATTAACTAACATCTCAGTAGGTGCGGGTAGTTACATTGAGAGTGGTACTAGCAATGCTTATGTAGATACTAATGCTAATTTTAGAGTTAGCATAGGCGGTACAGCCAACGTATTCACAGTATCTTCTACAAGTGCTAACTTGAACGGAACTTTAAACGTAAGTAACGTAGAACAATTAACAGTATTAGGAACATCTGACTTAGGACCTGTAAGTAACGTAACTATAACAGGCGGTGTAGCAAACGCATTCTTGATGACTGATGGTTCAGGTGGTTTATCATTTAATACTGCTACGCTAGTTCCTGCTCAAGGTGCTAATACACAAGTTATCTTTAATGATGGTGGCTCTGTATATGCAGGTAGTGCTAACTTAACATTTGACAAAACAAGCAATACCTTAACAGTAAGCAACACTGTTTCTGCAACTCGTTTGACAGGATCATTGACAACTGCTTCACAACCTAACATTACTAGTGTTGGTTCTTTAACATCATTGATCTTGCTTGGTAATTTAAACTCTAATTCAGATATTGTTACTAACGCCGGTAATATTAAAATTGCAGGTGGAAATGGTATATTCTCAGGTAATGGTTCCGGATTAACTGCGCTCGCCGGTGGTAATGTAACAGGACAAGTATCATTCGCAGGCACAGCAAATGCAGTAGCAGGTGCTAATGTTTCCGGTGAAGTCTCATTCGCAGCCACAGCAAATGCAGTAGCAGGTGCTAATGTTTCTGGTACGGTAGCTAATGCAACTTATGCTGATAGTGCGGGGACAGCAGGTACGGTAACTACTAACGCACAATCAAACATTACTTCTGTGGGTGTACTGACAGGATTAGGCGTAAATGGCACTATAACAGCCGCAAACATCACTGCTAACACAGGCGTGTTTACTGGTAACGGTTCTGGCTTAACTGCGCTTGCCGGTGGTAATGTAAGCGGAACAGTTGCTAATGCAACATATGCTACAAGTGCAGGAAGTGCTACAAGTGCTACATCTGCAACTACAGCAGGTACTGTAACAACTGCGGCTCAGCCCAACATCACAAGTGTTGGATCATTAACAAGTTTGACAGTTACAGGTAACGCAAGTGCAGGTAACATCTCAACAGGAGGTGTGATTACTGGTAATGGTTCTGGCTTGTCTGCACTAAATGGTAGTAACATCACAACAGGAACTATCGCAGCCGCACGTGTTGCAACACTTAATCAGAACACAACTGGTTATGCGGCAACTGTTAGCGGTAATGCACAAGCTAACATTACAAGTGTTGGTACATTAATATCGCTTGGCGTATCAGGTAATATCACTGCGGCAAACATCACTGCTAACACGGGTATTTTCTCAGGTAATGGTTCCGGTTTAAGTGCTATCGCAGGGGGTAATGTAACAGGTACTGTTGCAAATGCAACATACGCAACTTCAGCAGGCTCTGCGACAAGTGCGACAAGTGCTACTTCTGCTACTACAGCAGGGACGGTAACGACCGCGGCACAGCCTAATATTACATCAGTAGGTACTTTAACGTCTCTTACATCTTCTGGAAATATCTCAGGTGCTAATGTTATAGCATCTGCTTACCACATCAGATCAGTTGGTACAGGTATCTCAGCGGCTGGAACAGTTCAAGGTAATGCTACTGCTCTTACCAAAGAGATTAGCGTTGTATCTACAGTAGCTTCTGGTGCAGGTGTTAGACTACCTACAGCAGTAGCAGGTATGGTATTAAATGTTGTTAATACTTCTGCTAACAGTTTAAAAGTATATCCAGCGACAGGTGGATTGATCAATACATTAGCAACTAATGCGGCATTCACGCAAGCCGCAGGTGCAACTCTACAGTTTATATCAACATCAACAACTCAATGGTATACTGTTGGCGCTACATATGCGTAATTAGAAAGGGATTAAAATGCAATTATCAAAGAATTTTACACTAGCAGAAATGACTAAAAGTGATACTGCAAGAAGCAGGGGAATCGATAATAGCCCCGGCGAAGAACATTTAGAAAATTTGAAGTTATTAGCAGAGAAAGTTCTGCAACCCATTAGAAATCATTTTGGACCTACTAAGATCAATAGCGGTTACCGTAGTCCTGCATTAAACGAAGCAGTAAGGGGTTCAAGGACTTCTCAACATTGTCATGGTCAAGCCGCTGACGTAGAAGTACGTGGCGTTGCTAATTATGATCTTGCTAAATGGATCGAAGATAACTTAGACTATGATCAGTTGATCTTAGAATTCTATACACCCGGCATTCCTGATTCAGGTTGGGTGCATGTTTCTTATACTGGTAAAAATCATAGAAAACAATCATTGACAGCAACAAAAGTGAATGGTAAGACTCAATACTCAGTTGGACTACAAAAATAATGACTTATCCTACATGGAATACCCCGGCAGGGAGCATAGGAAGTTTTCCTAGTCAAGTTGCACTAACAGTGCAACTGTCAGCAACAGCAACACTGCCTGCTACACAGATAGCATACGCAGTGATAAGCGGTTCTCTACCTAACGGTATCTCCATGAATTCTGAGGGACTTATATCAGGTGTCCCTAGCATTGTTTCTTCAGATACAAACTATAGATTTGTTGTTAGGGCTACTGATGATCAAAATGGTATTGCAGACAGAACATTCAGCATTACTGTGAGTGGTGTTGCCAGTCCAACATTCACTACTCCAACAGGAACTATTTTGAACACAAACGATAGTGTCTGGATAGAATTGCCTATAGAGTATACAAATCCAGTTACTACTAATCCAGTAAACATACGTGTAGCACAAGGGTTATTGCCTCCCGGACTAGAAATCAATAGTGAAGGTGTTATCAGAGGATATCCTGAACCTCCTATTTTAACTGTAAACTATAGCGCAGTAGTAACTTCTGCGTTGTCTATTTCGTCAAACGTTATCTCAGTATTGAGTACTACAAATTTCGTTATTGACAGACCAGTAGTATTCTCGGGTTCCGTATATGGTGGAATAGTAGCAGGTACAACTTACTACGTTAAACAGATTTTTGATTCCGGTACATTTACAATCTCAGAAACACGTGGCGGTGGCACACTAATATTAGCAGATGGTGTAGGTGATATGACTGTTACCTTACCCCAGATACAAGTAGGGCAGCCTACTGTACAGACTTATTCATTCACACTAGAACTAGATAGTCCTCTAGGTGAAGATTACGAGTCTTATTCTATCGTAGTAGCAAATCAAAATGCACCTATCAGTTCAGGTGGTCCAGGTAGACCGCCTAACACTAGAGTGCCTACTATATTAAACACTAGACCATTAAGTTATGACGTAGCTGAAACAGATCCTACAAACTATGGCTATTATGTTTTCCCCGATGGTGATGTTAACGAAACTTATCCTCCTGCTGATCCTGCTTATCTAGGAAAGTTTCAGAGCGGGGAATATTTTGCATTTAGAATTTTAGGTAAAGATTTTGATGGCAACGCATTGACTTATCAATATGCAGATTTACCATTAGGTTTAGTTGGAGATCCAGTAACAGGCTGGATCACTGGAACACCTACAATCGCAGATGACAGTATCAACCAATATCAATTTTCAGTTAGCGTGAAGAAATCAAGTTTCGTAACTTCTTCAGTAGCTTTTAATTTCTCATTTAAATTAACTAACGATATTGATGGTGACATTACTTGGATAACACCTTCCGATCTAGGTAGGATGTTTAATAGCGAGACATCAGTTCTTTCTGTTCAAGCTACTAGTGATGTAGAACTTAATTATAGAGTAGTAGAAGGTAGTTTACCTCCAAACTTACAGTTGTTAAGCAATGGTGAGATTTCGGGAGTAGTTGCTTATCAACCAACTGAAGACTTTTTAGTACCTGATAGTCAGACTACGTTTAATTTTACAATCGAAGCGTATGCACCCTTATATCCAATATTGACATCTACTAGACGTTTTTCTATATTAGTAGTGCAAGAATTCATTCAGCCTACAGATACGCTTTATATCAAGTGTGTTCCTTCAGTAGAAGATAGACTAGTTATCAGACAATTATTAGATAATAATTCTATCATTCCTGCTGATTACTTATATAGAGCAGATGATCCAAACTTTGGCAAAGCGTCAAGTATCATATATCAACATGCGTTTGGAATCTATGCAAGTGATTTCGAAGAATACGTTGCGGCTATCACTAAAAACCACTACTGGAGAAACATCACTCTAGGCGAGTTAAAAACTGCACAAGCACGTAACGAAAGAAATGAAGTAGTTTATGAAGTAGTTTATTCAGAAGTAATAGACAACTTAGTCAATCCTGCAGGTGAAAGTGTCAGTGAAGAAGTTATATGGCCAAGAGCTATTCCCTTGAATCTAGGACCTTGGTATACTAGTGTGACTAACATCTACACAAGTTATATCGGTGCTAGTTTACAAGGACAGGGTTTAGAAACTGAAGTTACTTTTGAAGATCAGTTGATCAGCACTGAGACAGGACTTCCCCTATTGACAGAGCTAGGACAACCTGCATATTACACAAGTTTGACCCCTGGGTTTGCTAGAGCATTGTATCCAAATAGTTTGTTTAACATGAGAACTAGAGTAAGTCAAAACTTAGGTCAAGAATTTGACTTTAGACTTTTGCCTAAATGGATGACAAGTCAGCAAGCAAATGGATCTACTCTAGGATTCACGCCTGCTTGGGTCATCGCATACTGCAAGCCGGGCTATGCAGATACAGTTAAAAATAATATCGAAACAATGTGGTTAGATCCGCTGGGCGAACCTTACACTCTAAACGACATAAACTTTAGAATTGATAGATTCACTGTAGATAAAAGCATTACTTACAACTATGATAACAATGTCAATCCTCCCGCTTGGACTACGCTACCCAGTGCAACACCTGCCCCTGATCCTAAGGACAGCAAAGACTTCCACGTTCTGTTCCCAAGAAAAACTATCTTACCAGATGATCGAAATATTACGGGGTAATTTGTAATGCTAAATAATATAGTCAGAGAGATTATTAAAATATGAGTACTATTAACACAAGCGGCATCGATGTAAATTATCCTGTTCCAGGACAAAACAACTCTACCCAAGGGTTTAGAGATAATTTTAGTGCCATCAAAACCAATATTTCCACAGCCGGTGATGAAATCACCGAATTACAACAGAAAGTAGTGTTAAAAGAAGGATTGAATGAGGTCACTCTTAACAATGACATGGCAAATACTTTAATCAGTAACGCCTCTGTAAGATCATTCAGACATACTACATATAATCTCGGCAACGCACTATCAGGTACTGTATTAGTAAATGCAACCTTAGGTGATGTACATCATGGTACTATCACAGGAGACACTACGCTTCAGTTCGCTGGCTGGGCTCCTATCAACACGCAAAGTTCTGTAAGGTTAAGATTAACAGTTGCTAATACCGAAGCTAATATTATTTTCCCCGGCGAAGTATCTTTCAGTCAAGGTATCGTAGAAAACAATGGTGAAGTTTCAGGTAATCTAGTCATCCTGAAAGCTCCGTATGAAGCAGGAGTTTTAGAATATGATTTTACTACCCTAGATTGCGGTAACTCAATCACCATCTCACCAACTAATAGACCTTATCAAGCAACACAGATCGCTGAAAGAATTCATGTTACTCCAACAGGATTCGAAGGAGACAGACCGGGCACAGTTCTCTCTGCTCCTGCAATTAATCCTATCACAGTTACCGGTACGACAGTAACTACAAACGTATTTACAACTGATAGCACTGATAATTTTTACGTAGATATGCCAATCAGATTTACAGGAAATGTATTCGGTGGAGTTACAGGCGGAACTACTTATTATGTTACTTACGTAGATACAGACGTTGAATTCGCAGTCAGTACATCGGTTGGTGGGTCTAATGTTACACTAAGTACAGCATCAGGTAATATGCAAGCAACTCCAGTAGCCTATCAATATCAATGTGTTGGTACATATGATAGTAATACTTGGACTAGTGTTGTTTCTTCTAGCACAGCAGCCACAGGTCAGCTAGCATTAGCAAATACGTTGGCTTCGCCTACATCACAATATGAAAATCAACCTGTTATCTTTGCTGATGACAGCAATGGTTCTAATGTTGCATTGATGGGTCTAGATGCTAATGTAGTTTATTATATCAAAAGTGTTCCTAGCAGTACATCAGTTACTCTTACAAGAAGTAGAGCTAACGGCGTTGCAAGCGGATCTACAGTTGTACTATTAGATTCAACTCCAACAAACGTGAGTGCGACTGTATATTATCAAGGACACGATATTTGGCAAAGAGTATCCCTAGAAAGTTTCTAAGGAAATAATTATGGAGCACCCCTTCATTAATGATTTATCCGATAAGTCGCTAGAAGAACTACAAGAAACATTATCTGATTTAACAAGTAAATTGACATTTGCATATAGAACTCAAAATGGTCCTTTGATCCATCAATTACAGATGGTTATCGAAAGCTACAAAAACGAGCAAAATAGAAAACTAGATGCATTGTTTAAGAAACAAAATATAGATGCTACTATTAACGTACAGGGTGATAAAGGTTGACAACAAGAGTAGAACGAGATTTTGAGTTTGACATGGGTATTCATTTCAATAATACCTTTTATGTAAACTCCTACCTTATCACAATTTCGATGTTAGTAGAAACAGAAAGCATCAAAGAACAAAATATTGCACTTGATCGTATCTTACACTTTCTAGGTTTAGTATTACACAGTGCTGTATTTGTACATCAAGATGATGTAGAAGCCATCAACAAATACAAGAATGCAGACATCCGTGTATGTACACTTCCAGAAGAACCTTATGATCAGATCATCTCAATGGTTTTACTAGTAAAACTTAATGCTATAACTGAGGGTAGACTAGTAATCACTGATCTAACTTTGGGATCTACAATGAGTGATGGAGTTAGATTCTGCACAGTAGCAGAAGTAGCTGTAAATATGATCGATAACTCACCTGAGTTATGGTGGAACGCTCCTGCTCTTTGTATCGAACACTGTTCTAAAGACCTTGACGACAGCAAAGTAGTTAAACTTTTTGGTCAAACTGGCTGGGCTGAAGTTGGCTTAGAATGGAAACAAAAACAAAAATTAAATGACCAATCCAATTGACCTTTGTTGAGATATAGTATAAAATAGTACTATGATTGCAAATAAATATGGTCAACCTGTCTACACAGAAGACGATCTGTTTGATCTCTACATGTGTAAGCCAGATCAAACACTGAAACGTGCTATCGTGTCCTCTGCCATCAAATTCGATGACCATCTTGAACTGGATAGTATTCCTGATCTTGTAGAACATGTCACACTCCAACTATCCGTAGAAGAATTTGATCAGATAAGTCAGGATAATTGGTTGATGCCTGATGAGTATAGAAATTTTGATATCGCTAAATTTGTACTAGACCAGTGTACATGTGAAACAGAATTACAACGTGCTGGCAAAGAGTTATTAATGTACGAAAAACGGGGAATGTTTACCCTGTTACAATATATGAAATATCTAGTAGACGTTATGCGTAGTAATAACATTGTCTGGGGAGTGGGTAGGGGCAGTTCTGTTGCAAGTTTTGTTTTATTTTTGATCGGCATCCACCGTATAAATAGTTTATATTACGATCTAGACATCGAAGAATTTTTAAAGTAGGAGTTAAAATGGCTAAAAATATCAAAACTGCTAGAGGAAGAACGCTTGATATGGCAGGTCTAATTGCCAGACAAGAGCGCACAAGAGCAGTAAGTAACGTTAAATCTGTGAATGCACGTGGAGACGAGATCGATTCTTCAGGCAAAGTCGTAAAGCCGGTAAATCAGGTTGTAGCAGAATCTTATGCAAGTCAGGTTGGAAATAAATCTGCACACGCAACCAAAAGCAGTGCGAATCCTAATGCTCCTCTCTCCCCTAAGCAAAAACGAGAATTAGAAGCACAACGTCAAAAAGCTAAAGAAACACCTCTGTTAGATAAGTTAGCTGAGACACCGAAACAAACTTCGGTAGTTGAGAAAGAACCTGCACAAATCCAGAAACAAACTTCGGTAGTTGAGCAAGACTCTGCACCCGAACCTGTAGAGTTACTTGAAGATGATTTTATCGAAGACGAAGACGAAGCTATCGACATCGAAGCAATCAAAAAGGCTTGCTTAGATGCACAAGCACAGAAAGACGCAGAAGCTAAGAAAAAGGGGAAGTGATATATGGCGATCGGACTTAAATCTAATATTCAACGAATCCAATGTAAAAAATTACATGCTATAGGAGATAAGATTATCGTACATGGCATGTATTTTGGTGGACGCCAATTACAGAGCGGTATCGTACTCATGGATGATGATAAAAAGTCTGAAGGTATCAAACCTCGTTGGTGTCAAGTTTATTCTATCGGTCCCAACGCTAAAGTTGACTTCAAAGAAGGACAATACATCTTAGTAGCCCACGGTAGATGGTCACGTGGTATCAACATCACTGACGAAGAAGGTGACAAAACTATCCGTCTTGTTGACCCAAACGACTGCTTGCTAGTCAGTGATGAACCACAAGAAGACGCTTTGTTTGGTGATAAAACAGGTGCATAATGGCTAGTAATGTGATCAACTACTTTGGTGCAAAAGTAGTAGAACGTGCCGTAGCCAATTACTTTGCTACTCATGGAGTTACTGAAGAAATCAGAGATCGGCTGATTGCTATGGAAATCGAAGACTCTGACAACTTTTTCGAAATGGTAAGCTCCTTCGTTGAGCAATCCGCATAAAAATGTCACTAAACGGTAAAATTAACCGCAAAAAAGTGTTGACTCTTACGCAAAAACTCTATATACTTAGTAAAAGTAATCCTAATCAAGAGGCATAGATGAAGAATCAGTTGTGGGTTGAGAAGTATCGTCCCAAGTCTGTAGCAGAATACGTGTTTACAGACCCTAATCAAAAATCGCAGGTAGAGCATTGGATCAAAGAAGAATCAATGCCGCATCTATTGATGTCAGGTGACCCGGGTACGGGCAAGACAACATTAGCAAAAGTAATGATCAACGAATTGGGTGTCGAAGATTATGATGTCCTTTCGATTAACGCATCACGTGAGAATGGTATCGATGTGTTGCGTGAAAAGATCAACGGGTTTGTGCAGACTATGCCTTTTGGCAAGTTCAAAGTAGTGCTGTTAGACGAGGCTGATTATCTTACACAGCCATCGCAAGCCGCTTTGAGAAATGACATGGAAGCGTATCACCAGACGGTAAGATATATTCTTACTTGTAACTACGCCCATAAGATCATTCCTGCACTAAAGTCTAGGTGTCATGAATTTCATATCGCTAAACCCGATCTGACTGAATTCACGGCACGTGCGGCAACTGTTCTTGTCACAGAGAACGTACAGTTTGAACTTGATGTTCTAGATTCTTATGTGAGAGCAACTTATCCTGACTTACGTAAGTGTCTCAATCAACTTCAAGTCAACAGCACGTCAGGATCATTGGTCTCTCCGAAAGTACAAGGACAGAGCGAAAATGAACTGTTAGTGACTGCTACTACGTTGTTCAAAGCAGGCAATATTCTTGAAGGAAGACAGCAACTTATGCAATATATCTCGCTGTATCCAACACGAATCGAAGACACATATCGTTGGATGTACGAAAACTTGGATTTGTTTGGTGCATCGCAAGAAAAGCGTGATGCAAACATTGTTGTGATTAGAAATGGATTAGCAAATCTTCCTCTAGTAGGTATTCCTGAAATTTCATTGGCTGCAACTTTAGTTGAGTTGACTAGTTAGGACGCTAAATAAGTTTTATGAGATATTTAATGATTCAATTCTTACGCAAGCCCGGCGGTCAGATTGACGAGCTGGTTAGCGTATCCAGAAAGATCAAAGCATCAGACATGTCCACAAAGA
>Ga0099850_1001687_pt1 | contig 10394 bp, 9 predicted proteins | sample CB_VirMetaG_5_FD_79182 | JGI IMG/M metagenome (GOLD analysis project Ga0099850, IMG submission 79182) | Freshwater to marine saline gradient viral communities from Chesapeake Bay - CB_1508_1D Viral MetaG | ecosystem: Environmental > Aquatic > Marine > Coastal | place: USA: Chesapeake Bay...
AACTACGTGCTTTCTAAGACCGGCCTTAGAAAAGCTGTAGCCTTTGTCGACGAAGCTGTTGAAAGCGGCAATCCTGCCGTGGCTAACTTGGCCGCTAAACAGGGCATGTCTGCTATTGCCACCGTACAAGAAGCCGCCTACAAAACCACACAAGACATTGAAGCCTTGTCTGACGATGGCTTGTTCTTTGGATGGAAACCCCTTGAAACTTTTGGCGAAGCTGCCGTTGTCCTTGAAGATGAAGTTGACCGTTTGTATGTCCCCCCGATTATTAAGCAGGCCCATGACGAAGCTCGTCAGTCTAAGCAGTACTGGGAAGCTAAGCTAGGCGGCAAGGGCTTTGGCAAGTTTCTTAAGAAGTACGACGCCTTTAACGCCTTTAACAAGAAGATGGTTATTAACATGTTCCCGGCATCTCACCTTACCAACATCATTAGTGATGCTGGCTTGGTGTTTATGGAGCACGGCCTAAGCGTAGCCAGCGCAGCCAACAGCCTAGAACTCGTAGCCGCTCTTAAAGGCGCTGACAAAATTAAACTGCCTAACGGCACCAGCTTAGACAAGCAAATGCTAGAATCATTGTTTCGGCGTTTTAACTTTGACACCAGCCCTCGTATTGAAGCCGAAGTCTTTGATTTAATTAACGAAAGTACCCTGTCTGTCCTTGACCCTGATAAGGCTGCTGGTTGGGCACAAAAGCTTACGCAAAAGTTTATCGGCAAAGACAGGGGCAGAAAGCTTTGGAAAGACGTTACCGGTAAATGGGATGCTTTGCTAGAGCCTGGCTATGAAAAGTTTATCCGGCGTCAGAACTTTGTCGGCTATCTTAAGAAAGGGTTCTCTGCTGAGGATGCGGCCATGTATGCTAACCGCGACCTTATTGATTACCGCGACTTAACCCCGTTTGAACGCAGCATTGCCAAGCGCCTTTTCTTCTTCTACGGCTTCCTCAAAGGCTCCACCAAGAAGACGCTCACTGATATGTTCCTGCGCCCATCTATGATTAACAAACAGATGGCCCAGTCTAGGGCGCTTGCTTCTGTGATGTCTGCTGAGGCTTCCGACTTTGACGCTCCCGATGACTACATGGCTAAGTATCTCCGGGCTGTAGATGTAGGCGAAGGCACTAGCTATATTACCGGCTACTCTAAAGATGGTACTCCGCGCATTAGTAAAGTCAACGTTTCTCTGGTGTCTGCCGTTGCTGACGTTGCCAGGGTTAATGCCCCGCGTAGCCTGCGCTTCCAAGACATAGCAGAAGCCGCCATGTCTAACACCTACGGCACTGCTAAAGGCGGTATCTCTAAATCTACGCCCGCTATACAAACAGCCTTTGAAATTCTGTCTGGTAGAAATGCGTATTTTGATGTACCGACTTCAGAAAAATTCGTACGCAAAATTCCTGACCTTGAGAAAGTAGCCACGATTCTGGCTGACTATTCGCCTAACTATATACCTAAAGAAATTATCAAGGACATTGGCCAGAAGTTTGGTAAGAGCATCAACAAGGCCCTGGGCGCTGTACCTGTTGACAAAGACGGCAGATATGTTGCTATTAATCCAGCAGCTTACGCCTTCCTTACCAAGATGATACCGTTCATTGGCCGTGACATTGGCCTAGCCAACAAGCTTATGAACCCAGAAATTGGCTGGACTGGCGCTATTAAGTCAGGCATGGTCCCGGTTTCGCCTAACACCATCGACCCATTCCAACGGCACTTTGGCCAACAGCTATCGGCTATTGATGAAAAGATAGCAGGCCTCACAGGTGGTAGTTCTGTTAGAGTAACCAAGGGGTTATTAGAAGACCAGGAAATGCGTAGGAACATGTGATATAATATAAGTAACATTAATATTGGAGGCCATAAAAATGTATCATTCGCTTATACCTACTCGCCATAACACCCCTACTCGCAAAGCCCCTGAGCAATACCTAACGCTTGAGAATCGCTGGAAGCCTGAGCAATACTACAAGGATTCTGCGCTGTTGCCCCCATCCGTTCTTCGCAAGATGATATTCAAGCGCAACAAAATCTATGACGCCTGGCTTACACACTGGATGTTGCCACGCCGCAACCCTAGGTGGCAGCCCGTACGTGTTCTTGACTGGAAAGATTCCGACCATGAATACACCCGTGATTGTTGGTTTAAGCTGTTTGTCGAAGGCCTGTTCTTTGTGTATGAGAACCCCATCACTATTAAGGAACCCAACACTAAGAAGCCATACCAGTACTACATCCTGGCCCCTGAGCATGGCTACGAAGTAAACGTCTCCCTTGACATCAGAGCCAACCGCATAGTGCCCCGCCGTAAGCCTGGCCTTGAGACGTTCATGTCTAAGCACCAGCACCTAACTACCCCTAGGATTGTGCCCGTAGAAGTCTGCCACCATTACACCAGGCATGAACGTGTTGGCGGCGCTATCCCTGATTTAGCCGTGGACGGCGCTGACCCTACTGCTATGCAAGAAGCTAAGCTTATCAAGTAGTTATGTTTTTATGTATGCTAAATATGTTAAAATAATAATAAGAGTTTCTGCCCGCGACAACCTGGTAAACCGGCCCGCCTCCTGCCGCTAGCTGGGTTGTCCTGGGCTTTTGTCTACAGAGGATTAAATGACCGAAGAACAAAAACCAAAACGCAAACGCAGACTTCGCAAACCTACCAAGAAAGAAACAGCTATTGCATCAGCGGCTACACTAGTAGCTCTTGGCGTAGCCTCTCAAACGGCGCTACCCTCTCAAGTTATCTTTCCAATAGCTCAGAGCCTTATCGAAGCCTTGCTCGGCCTGTTTTAAGGAACTCCTAGGGGGCAATCGCCCCCGCTTTTTATTGCACGTCTCCTCTATTCTCAGCCCTTTTCTGCATAGCCAGCGCTAGCTCCTGGTCTGTGAGTAGTGTTGCCTGTACATACAACTTCTTCCAGCTTTCGTCTATATTCAGGTATGTAATCGTATATTCGGTACACCCGCTCTTGGCCTGCTCCTTATCCTGGGCCACTACTAACATGTTGATAGTATAGGGCTGCCCCTCCCCGTTCTCCGCAAACGCACTACACATAAAGATTTCATTCTTCATCGTTTTACCCTCTGATGTTTTACAGTATGCCATCGTAATGGGAACAACAAGTTAGGCTGCCCAATTACAATCAGTTCTTTCTTTGCTCTAGTTACTGCCGTATACAATAACTGCTTGCTAAGAAACTTGGATGTGCCCCGCCTGTAAGGTAGCACTAGCACTACCTTGTCAAACTCAGAGCCTTGACTTTTATGCACCGTCACAGCGTACGCATGGCGTACTGTCCTGGCGCTATATAGCGTGTACTTAATAGTGATGCGCTTGTAGTCTACTGTCATGCCGTTTTTGTTGGCCTCTATGACTACGCCAGTTTCCCCGTTGTACACGCTTTGCGGGCCGTTATGCGTGTTCTCTACGTGCATCACCTTATCGCCAACAGCGTACACGCCAGACACACTAGCAAAGGTATCCTTGCCCGCCTTGTTGTGTTGCGTCCACAGCTTGTTAAGCTCCTTGCTGCCACCTTCCCCATTGCGGTACGGCGTAAGTATCTGATACCCCGACATAAACCGCTGCTGTATCAGCCCCGGTATCTCCTCATTATCCACCCGTATCATCTCTAGCCCAGGGCATATGCCCACAACTTCAGTCCGTATATTGCTGGCCACCCTCAGAATAGGGCTATCGCTATCCTGCCTATACACCCGTTGCAAGTGTACGCTAGGCACAGAATCTAGCAGCTCAATAAATATCTCCCCTGGCCCTACCGGTGGCAGCTGGTGGTTGTCCCCTATAAACACATAGTGCGCATTGGGGTTAAGCTTAATCATCTCTGCCAGGATATTAATGTCCAGCATTGACGCTTCGTCAATAATCACGTAGTCAGTGTTGTCTTCCTTCTGCAACACAGCATGATGTATAGTAGTGGCGTGCCTGCCCGTAACCTCACGCATCCTAGAGCTAGCCTTACCGCTTGGGGCCACCAGCGTATACGTCTTACCAGTATCATCTAGGGCGTCCAATAAGCCCCGTAGCGCCGTTGTCTTACCTGTCCCTGCTGCACCAGCTATGCAGCTAATACGCTCAGTCAGGGCCAATTTCACGGCTTCTGTTTGGTCGGCATTTAAAGAAGAAGATAGGCTGACGCTGACGCACTTGCTAGCTGTTTGGTGCATAGCCTGCCAATCTCTAATAACACTGATGTTGGCCAGGGTGTCTTCGTGAACCCAGTTCCCCGTCCTTTTCTCTTCTTTGTAGTACTGGCCCAGCAGCTTCCAGTCTATAGGCAGCAACGGCCTACCAAACACAGCCGCCGCTTGTGTCTTCAGAATACGCACCGGCACTGAGAACTGCCCTGTTATCTCTTGCCTTTCCCTAACAGCTTCAGCTATATGCTTGTATTTGTTACCGGAGCCTAGCCCGTGCTCCAACACAAACTGCTCTATCTTGTTAACCGTCACAGTATCCAGCAATACAAACGGCTCTGCCTTAATAAGCTTGGTGCCATGGTGGTCGCGCAATGCCTTGGCTAGCCCTACTGATATGCCTAGCGACTTGTTCATGGCTGAGATTAAGTCCTGCTTGTGGGCCACCACCTTGCTGGCAGTCCTGGCCCCTAGTACTTTCTTAATCTCTGCAATGTCCCCGCGCATTAGCGTCTCTGCATCCCGCATGTGATACAGCTGCAAAGCCTGGCTAGGCGTTAGGTTGTGGCTCTTGCCCAAAGCAATCACCTCTTCATCAATCAGGTCTGTTACGTCTGCCTCTTCCCAGTCATGGCAATCATACTCCATGTGAAACCTACCCAGGGGCTTCGATAAACTTCCTGAGCAATTCAACACCCTTGGCACACTGGGTTGATTAGTAGCCTCTGCAATAAACACTACGTAGTGGTAACCGCCATCCTTCTTGCGGCGGCGTGCCCCAAACTTTACCTTGTTCCCAGTGTAGTTCTGTGGTCCATCTACAACTACAATTCTGTCCTGCATCCTATCTCCCTTCTAATTTGGCCCGGTTATACCAGCGCCTAAGGTCTTCCTCTCTTCTTGTCTTCAGTGCTATCTTGTACAGCATAGCACATGTAGCGTAACGGTACAACAAAGAATCGCAACTTTTTTGCATAGGGGTTTGGCCCAACAGATATGTTTCTTCGGCATCCTTAGCGGGCCACACTATCCACCTCCCCATAGTGCAGCCCGCAGCAACCAGGGCACCGTAGCTTTCTACGGCCCCCGTACATCCAGGCTCGTCACTGTCCAGCCCTAGATGTACAATACCATTGTGGTACTTAGCTATTTCCTCAGCCTGCTGCGGACTTACCCTGTTGGTCAGGCAAGCCACAGCATTTACCCCCATAAAGTGTCTGACTGCCAGCGCATCAAACACTCCTTCAGTGACGACCAGCTCTGGCGTATCTGCTGGTGGTGCCCAGAATATATTAACGCTGGGTCTTACTCCTTTGCTTAGCAGGTACTTTGGGTCGCCTATTGGCCTCCTGATTAAGCATGGCCCGGATTCGGTGTTCTTCCTTCCGTATGAGTTCAGATACACGATAAGTGTCCCACAGGGCTTGACACAACCTATTCGCCAATTGTGTATCCAGCCTTCCCTTAGCTGTAGCTTGGCCTTGGATAATTCTGATGGCGTCATCGCTCAATCCTATAAGTTCTTGTACCTGTTTTAAACTGACAACAGCTGGCTCGTGGTGTAGCCAGGCTATTGCATCAGCACTATGGCGCTTGGTTGTAAGGTCATAGATAGACCTTTCTAGCACCGCCCAGGCTAACTGTGTCGGCGCTAAAACTATCATAGGTTTAACACTCCAGAAAGTCGCAAGAACAATTCTGCCGTTGCTACCGTGTCTTTTTCTGCGTATAAAGCCAAGTCTTCCCAATTGCCAGCCAGCGCCCAGTCTTTAACCCTGGAGCCGTCTTCGCCATCTTCATACTCGTCAATGCCAAACAGGTTTGTATATTCCTTAAGCGTGCCCCTGCCACCAAAGCCTGTTAGCAGCTTGCGTAAATCTAGCCAGCTATCATAACTAGTGCCTAGCTTGGGGCTTAGGATTACGTTGTGTTTGGCTAGGCATGACAGTAGCACGGGCTTGTCAAAGCCGTCGCTATTAAAGCCTATCATCCTAGGCGTTGTTTCTAGGTGTGAAGAAAAGAGGCTTGGCAGTTGCTGTATGCAATCCCACCCGGCAATCGTCTTCACATCCTGTATCTCGTTAGAGCCACGCTCAATGAACACGAATGTCGCCGCCACTATCTCCAAGTATGCAGGCGTAAAGCACTTCTCGTTGTAGTACTCCTCTACTATATCCCGGCTATACTGCTCTGTCACAAACGCAGCATGGGCCTTGTCAATAGTCTCCTGCTTTTTCATTGTCTTAGGCGCTGACCAGTTCTCTATCTCCTTGTCAATAGCAGCTTTCCTTTTCTCTAACTCTTTCTGTGAAGGCTCACGCGGGCAAGTCTCCAGGTCGAATACTATATCATGTTTAGTTAATCGCATTTAACAACTCCTCAACATATTCTTTAACTGCCTCAAGCTGCTCTTTGGAAGCACCAGGTTTAAACTGAACAGACTTGTCGTGCTGCCACGTCCACAAAGTTATACCGTCTGCATAATCTGAAACCGTAGTAAATCCGCTAAGCCCCCTGCTTAGCCTTCCAATAACTTCTAGTATTTCTGGTCTGCAATTTGGCAATACATCTATGCTTCCGTCCTTCCAAAAACGCACTTCTGATGGCACTGTTAACACAGTTCCTTCGGGTGCAAGCGTAATGCTTGCCTCTGGTACGCCTGCCTTAATGAGTCTGTAACGAATTCTTTTTAGTTTCATATGCCTCCTTATAATAAAAGTTGCGGGGTAAGCCCCCGCATGACACAACCTTAGATGTCGTCTAACTCTACATCTAATACTGCTGCTACCTCTTCAGGCTCAGGCAGGTTCTTATCCAGATACTGTAGCTTGTTGGCAAAAGCTTCAGTGGCATTGCTAGCCGCCTCAACTATTTCAGCCTTTGTAATGTCCTTGGATTGTGTAACCCTGGTGACATAGAATTTGTCGCCTGCTGCTTTAACCGGCTGAAGTACAGACACCTTGCAAGTCGTAGCGTTCAGAGCGTCTAGCAGCTCTGGCAAAAACGCACTCTTTGGTTTGGCGTGCAGCCCAGCACTTAGTGTTAGTTGAAACGGCTCCTGTGCATCGACATCATAACCTAGCACAACAAGCTCAATCTTTGGTGGGTCGCCTTGCTTAAAAGGCTTGCCTTCGTGTAGCCCAGCTTCTTGGATTACACCGCGTATAGCTGGCACGGTTACATAGTCCGCGCCCTTTTCAGGACGGAACCTAAATCCGGCGGCATCTCTTGTGAATTTGCCGTCTAAGTTGTATTGGTTTAAATAATAATACCGCATAGTTATATCCTCCTAAGCAAGTTCTAAGTTGTCTATCCAATAAGTATTTCCGTTGTTCATCGGATTACCTATTACTAATAATATACTATCTGTTCCATGAAAGCAAGATAAATTTTCACCTATTTTATCATTACAAAGAAAAGATAGGCTTCCGTACTCATCAGTAAGCAGCCCCTTCCAGAACGTGCTCCCCGACTTCTTGCTGACAAACCGCTCTAACTCAGTGATATAGCCAGGGGTTTTCTTGGCTGGCTTGGCTGTGGTCCCGTACTTCTTGTTGGTGTAGTACTTCCTTTTCTGTATTAACGGGTCGCCACTAATTACTAAGCCCAGTATAGATGCGTAGCTTGTGGGCACCTCATCTGCAAAGCCCGCCTTAGCTAGCGCCTCCTGTACCCTGACGTTAACCACACGCTTGTTAACCTTGGCCATCATGTCAGCCCAGCTTGCAGGCTGACAGCGCTGCAATTCCTCAATAGCCTTCTCACCCACGCCTTTAAGCACAGCCACTGGCAGGCGCACCTTCCCATCTATAATAGCGCACCCCGATATGCTCTCCCAGCATGGCGGCCCAAACAATTCCGGGCTAGCCTTCACAGGCCGCAACATGCGGTCTCTGTCTGATTGACTATCAATGTAGCCAGCCCAGAACTCTAGCGGATAGTGCGCCTTGTAGTACGCGCTTATGTAGCTGTTGACAGCGTAGGCCACAGCATGGCTGCGGTTAAAGCCGTAGGCTGCAAAGCCCTTAATAGAATCATACAGTTCCTGGTGGCCAGCCGCTGCAAACTTGGCTTCGTGCTTGGCCATCTCCTCAGGTATCTTCTTGCCTATGGCCTTGCGCAAACTGTCGGCTTCCCCTAGCGTATAGTCGCAATACTTCTGTGCTAGCTGCATCGCCTGCTCTTGGTATATCAGCAGCCCATACGTATCAGACAAATCCTTCTCAACACCAGTCAGCAAGGTCTTCCTTTTCTTCCTATTAGCGTACTCTTCATGTACCCCACTAGACATAGGCCCTGGCCTATACAAGGCAATCACCGCTGCCAGCTCTTCAAAGTTAGACACCTGCATATCCTGCTGCAACTGTTGGCACCCGTCACTCTCTAGCTGAAATACACCCATGGTATCGCCGCTAGCTATTAGGCTGTACGTCTTCCTGTCCTTAAACGTGTGCTTAATGGGCGTGCCTATTCTCGCTTCTGTCTTGGATTGCACGTCTAAAGTTTTCAGCCCCAGCAAGTCAAACTTCACCAGGCCCATGGCTTCTAGGTCTGACATATCCCATTGCAACATGGGCACTTCAGCAGACTTAGCATAGTAGTGCGGGTAAGCCGTCGTTACTTCAGGCGCCAATAGAATAGCAGCCGCATGGCAACCAAAGCCCTTGACTGTGCCTTCTAAGCGCAGCGCTAGGTTTCTCATCTTAGGGTTGATGCGCTTAAACTCTGGTATCTCGTCAAAGCATCTCTGCAAAGTCCAGGGCATCCCAGCATCAGACGGTATTAGCTTGGTGTAGGCCAGCACCTCATCTCGGTCTAGGTCCAAGCAACGCTGCGCTTCCTGCAATGCACTAGCTGATTTGTTCCTGCTGTACGTAGCCACCTGTGCTACGGCATCATTCCCAAACGCTTTCTGCAATAAGCGCAGCAACTCACTACGCTTGGACGTCTGAACATCTATATCAATGTCAGGGAGTCCTTTACGGCCAGGGTTGATAAAACGTTCAAACAGTAGGTTATGTCGTATGGGGTCGACTGTTGTGATATTAAGAAGAAAAGACAGCAGGCTACCAGCAGCGCTGCCCCTACCAGGGCCAAAGGTGATACCGGCTTGCCTACCCAATTTGAGTATGTAAGCAAGCAAAGTAAAATAATCCAAGACATCGAAACTATTAATAATATCCAGTTCATAATCCAGTCTCTCCTTGTATATAGCAGGCGCTGTGGCTATGCGCTTGTATGCAAACTCTACGTACTTGTCTGCATTCGGCACTCGGTAGTACACCGCCTTCCTTTCTTCCAAATCAAACGTGCATCTGTCTGCTATCTCTAGTGTACGCCGTGCCTCCTCAGAGCTGTCGCCCTGGTATAAGTGCATCTCGATTCCTCTGAAGTCTGCTTCGGTGCCCCACGCTTTGCGGTTAATGTAGGTGTTTTTATCGCTGCTGTTAGCGTAATGAGCGTCAGCAGTAAGTACACAAGGAAGAACATCCAGCCCTCTAATTCTGGCGTTGTGCAATCTCTGCGATTCGTGCTGGTGAACTTGTGTCTCGGCATAAGCTCTATCTCCAAATACATCCTTCAGTTCTTTTAAGTGTGCCGCTAGCAAGTTCACGTCTTCGCACTTGGCGGCCTTAGATGTAAGGCACCCAGACAGACAGATTATGCCAGCGCTATTTCTGTAAATATCTTCAAAGGTTATGAGCGGCACCTTCTTGTAGTTGGCTGCCCCAATGCGTGTTAGCTCTATCATGCTGCGGTAGCCTTCCTGGTCTGCCACCAACAGCGTAATATGGTAAGGCTTCTTAACGCCCTCTTCTTTAACGTAGGCTTCCAACCCATAGATAGGCTTGATGCCATACTTGCGGGCTTGGCGCTTTAGCTCAGGCCAACTGGCTACATTGCCGTGCTCAGTCAAGGCCAACGCAGGCTGGCCATACTCTGCTGCCTGCTTAACCAAGGTCTCCACGGTGTCTAAGCCGTCATGACTAAAGTTGCTATGCGTGTGTAGATTTACAAACATGCTGTCCCCCTGTAAAATAAAATTGCCAGCTTTGTTACGGCGCTGGCTACCGGGATTGATTAGGATGTTTTCAGAATAGCAGGATTACCAAGCGGCGTCAAGAATTATTTTAATCAATTCTTTGTTATCAGTGTTAATAGCTAGCAACACTTGGTTTCTTCTCATGCGGGCAGGAGTTTGTTTCATGGCTTTCCATCCTTCTAAAGAAG
>Ga0099850_1001688_pt1 | contig 10392 bp, 8 predicted proteins | sample CB_VirMetaG_5_FD_79182 | JGI IMG/M metagenome (GOLD analysis project Ga0099850, IMG submission 79182) | Freshwater to marine saline gradient viral communities from Chesapeake Bay - CB_1508_1D Viral MetaG | ecosystem: Environmental > Aquatic > Marine > Coastal | place: USA: Chesapeake Bay...
GCCGCATGAGCAAGGAGATCCGGAAGGTCGAGGGCGAGGACGGAGAGGACGTGATCCGTTCGATGTTCTCGATTGACGGAGCGGCTGCTGCCATCCGCCGATCCGGGTTCGACGTCGAGGAGGAGGTGTCGATGTACATCGACATTGCCCGCAACTCCGTCGAGGACAACACGCGCCTTGCCGCCCTTCAAAGATTGAATAGGCGTATACGAGAAATCGCGGAAGTGAATGGCATGGTGTCCACCGGATCGGTTAGAATGGTGTCCCATGAAGAAGACGGCACACGCATCGAGCAAACTCGCTCAGAGTCCCGACTCCTCTCCCAAGTCCGTGGGCTCAGTCTCCCCGGTCAATCCCCCATCTCTGATCGGGTATTGCCACCAGCCCAAGCATCGGAAGGTCCTGGAGCTTGAGGACTACATCAAGCGGGCCCGCAACCAGGACCTGGCGTACTGGGGTGGCTTTGTCATCGAAGACCTTGGCATCGTCGATGTGGATAGGGTGGTGGGAAGTTCTGAGATCTTCGGGTCCGATCTTCGGGCTCTCCTCTGTTCGCCCAGCGGCGAGCTGAACGTCGCCTGGTCTGAGACGGCCACTCGGCTGTACCTGGAGAGTCCGGCGATGTCGAACATCCAGTCGCTCTTCGCCGGCATGTGCCAGTTGGCTGCGAGCCACTGGTACGTTCGGAGGTCCACCAATGCCGGCGCCTGACATCGAAGCCCGCCTGGAGGAACTCCGGGAGTACTACCCCTCCGACGAGCACGTCATCCTTGACGAGGCCCTGGAGACGATCCGAAAACTCCGGGCCCAGCTCCGCGAGATCCCCGAGATCGGTTCCCTCAAGGACTTCATCTCGGAGCTCAACCCGGCAGCCCTCTTCATCGACGGCATGGACGAGGCCCTGATGGGCTACGCCGGTCAGTGGGGGTCCCCCATCCTGGCCGTGTACTCGGCCGAGCGAATCGTAGAGATCTTGGCCCGCGATATGAGCTACGAAGAAGCCATCGAGTTCTTCGAGTTCAACATCGAGTGCGCCTACCTGGGCCCAGGGACTCCTCTGATCCTGCACGGCCCGAGGCCCGACTGATGGAAGTCAAGCGGATCCAGACCCGCGAAGAAGGCAATCCGAACTACCCGCTGCCTGCGGACTACGACACCCTGACCGAGGACGGTCAGCGGCAGGCCCGGGTAAACGCATGTCGCCAGTGGCTCCTAACGGAGGACGATCCTGTCCGCCGGGGAAACAACCTGGTCTCGTCGGTCTGGTTCTTCGACCGCTTCTACCTGTGGCCCGACGAAGAGGCCGACTTCAACCCGCTGTTCTACGACGATATGCCGCTGGAGACGCCGGACTTCCACTGGGTCCTGCTGCGCCAGTGGGCTGCCTACCGAATGACGGCGGCCGTTGCGCCCCGTGGTTCCGCCAAGTCGTACCTCAACTGCAAGGACATGCTGCTCCGGCTGTTGACTCGGCCTGCATATTCCTTCGTTTATGCAACGTCGACGCACCCGAATGCCCGCGAGGTTGGAGAGCGCATCAAGCGCCAGTTCATCCACAACGACCGGATCTTCAACGACTTCGGTCCAGAGTTCGATGACAACCGGATCATCCCCCGCCGTGGTGAGGGCTCCTTCAGCACGGAGCACATGATCATCGGCAACGGGTCCTGGCTTCGCCTGCTCAGCGCCTCCTCGAAGCAGCGTGGTGGACGCCCCCGTCGCTACCGGCTGGACGATCCCGAGTACGACCCGAAGAGCTCGACACCCATGTCCGTCCTTCGGGCCTACATGGCGGAGCTCCTCTTCAAGATCGTGATCCCGATGGTCACCCGTCCCGACACGGGCGTGGACTGGGTGGGTACGTTCGTCTCGAAGCGCCACTACCTCTGGCATGCGATGCAGCTGGAGGATACGCCCGAGGGCGCGCGCGCGAAGGACCCCCGTTTCAACCGTTGGTCCCGCCTCGTGATCCCGGCGGCCATCGAGGAGAACGGCATCATGACCTCGTGCTGGCCTGACATGTGGCCAGCCACCCGAGCTGACCGTCTTCAGCTGGCGGTCACAAAGCCCCGCTTCAAGGAAGCCCTCTCTCTCGAAGAGATCCGGGAAGCCATCGGTTCCGGCAACTTCGCCTCGGAGTACCTGGCAGCCCCTGGCGATGGCGAGGGCTCCTTCTTCGGTGACCTGGACGATGTGGCCCACGGCTACCGCTACGAGGAGATCGATGACCGCCTCGACAGGCCCCACCACTCCAGCGCCTACATCTCGTGGTACGAGCGCCACGGCGAAGAGATGCGGCCGATGCGGATGCCGATCCAGGAGTTCCTCTCCCGGTACGCCCGGATCTTCATGACCTCCGACACCTCCCACACTTCCGGGAAGGACTCGGACTACAAGGTCGCCTGCCTGATGGCGGTCACGCCCCAGAACGATCTCTTCGTCCTGGACCTCTGGGCCCGCCAAGGCCCCGAGTCCGATCTGGTGAAAGCAATCTTCGATATGGCCGACCGCTGGCTGTGCCCGACGGTCCACCCCGAGGCCATCCGCCAGGGTGTCTCGCTCTACAACGCCCTGTCCTCCATCGTCTCGACCCGCGCCAACGACATGGCCGGCACGGCCCACCTCCCCAAGATCGTCAAACTCAACCCGGGCATGGCCGAGAAGCAGGAGAAGATCTCCGGCCTCCAGTTCCGGTTTGAGCACGGCAAGATCAAGTTGCCCCTCTGGCGACGGGACCAGCTCCCCTGGCGTTTCCTCTTCGACCAGATCGAGTCCTTCAACCCGGAGGCCCAGGACGGCGGTCTCGAAAAGGACGATTGCATCGACGCCGTCGCCATGTCCCAGTTCATCCTGAAGGGTCGCCTCTCCAAGGGTCCGACCCCCACTGCCGACAAGACGCTGTTCGAGCGCCTGCGGGATGGCGACTATTACGAGAACGGCACCCACATCGGTGAGGGCATCCCCCTCGAACTTCTGTCGGCGGAACAGGTCAACGAGATCCTCGATGCACGAACCCCAACCGGTCGCCCAACCCGTAAGACCAGGATCTGAATCGAAGGTCCCCCAGGCCCTGTTCGAGGTGATGGCCCGCTGGTACTTTGGCGGCACCCCAGAGAAGGAGCCTCCTCAGCATCGTTCTGGCGACAACATCGTCACGGTTTCCGATGCTTGGTTTGGGATCCTCTGCCTCTCCTACTTCGGTAACGGCCCCCGTCACCCAAGTACGGCGATCAGTGGGGGTATCCCAGGCCCGATGGATCTCCCCAAGCGGGAGGAAGTCGTGCAGTACGCGGAGCTTCGGAAAGTTCCGCAGATGGTTCCAGGGGGGTTCGCGGCAAAGAAGGCGCAGGTAAAGCATGGCAAACGACCCGATCAAGCTGACCAAGGATCCGATGGCCCTGGCCCGGATCATCGACGAGCACTGCGAACGGGAGATGAGTCGGCTGGCCTACCGCCGGGCGACCTGGCTGGTAGCCCTCTACTACATGATGGGGGCGCGTCAGTTTGACGTCTTTGACCCCGAGAGCGGCACCGTCCGATATTCGTACCTCGATGAGGAGGACCGGCTGGAGTTCCAGTCGAGCGAGCTCCTGAGCGCGGTCGACAAGATCTCGGGCCGTCTCTCGAGCCTGGACTTCCGGCCCCTCGTGATGCGGGTCGGCTCCTCCCTGAGCTCGATCCGGCAGCGGTCGATTGCCCAGATCATGCTGGATCAGGTGATCTCGGACCACCAGCTCCAGCGAGTGGTGCCCCAGTTCAACCACATCTTCGCCCTTCTGGGCTCCTGTGGCATCACGGGCCACATGGTGAACCACCCGACGGTCGGCCTTACGGCGGACCTGGAAGTCGTTCACCCCATGGAGCTGTTCCCATTCCCGAGTCTGGGCCAGGACTACACGAAGCAGCGCGGCCTCGTGCGCCAGCGGATGGTCTCCATCGAGTTCCTGAAGGACGTCTTCGGCCCCAAGGTCACTCGGAACAAGGAGAAGCTGGAGTACTACACCGTCAAGCCCGGCGAGTCGTTTGAGCAGGAGAACGAGAACGAGTACACCCTCGGCACCAACGTCTCGTACTCAGACGATAAGGTCGTGGGTCACGACCCCAAGACTGACGCGGTCGAGGTGGTCAAGGTTCGCGAGCTCTGGCTGAAGGGCCCCCGCGACACGGTCTCCCGGTACATCGTCACCAGCGGCGAGTACGTCATTCACGACGAGGACCTGGAGGGCCGTGAGGTCTACTGCCCCATCGGCTTCGCCCGCTTCATGGAGAACGGGTCGTTCCACGGTGCCGGCTGCTTCGACCTTCTGTTCCCGCTGTGCCGCGAGGCCGAGCGCCTGCAGAAGTCGCTGTTCCACAACATCCGGGACGTCGACCGCTACGGCGTCCTTGTTCTGCCCCACGGGTCCTTCAACGCGAACACCATGCTCCGCGATGTGGGTGAGGGTCTTCGGGTCTTCCCTTGGGAACCCGACCCCATCAGCGAAGGCTTCCGCCCCTTCAACATCACCCCCTTCAACTCGGGCGACGTTCCGGGCCGGGTGTCCCAGTTCGCGATCCAGCAGATCGACCGCCTCAATCCGATCCGCGACCTGATCGCGGAGAAGGGCCGCGTCGACAGCGCCACCGGCCTGCAGTTCCTGGACGAGCAGGTCAACCGGGCGATGAATACCCCCACTGCTGGTGTGCAGGCGGCCTGGGGTGACTGCTACCGGAGCATCCTGGCCGGCACCGTCCGAGAGGTGGTGTTTGCACCCCAGACGTTTACGGTCGATCAGCTGACGCTGGACCTGGCCGGCGTGGTGGTGGACCCCGAGACGATGGCGGTCAACTTCGAGCAGAACCCGCTGCCCACCCTGAGCCAGCTCTCCTTCAAGATCAAGGACGTGAACCCCCGGAGCAAGGTTGCCCGGAAGCAGGAAGCCCTCCAGCTTCAGCAGCAGTTCCAGATCGACGTCGATTCTTTCCTCCTGTTCGCTCTCAAGGAGGGTCTCGACTTCGCGATGTGGTCCGACGAACATCAGTCGGCCTACGAGTCCGTCGTTCGGAACTGCCTCCTTCTCTACGGCGACGGCAAGGTCCCGGGCCAGGTGGTGCTTACTCCCCAGACGGTGAAGCCCGAGTTCCAGATGCGGGTCCTCAATGCGTTCATGGCAAGCCCCATCATGGCGATGGCGGAAGCCGAAGTGCAGAACGCCTTCATCGGATATCACAAGACCCTGATGAGCTTTATGGGTCTGGTACTTCCGAACGCCCTTCCCAATCCTGACGATGTGGCTATGCTGGGCCAGCTGGATCAGCAGCTTTCTCAGCTTCAGCAGGCCCAGGGCGGCGGAGCCCCGGGCCCCCAGATGCCGGGCCCGATGACGGGCATGATGCCCCAGCAGGTGATGTAAATGGACGAACTTGAAGACACCCCCGCAGATCAGATGATCACCCTCGATGATGGCACCGAGGTGTCTCTCTCCGACCTCAAGGCTTCTCACAAGAAAGCTCAAGAGCTGAGCGAGGAGAACGAGGTCCTGCAACAGGACCTGGATCAGGTTGGATACCTGTTTCAGGCGGACTCCACAGCTGAGCAGAAAGAGACTGCGGTTCGCAACATCCTCACCAACTTGGGTTACCAGGCCCAGGAGATCCAGGCTTACTTGGATCAAGCGCGAACCCAGCTCAACCCGGAACCGAAGCCCGCTCCAGACGAGGATGAGGTGGAGGAGATCGAACTTCCGGATCTGCCGGACGAGAACGATGACATCGAGGATTCCAGTGGGGGTAACCCAGAGGCAACCATGAGCGACGAACAGCGTCAGATTCTCCAGCAGGAGCTGGAGGCCCAGCGTTCCGAGATTCACAAGATGCGGGTCCGTGAACTGCGGGAGCGGCTTAACGCCGAACTCGACCGGACCCTGGAAAAGAATCCGGAGTTTCAGAAACTTCTGAATGCGTCCAAGTCGCTGCGAGGCGATGAGGGCGTCGAGCAGGCGAAGCAGACCCTGCGGGCCCAGCTGGAACAGCAGGCCCTGCAGCGAATGCAGACCCGGCGGGCAGCATCCGGAACCTTCGAGGACGCATGGATGTCCGAGGAGGTCGAGAAGGCTGCGGAGCCCGTGCTTGGTACTTTCCGGTCAGTCATCGGCGACATCGACAAGCTTGGTCGTTCGTCGGAAACAGTCACCGGCCTTGATGCGGAGGAAATCCTCCGTAGTAAGCCAGTCGCAGAACCTGAATGGGCGCCGGGAGCCACCATCAGCGACATCGAGTCGCAGGTCAAGAGCTTCACGACGGACACCATCAAGCGAGCCCTGGCTTCGTCTCCCGGTGAATCCCCAATCTGACCTGAAGGAGCCACAAAATGGCATTCGCAACCACGGGGTCGATCTTCGACCGCCAGTCCAACCGCATTCAGGAGGTCCTCAACAAGAGCCTCCGCGTCTTCCTCGCCGGACTTGATCCGGTGTGGCGTGACAACGTCGTGACCAGCCAGGGCGTCGGCAACTCCGGCGACCTCGGCCGCGATCTCAAGATCACCAAGCTGTTCATGGGCAGCCTCACCGGCGTCATCGAGGCCGGCCAGGGCTTCGGCGACAAGGACCTCTACGGCGATGTGACGTCGGCGCTTGGCCCGCTCATGCACACCCAGGCGGCGAGCCAGGCGTACCCGAGCCCGCTTGAGGGTCCGAACGCCACGGCGTACCGCCTCGCCATCCCGATGCGCTCGCTCGTGACCAACCTGATGATCACCCTCGGTGAGAAGCAGGCTGACGCGACTCCGGCGCTCATCGACCAGGTCGTTGCTCCGAAGCTGACGGCGTTCGCCCGCAACATGGCGCACACCCTCTGCAACTACTGGTACCTCTCGCAGAACGACACCTACAAGCTCTGCACGATCACCAACGCCACTGTCGAGAACGCGATTGCGTCCGGTACCCACCGGATCACGTTCCAGCCGGACAACCAGGCTTGCCACCGCTTCAGCCGTGGTCAGCGCGTTGACCTCCTCTGGAACAAGGCCCCGGTTCTCGGCAAGCGCATCAACGACTCCGATGACCAGGACGATAGTGGTCTCGACCTCGCCGGGTCGACCCGTGGTACTCGCATTCAGCTGGTGGTCGAGAACGTCGATCCGCTGACGAACAAGGTGACGCTCATTCTTCAGTCGGGAACCAGCTCGACGGCCATCAGTGTTCTTCGGGATAACGCAGTTGGCGCCGCTTTCATTTCCAACATCAACGAGCTCAACAACGACGCGGATGTGGTGTACGCCAACAGCCACCTCCTCGACAACAAGGGTGGCACCACGTTCAAGGGCATTGCCGGCATCAACAGCTGGCTCAAGGCCGGCGACGAGACCACCCCGAAGCTCCTTGGCGCTGAGTCGGATTCGACCGACTACATCAACGTCAACGAGCGCCCGGAGTTCAAGAGCTTCAAGTACGCGGTTGGCGGGGTGCTGACCGAGTACAACCTGAAGCGCTACCTCCAGCGCGTCCACTCGGCGTTCGAGCCGCTCGGCCACACCATCGACACGCTCATTGCGTCCGAGGGTGTCTGGAGCGCCTACGAGTCGCAGAAGATCGGCCAGTACCGGATCGACCGCACCAACCGGGTCGCGTCGATCACGAACGAGGGCCAGCAGGAGGGCTTCAGCTTCAGCTTCGAGGGCCACACCTACAAGGGCCACACCTCGCGCTTTGTCGAGGCGGGCACCATGTACGGCATCAAGCTCGGTGGCAAGAACTGGAAGAAGTACGTGCCGCCGAGCCCCGCCGGCATGTCGAAGATGGCGCAGGCCGATGCCTACGTCCCCTTCGAGTTCGTCGCTGGTGCTCTCACCGGCACTGGCACGAACCAGCTTCCGGTCTACGACAGCTCGGGTGGCCTCACCCTCGTGACCCAGGCTTCGCAGATGCCTGGCCGCATCCGGATGCAGCTCGTCCCGGATCAGGTCAATGGCATGAAGCTCACCGGAATCACCGAAGATCGCGTCTACATGTCGTGATCCCCGGCTGACACCCGTACAATGGGGCCACCCCGTAAATGGGGTGGCCCCTATTCTTTGGAGTAGCGATGACTGACGATGAGATCAGCGTGGCCCTGATGCTGGGCACCGAGATGAGCCCCGAACGGTTCGAGCTTCTGCCGGACGGTTCCTGGGTGAAGGCGATCCAGAAGCGCACCGGCCAGAAGGACCTGTTCGTCTACCGGCACCGCAAGACCGGCAAGTTCGGACTGGCCCAGTGGTCGGTAAAGCCGAAGGTGTTTGGGCAGGGAATGGCGGTCTGCACCGAGATCTGCCTGTTCTCAGGTCCCCCCGACGAGGGCCCGGCTGACCTCCCGGATTTCGAGTGGGTCTGCTGGCGCTGCCAGCCTGGGCACATCGTCCACGAGGACGAGCGTCGAAAGCGGATGGAGGCCATGAGCGCCAAGCACCGAGCCCTCTTGGATCGCCGGACGGCCCTCGATGACATGGAGAAGGTCCTGCGGAAGCGGGGTCTGGATGAGGCCGCAGACAAGCTGAGTCTTGAGGATGTGCCGGACGAGGGCGAGGAGCTCGATCAGATGCGAGAGCTGCTCACGTGGGCCATGAACGACCGCATCATCTCGACGGGCTGATCCATGCACTCATCCGGCTCCATCATCAAGACGTACTGTGAGAAGGTTCGCCACTACCTGGACGATCCGGATCTGGACGCCAAGTACGATGACAACTACCTCGTCCGCTTCTTCCTGTCGAGCGCGATGAACGACGTGATGTCCCGCGTCTCGATGATGTCGGACACCCAGATCCTGGCGACCTTCAACCTGACCGTGGCTTCGGGAACCCAGTACTACCGGTTGCCCCCCACTGTTCGCCAGGTCCTCCGGGTCGGAGTGATCGACCCGAACACCGGTGCGTACCTGGAGGACTTCCAGCCTCGCAACGAGTTCAACGTCTACGGGCGCGGGTGGGCTCTCGAAGGGAACCTGATCTCCTTCAACCCCTACCCCGCCGAAGCCAAGACGTACCAGATCCTGTACATCCCCTCGGGGGACGTTGCCGCTCACTACGAGAACGCTTCGCATGGGGTTCTGAACGCCAACGGGACGTTCACGGTCCACAACTCCGGCAGCATTATCGGGTCCTACGAGAAGCGGGACAACGCCTACGTTGGCTGCTACATCCGGATCTTCGGTACGGACATCACGGACGAGTGCATCGTCTCGGCTTACGACGCGGCCACCCGGGTCTGCACCCTGCGTTCTGCCCCCGCCAACGTGGCTGGCTCGTACAGCTACGAGGTCGTGCCTTTCCTGCTGGAGCCCATGATCGACGCTGTGGCCATCAGCGCGGCCATGCGGGCCGGCGTGGGCCGCAAGATCAACAACACCCAGATGCAGGCCCTGATGCTGGCTTACCGCCAGGCCATCAAGACGGCGCACGACATGCTGGGCAACACCAACTCTCGGGTCGGTAAGCGCTTCAACGGCGGCACAGCGGACAACAAGAACCTCTTCGTCTTCTGATGGCAAACGAGAGCGAACTCGATCTTGCGAACCGGGAGTTCGAGCAGATCTCCCCGGGCTACACCCCGAGCATGTCGGACAGGCTCCGGCAAGCTTTCCAGGTGTACACCATCACCCCGGGGCTCCCGAACATCGGGCAGCGGGCATTCACTGCGCCCGGCGATGCGCCCTACCAGACGGGCCCTTCCGTCGCAGCCACGGCCATCTCCCCCGGCTCTTCGACCGGCGGCGAAGGCGGTCTCCCCGGCTCCATCAATCTGATCACCGTCGGCGGCCCCCTGATCTCTGGTCCGGTTCACCCGGGCTCAGAACCACCCGTCGGCCCCGAAGAATCGCTCCGCTACGCCTGTGTCGACGGTGTCTGCCTTCAGGATCCCAACGGCCTCTACTACGGTCTGGACGAGTGCTTAGCCGACGAATGCGGACTCAGTGGGGGTGGCGGCGGAGACGGCGACGATAGCGATCCTTCGATTGTTGATCCTCCTGGGCCAATCCAGTGCTACGACCGAGCGGTCCACTGCACGTTCGCCGCCATGATCCTCGGGGTCACCGATGATTCTCCTCTGCACCCGTCTCCCACCTGCGATCTTGAGGGCACTACTGGATCCTCTAGGTTAAACCGTCAGTACTGGAAGTACGAGTGGATCGAAGTCGAGGCTCTGGACACCGAACGGGAAACCTGGTGTACCCCGCTGGCCAGCGGCTTTACCCCTCGTTCCGGTGATGAAGCTTCCGGGACTTGGGCTATCAACATCTACGAGCACGGTGTGGAAGACAGTGGGGGATCAATTGCTGTTGCCTCAACTACAATTACAAGACTTCCGATCCCTACCTTCTCGTTGGTCACGATGCACATTGACCAGTTTGGGCAGGCTTGGTTCTGCCAGCCTA
>Ga0099850_1001689_pt1 | contig 10388 bp, 6 predicted proteins | sample CB_VirMetaG_5_FD_79182 | JGI IMG/M metagenome (GOLD analysis project Ga0099850, IMG submission 79182) | Freshwater to marine saline gradient viral communities from Chesapeake Bay - CB_1508_1D Viral MetaG | ecosystem: Environmental > Aquatic > Marine > Coastal | place: USA: Chesapeake Bay...
TTACCAAACAGGTGGTGCGGGTAGTAGTGGTTTGTCTGGTGGCATTGCTTCTACTATATCTCAAACTGGAGGGCGCATTGGCGAGCTAAATCAAACGGTAGCTATGAATACAAAAATAGGTGAGGCTGGTTTACAAGCAGCAAGGTATGGCACAGATGCTGCGACGTACGGCGCTATTGGAGAGATTACAGAAACTATTTTTGGCTCTGTTGGTGGATACCAAAGAATTGGCAAAGCATTAGGATAAGGATAAATAATGGATTTTGAAACTGACGCACAAGAACCACTATTTCCTCAAACTCCAGAAGAAACCCAACCTGATACAAGTGTTGGTAATTATACGTATTTAAAAGGAATGGGCGTTCTAGCAACTGGTGAACAACCTGAAGAAGAAAAAGTTAATTTTAATACGCACCTACACAAAATATGGGCGGAAACTGTGCCTTATCAAAATCAACTATCTGCACAAATTCTTTCCAATCCTATTGACATAAATATGGTTGAGACTGAAATGACAAACATTCGTCTTCGCCAACAAATGATTGATAAAGCTAAAATTGAAAATCAAGCTGAGTTGCGTTTTCAACTTGCAGAAGTAGCAAAAGAATCTATTGAAAATTTGTTATACAGAAATTATGTTAACATTGAAGTAAATACTCCAGAACAAGTTGATAAAATAATTACTGAGGGTGTGCAAGAACTATCTGCTAAAACAGCGTTAGAAAAAATTATTGAGGATGGTAATAGTGCGTGGTCAATTGCAAAAGGATTTGGCTATGAATTTACTGCGTTAGCTGCTGTACAAGGAATAGCTATTGACGATGTTGCTAAAAAATATGACGTAGATAACGTAAACTTTTTGTCTGGTCGTAGCGAAACTCGCGCTAAATTACAACTTGTATATAGAAACTTAGATGAAAAAGACAAAGGCCAATGGCTTACTAATTTATATAATGATTTAACTAATAGTACCTACATTAGTAAATGGCAAGCAGCATTTATTGCAATGGAAGTAGCTGGGCCAGAAGACGTTGAAATTGGTGGTTTAGATGATTGGTTAGATAGACTTGGTGTTGTTGGAACAGTAGCTGGATGGATGTTTGCTGCAGGTAAAGCAATTAAACTTTTTAAATCATCTAGAGAAATTTTAAACACCGAGCATTCACTAGCAAAAGTCGGTGGTAAAAATGAAATTGCACGAGGAGAAACTGCTAAACTTGTTGGGCAAGTTGCACGTAAACAACAACTGCAAGCAGTAGGAGCAGTAGCTGGAGAACTATCTGGAATTAGTGCTGCTATTGATTTAGGTAAACTTGTGTCTATGAGTGCATCTAAATTACTTCCTACATCTGTCAAAATGGCTTCTCAAGATTTTCAAGCTATCCTTACTAAAGATGTAGACGATGTTATTGCTGCACTTAAAGAAACGCAATCTGCTAAAAACATTCGACCAGAAGAAGTACAAGCTGCATTACGAAACTTAGAAGCACAATATTCTCCTGTTAAAAACCCTAACATACACACAATAGACCCGTTTACTACTGACGGAACTTTTGTAAAAGGAAGAGTAGTTTATAAACCTGCTACTAGTAACAGTTTTCTTACTGAAAAAGCTGCGTCAGAGTTTATTAAAAACATTGACCCTCGTGGCGTAGGTAATTTTCGTGTTGTTCCTGACACTACAAATACTAAGTTTTATGTAGAAGAAACTGTAGTTAAAGAATTAGAACTTAAAAAAGCTGCTCTTGAAGCAGAACTTATTAAGGCAGCTAAGAAAACTGTAGAAGAAAAAGTAAGTGTAAATGGACTTAAAGTAACTAATCTTGCGCCTAGCATTGGAAAAACTGTTACTGGACAATCCGCTGTAACTACAACTGCTCCTGTTAAAAAAGCAGTAAGCAGAGAAACTCTTACAAGTGCATTAGAACAAGCAAGTAAAAACAATAAATTACTTAGGCAAGGTAATGTAGCTGTAGGTGTAAAAAATGCTCAGGTAGCTATATCTGAGTTTACCGTAAAAATGGGAGCAGCTTTAGGACTTGACGGTAGAAAAATTACTGTAATTACTAGGTCAGATTTATTGGGAAGCGGCAATAAAAGTGTTTCTAGTAGGTTGCAAGCAGAAATTGACGCAGCGCACTCAGGTGCTAAGGGAGTGCATTTTGCAGTGGGGCCAAACGAAAGTGTTATTTATTTAGCGTATGACGTTGGCGACATAATTAAAGAAGGAAAAACTGCTAGAAAAGCAACACTAACTGATGTGATGGACACGCTTGCACACGAGTATGGTCATGCGTTTGAAGCTGCATTTGAAATGAAATATGCGTCGGCTATGCGTACTGCGTTCCAAGATTGGCTAAAAACAAAAGGATTAAAATTAACTTCTGTTATTGGTGGTCAAAATGTTAACGACATATTTCCAATGGAAGCTTTGTTAGAATATAGAAGTCTCAGAACAACTCAAGACATGTCTGAGTGGATTGACGATTGGATGGGTGGAAATTACGAACATTATTTAAAACTTGAAAAGAACATCCATCAATGGGCTTCTAAATACAGCGAATTTTTTGCAGAGAATTTTGCTAAGTGGGCATTTACTGACGAAGTGCCAACTACAATTTTAGGACAAGCTTTTGCAAAACTTGTATCTGAATTTAAAAAAATTGCACAAGCCGTATACGAAACACTACGTTTTAAAAACATTGCTATTGCAGTAGATGCTAATAAACAAATTGCTCGCATGTTAAACAGGCATGTAGAACTTGTTAAACAAGGTAAAATAACTACTGAACAAAATTTGTCACGTATAGCTAGCGAATCTGCTGGAGCAGGGCGTAGTATTGATTCAATGGCAACAGAGCTTAATGAAATTAATTTAGAGTTGGAAGCTATTAAAGGTGCGCGTGATGGTGCTCGTTCAGGCTATCTTGTTGAGCAAAATATAACTGAAACTGTTACGTATGATAGAGCTATTACCGAGTATGCAGATGACGATATTAATAGCGCCTCCACAGTGTTTACTGCAGACCGTGCTTTAGCTACGTCTAGCGAACTGTACACAAACAGGCTTACAGGTATTATGCAACAAAGCAGGTATCAAAAACTGCTAACTAATTTTGTTCGCAAAGATGTTGAGTCTTTAAACAGAGTTGAAAAGTCAAAATTAACCGATGTACTTGTAAAAGGTGATAAAGAAGGTAAAGTGTTTTCTGACACAGAACTTGCAGGTATGCAGTTAAATTCAAAAACACGTAACGCTTACTTTAGAGTTCGGGCATTACGCGACATTATGCATCAAATTCGTAACGATGTTGCTGCTAAAAGTTTAACTCGCAGAGGGTTTTCTCAGCTTAATTTAAAAAATTCCATTGAAGGTCAAACTGTTTTTTTTGCTAAAGAAGCTTCTCTTACTAAGGGCATGAAGATATTTGACCAAGAAACAAATCAATTTGTAGCTGTGTCTGACGATGTTATTAATAACGTTAATAACGGTACATATCGTGCATTTGAAATGCCTGACGCTATTACTACAGGAGATAAATCATTTACACGCATATTAATTAAACGTGAGGATGTAGAAGTAGGTGTTGTAAAAGACGCTATTCCATACCGTAAGGGAGAGTTTAGACGAATTTATTCTGATGAATATTTTATTAAAATTGACTCTGCACGAAACATAGACGGTGAAGTTAAGAACGTAAAAGCAATGACTCACCGCACTGCTGTAAGTCGTGGAGAAGCAGATAAATATATTAAAAACTTTAGCACTGCAATTAAACTTCATAAAGAAGGCAACCTTACTAGAACTAAAGCAAGTGAGTTGTTAGAACAATATGGTTGGAATCCTGACGATATTATTGCTCAACTAGATAATGAAGTTTTTGGCATTGACCCTAAAGTATACGTTGTTTACAATAGAACGGACGATGATTGGGCAAACACTCAAGTAGGCATGTCTTCTAACTTTGCTTCTCAACGTGGCGATAGGGTGTTGTCTATTTATGGAGATGACACGGTAAACACGGTTAATCCTATGGATGCCATTGCTGCTGAAATTGGTAATACGGCTGCTGTTGCTTCTAGTCACGAATGGCGTGAGTCGCATGTTATTCGTTGGTTTCAATCTTTTCAAGACATTCTTCCAAGAAATGTAAAAGAAATGTCTCCAGAAGATGCGTTTAGATACATGTTAAATAATAAAGGTGCTTATTTAGCTTTAGATAAACGAGGAATTTTTGCTAAACAAGTGCAAGACTACATTATGAGCCAAATGAACATTGCAACTAAAGAAGAACAAGCAATGATTGGCTTTACAAGAAAAATTAGTGAATGGTTTGAAGGTGGTTCTACTAACAAAGCTATTCTTAAAACAGGTCTAGCAATGCGTTCTACGCAAAATTACACTCAATGGGCTAGAACATTTGCATTCCATTCTTATTTTGGATTAAACCCTGTGCAGTTTGTAATGCAAGGCATGAATACTTTTAACGCTATTGCTATTAGCCCTATACACGGTTTAAAGGCCGCTAAGACAGCTTTGTTTTATAGCATGGCGCTAGCCAGTGACCAAGAAGTTATTTGGCGTAAAATTGCACAAGCAAACAACTTTACTAACTTGGGATTGGGAATGAGCGTAGATGAGTTTGTAGAAACAATTCGCATGTTAAAACGCTCTGGTTTATTAGATGGTATGAACACATCAAGTTTGTATGGAGCATCAACTGGCACTTATGGTTTGTTTAATAAATGGAGACGTAGAGGTAGTAAAGTGTCTGCTGCTCCTTTTAACGCTGGTGAAGGTTTAAGTCGTATTGTTAGTTTTGACATTGCTCGTCGTGAATGGATGGCTGCTAACAAAGGGGGTGCATTTTGGACAGATGATGCTTTGTCAACAATGTTACGGCGACAAGATGACCTGACTCAAAACATGACTATGGCTAATCAAAACTGGTGGCAACGAGGTATATTGTCTATTCCAATGCAGTTTACGCAGTATCAAATAAAAATTGCTATGAGTTTATTGTCTAGCATTGGAGCTTTAGCTACGGGCAAAAAAAGCAGGACGTTTACTGGAGTTGAGGCAGTACAATTACTAATAATGCACTCGCTTATGATGGGAACGTCAGGCACTTTCTTGTGGCCTTTTAGAGACATTGTTACAAACATGTTTCCTGAAGATATGACACAAGATGAAGCAATAACAGCGCAACAAGGTTTAATTGCTGGTTTAATATCTCATGTAACAGATGGTCAACTTAAACTTGCAGTGGGAACACGGTTTGGTACATTTGCTTACTATGAACAAATTATTGATGGCTTTATGAATCCAGAAAAAAATTGGTTAGAAGTACTAGGTGGCCCCGGTGGTTTTGCTGCTTTACGATTGTTTGGAGGTGTTGGAAAAGCTTGGGATGTGTTTGTTGCTAATGATTTAACTCCAGCAAGTTTGCAAGAAGCTGCTAAAGTATTCGCAACATCTACGCTATCATCATTTAGTAACGCTGAAAAAGCACGTGTTATGTTCACTAACTACAACATTGCGTATAGTTCATCAGGTAGCCCTTTGTATACGTTGTCTGATTACGAAGTGTATGCAAAAGCACTTGGCTTTACTACTGTAGCAGAAGCAGATTTAACTGCTTTATACACAAGTAAACGTAGGCACGATGATGATATTAAAAATGCTGCAAAAAATATTCGGGCTTTTCAATTGCAAGCACTTACTGCTTTGAAAAACAAAGATGAAGCTTCTTACGAAGTGTACAAAAACGTAGTTAAAATGATTTTAAATACGTACACAGGTCAAGATAGAATTCAATTGCAAAAGCAATTGTTTACAGGATGGAAAGAAAGTAAGGTAAGGGAACTTATTTTAGACCAAGCAATTAATCAATGGCAAGTACAAGATTTAGTTGTAAACACAGACAAGAGGGATTAACATGGCTATTTATAAAACAGATTTAACACAACCTTTGGCTGTTCCTAGCGTTGATTATTCATCAGCCGCTAGAGCTATTGAAGCTGGCGGCAAAGCTAAAGTTGCTGGTATAACTGCAGTTGCAGACATTGCTAGTAAAGTTTATAGTGGTTATCGTGAAGAAGACATTAAAAATACTACTTATAAAGGATTAAATGCAGAACAAACAGTAGAGAGTTACTTTAAAAGCCACCAGCTAGCTGCAGAAGCTCAAGGTAAAATGTTAAACACGCAAAGACTTGCTGCTGAAGAACAACAAAGATTAGCAGAAATAGGTATGTCTGATATGTATGGGTATGAGGCTGATAGTGAAGATTTTGCTGCAAAATCTCGCGCTAACTTAAAGACCTATGAGAACGCGCTAGTAGCTCTTAAAAGAGCGTCTGAAGGTGGGATGAAAAACGAAGAGTTTGTTACTAGAGTAGCTACAATTGCTAAAAATGCTATTGCTAAATATCCGTACATGGAAGATGAAATTCGTAAAAAAATTGGCGATATTACTGGTCTTGTTGGCGCTGACCAGTTTGCTGTTCGTCGGTTTGTTCAAGACCGATTTGGCGGGTCAGGCAGTGCTGGTGGTACTGGAAGTAAAGGAGTTAAAAGTCCTGAAGCATTACTACAAGACCAAGATAAATTTATCGCAGAAAATTCTCCGTTTAGTCAGGCTCAAGTTAATGCTTTACGACTAGAAAATCCACCAGAATATAGAAGACTTTTAAATGATGCTAATAATAAAAGAACTGCAGAACTGGCAGTTACGCAGCAAAAAACGACAATTGACCAATTTAGAGGTCGGAACGAAATAAAAGCGATAAGGGATACAAATGGCTACGGTACTCTTGTGCAAACATATGCGACACAGTTGTTTACAACTGATTCTGTACCTACAGTGCTCACTACTTTTAAAGAACTTGCAATTGGCATACAAACAGGTAAGCTTGATATTAGTGCTCGTTCTTTAGAAACTGAAGCTCAAATTTTTACAAACAATATGATATCACACATTAATACCGCTAAAGAGAAAGCACTGGCAGACTTAAATGCAGTAGGTGATTCTTACTCTAAAGAGGACTACGATTTTTTTAAAGCCAAAATTGAACAAGCCGCCAAAGACCTTACAGAGCAATACTCAGGAAAAGGTTCTATGATTGGAATGGTTGCGGCGCTTGCAAAAAAAGAAAATGCTTCTGTTGAAGAAATTACAACTCAAATGAAAATGTATCAAGATGTATTTGCAACTGAAGGCAACAGACCTATACTTGCCGCTATAGCAATGGGAGGTGAGGCTGAAAAAGATATTGCTAAACAATATCCTAATCAGTATAAAATAGTAAAAGACCACATGGAACGTTCACGTAGTTTAGGCGGTAGGCTTGACTCATTAAAAATGGGAAGAGGACTAGTGTACATACAACAACGTGTTGCTCAAGCAATGGCTGGAGTTGTAGGAGATTATACTAACTACGTTAATCCATACGCAGTTGGGGGCGGTTTCGATGCTCAATTTACTTCTTTAGAAGATGCTGAACAAGCTGTAGTAGAGCAGCGAGCTGGTGTAGAAGCTGTTCAGTCTACTGCACAACAAGTGCTCGACAATACCCTAACTCTTGGCTCAGAACAACAAACTGCAAACGTTATTAAAGTAGCTATAAACGAACAACAAGCTACGGGTGTAGGAGCACAACGTTTAGTAGCAAACTTTGATAAAACTAAAAAACAAATTGCTGAAAAAATTACAGGGCCAAATTTTACTAAGTTACGCGACGAAGTTGCAACAACTAATATTGCTGTTGTAGAACGCCTCGCTGACGCTAAAGCAAGGTATGAACGTCAGTTTGGAGCAAGAATTAATTTTATGGTTGCTCCTAATGGAACACTACAAGCTGCAATGCCAACTAAACCATTTATGATTCGCAGAAACGGAAGCCCAACTTCACCGCTTACACCTGAAGGAATGCAATATTTGCGAGACATGAAAGCATACCAACAGTTTCAACAATCGTATGGAAACACTATGCTAACGGCTGCTTATGGCCCAGCATTGGTAACTGACAAGCGCCCGTTTGAACACGCAACTCAAATTGCAAACGCTATTAATAACAACTTGCCGTATGAGTTTATGCCTCAAGGGGATGCTGGTCGTGGGCAAGCAGAAGGCTCTCCCGGCATTACTAACTACAACTATGAAACTGGTGAAGTAAAACGCCCTAGCATTTACTCAGGCACTCAGGCTGAACGAGAAGCTTACAATGAACAACAGCGTGGTAAAATAGCTACTAACGTTGCTAAATTAGAGGGTAATCAAGCTACTAGTAAAACGCCTGAACCTGCTGCACAAGAAACTACTGAGCCTAGACGTATTAAAGATGATATAGAAAGTCTAACGTGGCTAACTAAAAAACAAAAAGATATTTTTTATGGTGTAGTGCAGCAAATGGTTGCGCTTGACCCTAATTATAACTTAACTAGATTAGCTGATATATTGTTAACTGCTTCGGATGTAGATAAAGAAAATGTTCTAAAAGTAATAAAGGAACAATCTAAATAATAAAGGGGGCTTATGCCCCCTTTTTTACGTCTTACTAATAACGTATCCTAGTGAGTTAGCTTGAGCCACCGTAGGATGTTGTCCCGGCTTCAATGTCACTTTGGTACGCACGAATTTCCTCAAGGCGGTTCGTGCCATGTCGTAGGTCTTGAACGTTAGACCCTTGAGTGCTTTGGGCAGAGTGCCCTTTTTGTATTTGATTACGTACATTTGCTTTCCTTTCCTCTCGTGCAATGAGATATTCAAGATTGTGCCTACACTTGTATAGGTCTTCGATTGGCTTACCTTTATCTTTATATCTGAGAAGATATTTTAAAACAGACCCCTCAAAGGCATCCATCTTATATGCTTCCCAAATCTCCCACGGTTGTATGGTGTAGTCTTTATAGTGAGTGCCACCATACTGAACCTTCATCAAATCTTCGTAACTAATCGCCACTAGGCTTCTCCTTTAAAAGGGCTGGAATCTTATTGTTAGTCTTTGCTTGGTTTAAAGCATCTTCTAGTAGCTTTACAAACCCAGTTTGTAAAATAAGTTGTAACATTTCAGGTTCAATGTCTTTTAGTTGAACATCTGCCGAACCATCCTCGTTTTCTTGCAGCACTTCTAGTTTCATTCTCTCTCCTTATGGCTACTTGCAATTTGATGCAGTTTCCCATCTGCAGTTTTAAACTTCAATATTACTTCTAGTTGATGCTTGTTCTGAATAACCTGAAGCACTAAATGCTGGCGCAATGCCATCATCATGCGATAGCTTTCTTCATTCGTCATACATCATTCCTTTCAGTTTCTGCTTTGCTCTCCACAACATTGTGCTAACTGCCCTTCGTTTCATCGGTATTATACTAGTTATTTCCTTGGCTGTCAACCCCTGCATGTAATGCAAACTTACTACCATACGCTGTGTCTCGCTCATTTCATCTAACCATTTCTCTAAAACATCTAGATTTGAGATGGTAGTCTCAGGTGTTTCCATGTCATAGCTTTCGTTACTAATAACGTTCACAGGCTGTTTCATACGGAATACAATGTTTTTTGCAATGGTACACATCCACGTAAACAAGGCGCTGTCTTGCCTAAATGATGCCAAATATCTAAACACTTGTCCAAATGTTTCTTGTACAACGTCTTCAACGTAAGATGTATCATGCAGTAGTCCTCTTACATACGCTTTTAAACGTATGTGATATTTTTTATATAGCAGGGAACAAGCTTTCTCATCCCCCGCTATAACCTTTTCAATAAGTTCTGAATCAGATTTCGCAGACACCAGCTACCCAAGCAAGTTGTTGTGCGCCTTCTACATTATCCTCATGCTCAATAAAAGCATTCCAATCGATAGTATCAGGCATAGCAGATAGCAACTCATTGTAAGTAGCCTCGTCCACTTCTTCGTAGGGTGCTTGTCGATAGGTTCCGCCATCCCAAGGTAAGAAACTAATTCCGCTAATTTCATCAAAGTGCTCCCATACCCATGCGCCAACGGAGGGCCAATCCTGCTCCTTGACGTACACAGTTACAGATGGTTTGTGTTCACACCAGTGGCGCTGGTATGTTAGCCATAACCGCAAGTGTTGAAAACTATCCAGTTCATCCCTAGTAATTGCCCCTTCAGGTGCTTTCATAGGAAAGCTAAACACCATAGTGTCGTTAGGCTTCATTACATCAGGTTCAGCAGGTACTCCTTGTGCTACCAAAAACGCCGATATAGGGTCTTTAATATCATTACGCACCCGTCTAATATACCAAGAGCTATGACGAGCATGTATGCCAGAGGCGCTATCAACAAGTTGACTAACCGTACCGCTAGGCTTGACACACGTAATTGCCGCCGATTGAGGAATATCGAACGCATTTGCAAA
>Ga0099850_1001690_pt1 | contig 10381 bp, 5 predicted proteins | sample CB_VirMetaG_5_FD_79182 | JGI IMG/M metagenome (GOLD analysis project Ga0099850, IMG submission 79182) | Freshwater to marine saline gradient viral communities from Chesapeake Bay - CB_1508_1D Viral MetaG | ecosystem: Environmental > Aquatic > Marine > Coastal | place: USA: Chesapeake Bay...
GTCTTAACTGGGCCTGATGTAATAACAGATCCAGCAGAACTAATACCAAGATTAAATCCACCACTTGCAGTTACGATACCAGAGAATACTGCAGATCCATCACTTGCAAGAGTTGCAGCAACACTTACAGGATTTCCAATATTAACTCCACTTCTTGCAGTAACAAGTCCTGTTGAATCTACATTAGTAACATCTTCATATGTTAATGTTCCGCCAACTGTCACATTACCGGTAAAATTACCAGTAACCATTGTGATTGCTGTACCAACAATGTATTCGGTATTTGCAATACCAGTCAGATTACTTCCATCACCATAGAATGCAGAACCAGTGATAGAGCCACCAGCAGAAATGTATCCACCAACTGTAAGATTAGATCCAACAGTTAGATTTCCTGGTGCAGTATCAATTGTTGCAACATTAAATGCTTTGTATGCAACTAACTCAAGAACATCACCACTCTGAGCAAAACTTGTCAGTCCAACGGTTGACGTATCAGTTGCACTATAGTCTTGTCCTTCAATCAGACGAACACCATTAAGGTATGCATCCAGATAGCCAATAGTATAACCTGATGCAAACGTAAAGTTTGTTTGAACTCCTGTTGGTGAGAATACTTGTCTTCCAACAATTACCGATGAATCACTCGGCGCTCTTCCAATATAACCGTTACGATCTGCCATATCACGCTACTCCTGTGAGGATGCTTAAGTTTACATCCACTGCATTATTTGCATCACAGTATACTCTTAATTCATCATCACCTTCTAGAAGCGTTTTACCCGTATCAGAGATAACAAAAGAACTTCCAGCAGGAACAGGAATTTTACTTGCAATTGCAGCAGTGATTCCTGCACTATTATCATAAACCTCAACCGACAAATTCACTTGATTGTTTGTGTTATTAGCAAAGGTTCCGCCAATCAGAATACTCTTTGTTGCTGACGGTGATGTATATGCTGTCGTAACTCCAAGGAATCTTACTGTTTGACTTGTTGTTGCAGAAGTATTCGTTGAATTTCTATCCGCAACAACTTGTCCAGATCCAATACTTGAAACTTTCGTTCCTGCAATGTAGTTCCCATTATCAACAAGATCTCCAACTGCAACCAGTGAAGTTGAAATACCTGTAATCAAATTTGTGGTGATTCCAATCGAACCGCCAGTACTGGATGTTACAATACCCGCCGCTCTTTTTAATGAATTTGAAAAAGCTTCTGCCATTTTTCTTTATGTGTTAAGAGTATTTATTAACCGCCAAGAGCGATTGCAAGTCCAAGTGAAACACCTGGCGTAAATGTAACAGTAGCCACTCCAGCAGATGTTGCTGGTGGAACATCAACTGAAATTGCTGTTCCATTTGTGGAATTAAAGTTAATCTGAGTGATTCCAGCACCGATGAATGAACTTTCAGAACCAACTCCAACAGTTGCAGTTAGATTGGTTGCAATACCAGTTAAGTTAGATCCATCTCCATAGAATGAATTTGCAGTAACAACACCAACAACATAAGTATCTTCATATACATAAAGATTGTTTGTTGTTGTGAGTCCCGCAACTCCAAGAGTTGCAATTGTAGCAACTCCAGCAACATTTAAATTATTTGAAACATCAATTGATGCATTTAAATCAATGTCATTGGAGAAAGTAGAAACTCCAGTAACTGTAAGGAACTGAGTTGTTGTAACACCAGAAACACCAAGTTCTCCAATGGTTGCAATACCACTGATGTTTAACGTAGTGCCGCTGATGTGATCAAGAGTGATATCATCAAGATTGATATCACCAGTGACACGCATGTCACCATAAACATAAAGTGCTGTCTGTCCAGTAGAAACTGGAGAACGAACTTCCAAGAGATAACCTGGAAGTGCAGTTCCAACACCAACGGATCCACCCACACCTAAAACAGTGAGGACAGATCCGTCAGTTCCTACATTAAACTCGCCAACGACTGTTGCAGCAGATCCGACATATACATCGGTTGCTCCAATGCCACCAGCAACGTCTAATTTGTAATTAGGGATAGTAGAACCAATACCCACCTTTTCAGATGAGGCATCAGCAAGAATTAAAGAGGTATTAACTTCGAGTCCGTTTTTGACTACAAAATTCTTATTGATAGCCATTTAATCTCCTGAGGTTCACTATCCCCTCTCTTTCTTTTATTTATTAGATAACGGCTCTCAGAATTACAACTGCATCAGAATATTGACTTCCACCAAGTTGAGTTTCAACAACAGTAACAGATCCATCAGTGTATCCACCACCACCTCCTCCTCCACCACCAGAGGTTCCTCCATCACCACCAGTTGTTCCACCACCACCATTTCCTCCGCCACTACCTGCACCTGGTGTTTGACGAATACCATAACCTTGTTTGAATCCTCTATCAATTACTCCTGTTCCAGGAACTGGAGTTGATTGTCCCCACAAAAATGCGGTAGTTCCAAGATCTGTGCATGGAGAAACTGTTTGATTTCCTCTCGGACATGCAAGTGCTCTACCACCAAAAGGTACAGATGCTTTAGAATCATTACCATTTGTTGGCGTAACAGGAGATAATGAACCAAAAATACCACTAGAGGATGAAAGAGTTCCTGTAGCAATGAGCTCTCCACCGTCTCCGCCACCTCTTCCTAATCCCCTTTCACCAGCAATACCAATTCCACCACCATCACCACCTCTGCCACTTGAAGAAGCACTTCCACCATTACCAACATTAGCAATCAGTCTAGATTTTCTATAAAGGAAAGCAGATTGTCCAGTAAAAGCACCCAATCCAGCAATCACATATTCTTCATTTTGTCTCATTGTAAAACGAATCTTAGAATATCCTCCAATTCCTCCTCTATTAGATCCTGAAGATGAGCCCCAAGAACCATGCAATTCCATTTCAACATCAACATCTCTTTCAGAAGCATAAAGTCCTAAAAGACTTCTTGGAATATCTTGTCCAATGATAACTTGTCCATCAAACAAATTCTTGTCAGTAATTCCAGCATTTGAAGAACTATAATAGTTTTCAAATCTGATAATTTGTCTTGCTGCAACAACAGTAAAGTTAGCACTATTAGTAAAGATTGGACTATCACAAGACGTTGGATGTGTAATCTTTGCTCTAACTGTATTACTACTTACATTTGGAAGTGAAATAGACAGATTTGGTGTACTTGAACCACTTACTGTTCCACTATCAGTTAGATCAGATCCATTCAATTGCCACTTATAGGACAGACTTCCTTGTGATGTGTCTGTTAGAGTTGCAGCAGTATCAAATGTTGCGGTTCTTGTTTGTGCAACACTTGCGTCAGAAGGTTGTTGAGTAATAGTAATTGATGGAAAGACAGTAATTCCAACAAGGCTTGAATCAAGTGGATCATTAACTGCATTTGGAGTTGACTTTCCTACACCATATGCAGATGGAATGTAATCAGCTCTTAAAAATACCTTTGCACCGTTTGCTAAAGGACTGGGCAATCCTTGTAATGAAAGAACAGTTGTTGCAGAACCTACAACTGTTGCTCCTAATGATGCATTATTGCCATCACTTAATGCTCCAACACCATCAATATACCATCGATATGAAATTGATCCTGTATTTTCTGCAGGGTTTGGTGGTGTTTGAACTGGAAATGTTGCGGTTGCAAATCCAGTAAATGTAGCATCTCCACCATCACAAACAGAAACTGATGTGGGTTGAGAAACAAAAGAAAGGACTGGGCCATTAATTTCCAGTCCTGTTGGTATTCTACGAAAAACGTGATTAACAGAAATACTCATGCGAAGTTTTGTCCTCCGATTACACCATAAAGATTAGAAGTACCATCAAATGTCATGAATGAGTAGATATCAGTCTTGTTAGCAACTGGTGTTACAATTGGTTTGACGCCGCCACCAGCCCAGTAGACATCAATGTTTCCACCACCACTATCCTTGAAGTATGTACTAATTCCAGGTACGGAGAACGCAGTTGATCCTTGAGTAATCTTCAAGGTAAATGCAGTTGCTCCAGATGGTGGATTCAAGATGGTAAATGTATTTACCGTAGAATTCACAGTCAGGTTGAAGGTTTGTGCAAGAGAGAGATCAATATCAACATTGTTTGATGCAATTGAAAGTGTCTGAACATTCTCAGAGTATGTCTTGAATTTTGCAGATCCTTCAATATCAAACTTAGCTCTTGGAGTTTGTGTTCCAACACCAACTGAACCTGTTGATTGTGCATTGATGATTGTTCCTGCAGCACCAACTTGCAGTGCAGTTGCAGTGATAATTCCTGCACGAATTCTACCAGTTGTTGCATTATCAAGATCAAAATCATCAGCACTCAGAGTTCCACTGACATTTACATCAGAATTAAAGTGAGCAGTTGCAATAAATCTTGATTGATTTTCAACCAACAGTGATGTAGATGCAGTTCCTGCAATCTTCAATTGAGTATCAACACCAATGCTAGTTCCAATACCAACTTTCAGATTTGCATCATCCTTTGTAAATACCCAACTATTAGTACCATCTTTTTGCCAGATGCTATCAAGGTTTGTAAGTCCAGAACCATCACCTTGGAAATTACCAATGATAGTTCCTTCAACTCTCAGAGCAACACCATTTGCAGTTGTTCCAATTCCAACTCCACCAGTTCCATCAACAGTGAACTGACTTGTACCAGATCCAACTTTGAATGTTGATTCTCCAGGAGAAGTGGTTCCAATTCCAACACCGTCAAAGATTGCAATGTTTGAATTGACATCAATACTAATACCGCCAAATGGATACCATCCATTTTCTAATGTGTAAACCCACCCAATTGTTCCACCCTTTGATGGGTTTGCATTATATTCAATATCTCCAGGGTTTCCAGCAAGTGTTGGTTGAGTAATACCAACTGTATATTTTCTAGAAACAGTTGCATTACCTTGCAGGAAGATTGAATTTGCTTCAATACCCTTAGAAGAGTTTGATGTAATCTTATTATTAAAGATAACAGGGCCATCAAATTCAGAAATAATATTGTTATCAGGGCCACCCTCAACTCTAATAGAACGACTAATTGATGCTTCGAGTGGTGTCAGAACGTCAAATCCAACACTAACACCAGTCTCACTCAGATCCTCGCCAGTAACTGTTGGGATAGGAGCATCAAAGACTTCTTCTTGTCCAGTTGCAGAACTGACTTTCTTATTACCAATATAGAAGTCACCATCACTGTTCATACCAGTGTAGACGTTAATACCACCATCAAGTTTCAGTGATTGTGATAAGAGTTCTTCTTGAGATGAAAGAAGTCTATCTTGCTTATCTGGGAATGCAGTTGAGTAGTTACCAGGGCCAAATCCAAGATATTCAAATGTATGTCCTGATGCACGAATGATAGAGTTTCTTCTAAATTCAATTGGATCAACATGAATTCTTCTAACAACGGATCCAAGTACATGTGATGTTGATCTTGTTCCAAATACTCCACGGAATACCTTAACTGGATTACCCGTAACAGTTGTCTTAACTCTTACAATTTCATTATCAATTAAGAAGTAGTCACCAATATTAACATCAAGAGTTGAAATATTTTGGAGTTCGATATCATCTGTAATTGCATTAGAGACAACTGCAGAAAGTGTTGTAGTAATTCCAGCATATATTGGCGTCATTCTTCCGCCAACATTTTCATTATCAATACTTACAAATCCATCATTTGATGTGAATCCATTTTGATATGCATGAATTGTACCAGATGTTGACTGATTTGAGGTTGAGATGCCAATGTCAGCAGTGAATGTCGTTAAGCTTGTATTGTTCTTAACGATAAAGTTGCCATTGAAGAATGAATTTGTTCCTCCAGAAATTCTAATCTTATTATCAACTTGCAATCCATGATTCTGAGCAGTTGTAACTGTTGCAAATCCAGTTGTTGGATTATAAGAAATAGAAGATACAGTTAAAGTTTTACCCGTAAGATATCCAAATGCACTTGCAGTAAATGTTACTCCAACTCCAGCACTTTGAGCACCATTACCGACTGTTGATGCGGAAGAAACTGTAAATTCCTTATCATTTCCTACAGTGATACCAGTGATTCTATAGAGATCATTGTATCCATTATATTTTTCAGATCCAACTCCAGAAATGCGAATTGAATCTCCAGCATTGTTGTAAATGCTCGTTACAGTTACATAACCTTGAGTGAATCCAGAGGTAGTTGCAACACCAACAACAGCAAGAGTATTACCAACTCCATATGCAGAGCCACCATCTATGATCTTAACATCAGTAATTCCACCAAGAGCATCAACTGTTATTCTTGCAGTTGCGTGTTGTCCAGTTGTAGAACCTGCAAATCCAACTAATCTTGCATTATAAAGATTTCCTGCAGCACCAGATCCATATGATGCTCCACTATTTCCAATACTGACTTTTGCAATTGCATTAAGTCCATGATCAATAGATGTATAAATTGTGTGTGCAGTTCCTGCACTATTTGATACGATATTAGTCAGAGCAAATCCAACTTTTGTATCAATCAGAGTTTTATCAAGAGTTTCTCTTGTAAGGCTGTGTCTTGGATCATCAATAACAACCTGTCCGATTGGATTTGGAAGAGCAAAAGAAATGCTGCTCTTTGCATCAGACTGTGGATTATCTCTATCAGTTTGTGGATAAAGATCCTTAACTGGTTGTGGGAACTTAAGATCTGAGAATGGTTCAACAGATGGTGAGTTTGATGCGTTTAACAGAATTAAATGATAAACGCCGTCCTGCTCGCCAGCTACATATCTCTTGATTTCCTGAGATCTATAGACATAATAGGTATCATTATATCTCTTTCTTCTAAAGGTTGGAAGACTTGTTGTTCTAGAAGAAGTGTTGTTTGTGAATGTACCAGGATTATCAGTGATTGATACATTGAAACTCTTTGCACTGTTGATTCCAACAACATTATAAGTTCCATTAAATCCAGCACTCGCAATACCAGTCGTATTGTTTGTACTTGTAATGTCTTTAATTTCAACCTGAGAGTTGATTGATAACTTGTGAGGAAGTTCTGTGGTGATTTCAGCAGTGCCACCACTCCATTTTGCACCTGAGATGAACTTAAAGTTCCTCATCTCATTCAAATTACTCATCGTGCGAGGAGTTGAATCAAATGGCAGAAGAACTTCTGCATTTGATGCTCCAGTTACATCATTAGATTCTTGGATTACAAATCCATCAATTGGAGGTCTTGCAGATGTGATTCCAGATCCTGCAGGAATGACATATCTTGCACGATAGATCGTATCAATTAAGTTTCTAGTATCTGGTTGTCTTGAAATAAATGTTCTTGGAGTTGCTGCACCAAGAGAGGTAGTTCCAAGACTTACAATTGTGGAATAAAGATCATTGTCAGTTGCAGCGGTAGAAACATTAATATACCACTGGCTTTCATTAGTATCATATTGAATTGGGTGTCCAATATCACCAGAGTTCTTATCGCTAACTCTACTGAATACGTTTAGAACGCCACCCTTATTATTAACAGGTAGTTCTTGTCCGTTAATTGCATCATTCAGTGTTTGTGCAACCTTAATCTGATCTGTTCCAATACCAGAAGTAATTGCGAAGTAAACTCTATTTGATTCTAATCCATCTGGAAGTCTTCCATCATCACTCAAGAAACGAATAGACTCACCTTCAATGATACTATGTGGTTCGGTAAGAGTTACGATGTTAGATGAAATACTATTGATACCAGCATTTCTTCCAACTAAGAATTTCTTCTCACCAGTTGTTTCATTGCTTGTATTTGCAGTATTCGGCATGATGATTCTTGCCGAATGTTGATTCAGTGAACCACCTTGAGAAATTAATACTTTAAGAGAATCGTTTGATTTTGCACCGATTCTATAACCTTCAATAACATTTTGTGGGGGAACATCAATGTTGTTTTCGTTATAAAGATAAAGTCTACTTGTAGATCCTACGCCAACAGTTTTTGCAACATCAATTGCACCAAATTCAATTGCAGTTGTTTGAGTTGTTAATTGTTTTGGTGGAATGATATGTGTAATATAACCAACATCATCTCTTCCAAAAGCATCTCTTCTGAATCCAGACGATACTAATGCTTTTGCTCCAAAGTTTGAGTTAGAGTTTGTAATTGAATAGTCGCCACCAGATTCTGCAAGGAAGTGAACCGCATATCCAATTGCAAAGATAGAAACTAACTGAAGGAATGAGTTATTCGATGCCTTGATATGATAGTTTTCATATGTTGGCTTGAATGCGGCAAGAGAATCTGTATGAATGTTCTCGTTTCCAGCAAATGTAGAATCTTTATATGTTCCACTAGATGAATCATACTTAACAAATGCATTGTTGTCTTTCTGAAGTCCAATTCCAGTGAACTGTGCAACAACCATGGATTTGAATCCAGTTGCATTGTTACCATCAGCATGGCAACCACACATACCATAAACAGATCTCAGAGAGATGTTGAAGATATATGGTGATGCAGAAGTAACTGTATCGGTATTCAGAGATACTGTAGATCCAACAGGAGATGGAAGTGGATTTGTAGGAGAGTTTTGAACTTCATATTTAAATGATGTCGTTCCATCAGCATCTGAAGAAAGGACTTCACTTACAACAAATTGTCCGTCATATCCAGTTGCACTAATTCCATCTACTTCAAATGCAGTGTCAACATCAAGTCCAGATAATCCACTTACAAGTGTTACAGTAACAACTGTTGATGATGTTACACCATCTCCTGCCTTAATACTGGAGATTCCAACTTCTCCGCCAGTAGGGCCAACAATACGATATTCATCAATCTTAGGTTGAATATCTAAACCAGATGAAGGATAATCAGGTTCAATTTCTCTACCAGAAGAAGGACCATATGCAAGTCCAACTTTTTCATAGTACATCTCCAGATCTGTACGATCTGTAGAGTATGTCATGAAGGAATCATCAATGTTTACATCATTAACACCATCTGCATACTCAAAACAAGTCAGTTTATGGTGTGAGAAGTTTGGAATAAATGTATTATTTGTATAGTCCTTATAAACAATACTATTTGGATCGCCATCAAATAATGAGAATTGCCAGAAGTAACATGCACCAGTAACTCTCAGAACTGCAGATCTTTCAATGCTACCATTTTCTGGATTTGGAACATATTTTGGCCTTAACTGTGTTTTACGAAGATCAAGTCCAACAATTGAAGTTCCTCTCGGAACAATAACGCCACCATGAATACTATTAAGCTTATAGAGAGCATTATTTGGTGATGTTAAATCAAAGTTGGTTGATAAATTAAATGCACCAAAATCACTAGATGTAGTGCCATTTCTCAATCTAAAATTATTTGAACCATCAGGAATCCATCCTGGACGGTTATCGATAAGGTGTTCACCAGGATATAAAAGAATCGTTGTCTTACCGAATCTATCGTTATCTAATCCTCTTTGATACGAAAATCTTGCTGCTTCAATTAAAGCACGTTGAATCGTCTTAAATGGACGACCCATAGAATTTCCTTGATTTTCAATGCTATCTGTCGCATCTAGATCATTGGGATTTACATAAAGAATATTTCCACGAACATTTTTCAGGAAATTATCTAAACGACTTAAAGGCATCTTATTCGCACTGTTAGTTCCGTTATGGATTATTTAGTATAAAAAAAGCATCCAGTTTCTGGATGCTAGCATGCACAAATTGGCAATTCCTTCACACGGCATTTATATTATACCATAACTTTCTTGTTTCCACAATACCTCAAGTTTTTTATCAAATACCATCAAATATCGATGCTTACGACTTCTATCTCTCCATTCTCCTTCAACATCTTTAGTAGAACCTCTTGAATGTTTGGTTCCATCAGCATAGTAAAAGTCTTTCTTTGGAGCACTTAAACCGTAATATTGAAAATTACAAGCTCTGTATATAGTTCCAACGTGGTGACTAGCGTCAGCATAACTAAGAATAGCACGAACTGCGGCATCTTTACGAAACCTCTTGATACAACGACTTACAAACCATGAAGTGATATTATACTCCTCTTTTTGAACTTCTGGATCTATGCAAAGACGAGAGAGTTCAAACAATCCCTCCTGTTCATCTCTTTGCAGTCCAAATGCTCCTACTGCAATTTCTGGAACTGGGAGACCAGTAAAAATACAAGCACCAAGACACCTGCCAATTCTAAGAGGACATTCCCACTCAGTGCGCCTAAAAAGTCCATAATTATACCCAGATTTGAAATCTTTTGATTCGTCTTTTAGATAATGATGAGTATAAAGAAGTTCTTTAAGTTCTTCTTTACTTACTTTATCTATATAAAAATCTGATTTCATCTAGGTATTTTTACTCAGTTTGTTTGCATTCTAACATA
>Ga0099850_1001695_pt1 | contig 10356 bp, 11 predicted proteins | sample CB_VirMetaG_5_FD_79182 | JGI IMG/M metagenome (GOLD analysis project Ga0099850, IMG submission 79182) | Freshwater to marine saline gradient viral communities from Chesapeake Bay - CB_1508_1D Viral MetaG | ecosystem: Environmental > Aquatic > Marine > Coastal | place: USA: Chesapeake Bay...
GTTAGTCATCGACGCTTATAACTTAGACCACTTGGTCGACACTTTGGAGACACTACGATGTGTAAAGTAACTGTGATTATGGCGATGGTGCTGGCGCTCATGCTAGGCCATGTGCTGAGCGAACAGCGGCTGGTGGCTGATGCCATGCAGGCTGAGATCATTTCCTTGCAGCGAGCGATCGACGCCGCGAGATGACGCTTGACGTGCTGATTTGTTTCAGCTAAAAACGCCCCCCTGCTTTAAGCAGACACACCTCGATAAACACGCTGACTACTGAGGGACAGCAACATGATTCCAATCTTTTTAGATTTCGAGACCTATTGGTCTCAGACCCACTCGCTCACCAAGATTCACCCTGTTGAATACGTGATGCACCCCGAGACCGAGATTCAGTCGGTCGCCATAAAAGTAGCGAACGACGAACCGTTTGTAATCTTCGGTGAAGCCGCAATCGCTGACTGGATCAGTCGCACTGACTTCTCAGATTCAATGCTGATCGGCCACAACATGAGTGGTTTTGACTCCATGATCTGCGCGTGGCGCTTTGGCATTAAGCCAAAAAGCTGGGGCTGCACGCTGGCGATGGCTCGTGCGATGGGCTATGCCAAAACTGTTGGCGGCTCGCTGAAGAAAGTTGCAGCTGATCTAGGGCTAGGCCAGAAGCTGGACCTTGAAGCCACGAACACCAAAGGCAAGAAGCTGCGTGAGTTCACAACCGAAGAACTGATTGCGATGGAGGAGTACAACCTCGTCGACACAGAACTGTGCGCTGGAATCTTTCACCGGCTAGCACCTGAACTCGGCAGACGTGAACTCGAACTGATCGACCTAACAATTAAGATGTTGGTAGAGCCGCAGTTTGATCTGGACTTCGAGCTACTGGAGACAACGCTTGAAGATATTCAGACAAAGCAACGGCAGATGCTGCTCAACATCGCTGAAGAAGTTATACCGGAAGCCACCGGCCTGATGACGGACGACGAGAAGGTAGAAGAGGCGAAGAAAGTGCTGGCGTCAGCACCGAAGTTTGCCAAATACCTCAAGCTGCGTAAGGTCAAGGTGCCGATGAAAGTGTCACCGTCTAACCCAGACAAGAAGATCCCCGCGCTGGCTAAGACAGACGAAGCGTTTCTTGCGCTGCAAGAGCATGAAGATTTCGACATCGCTGCCGCAGCATCCGCGCGCCTTGGCGTGAAAAGCACGATCCTTGAGTCTCGCATTCAACAGTTTATTGCGTGCGGTCGAGCCGCTGGCGGGAAGATGCCTGTTGCCCTGAACTATTACGGCGCTGATACCACGGGCCGTTGGTCAGGCACGATGAAGATGAACCAGCAGAACTTGCCGCGCATCAATCCGTACAAGCCGCAGCCGGCAGATGCGTTGCGTAAAAGTCTCCGCGCGCCAGCTGGATACAAGGTGGTTGTAGCTGACTTGTCAGGCATCGAGCTGCGTGTGAATCACTTTCTGTGGAAAGAGCCTAGCAGTATGGCGCTGTTTAAGGCTGACCCTGAGAAGGCCGACTTGTACAAGGACTTCGCTGCCAGTTTGTATGACAAGCCAATCGACGAAGTTACCAAGCAGGAACGACAGGTCGGTAAGGTCGCGCACTTGGGGCTAGGCTTTGGCGCTGGGGCTAAGACGTTCCAGAAGGTTGCGAAGCTGATGGGTGGCGTTGACCTGACGGAAGAGGAATCCGCTGACGTTGTTTATAAGTGGCGTAACGCCTACGGGCGGATCGCTTCAGGCTGGCGCACCTGCCACGCAGCGTTAAGTGACATCCATTATGGGCACTACGGGGTCAACATCGACCCGTGGGGTTTGTGTAAGACAGCAGAAGGTGGCATCAAGACACCGCTTGGCATGATCCGCTACCCACATCTGCGTGAAGAGTTTAATGGAGAAGACCGCAGGCACGAGTGGGTCTATGGTGAGCGCAGTCGCAAGGCTCGCATCTACGCTGGGAAGGTTACGGAGAACATCGTGCAGCACCTCGCTCGCGAAGTGATCTCCGACCACATGCTGAAGGTAGCGAAGACGGACCTCGGCAAGCAGTACCTGCCAGCCCTGACTGTGCACGACGAACTTGTGTACGTGGTGCGCGAAGAGCACGCGCAGGAGATGCTTGATCTGGTGCAGTCCATCATGCGTGATGGCTGCGACTGGTGGCCCGAGCTGGTAACATGGTCAGAAGGAGATATTGCCGATACCTACGGCGACGCTAAATAAGGATAACGATGCCAGCCGCTTGGAGCTTCAGCTCGATAAAGACGTTTGACACCTGCCCTCGGAAATACCATGCCGAGAAGGTAGAAAAGCTGTATCCGTTTCAGGAAACTGAGCACACGATTTACGGCAAGGAAGTTCACAAGGTTGCGGAGGAATACATCCGCGATGGCAAAGAAATCCCGACCGGCCATCTCCGGTTCAAACCAGCCCTCGACTCCCTGAACAAGATTCCGGGTGAGAAGTTATGCGAGCTGGAGATGGCACTCACCATTGAAAAGAAGCCGACCAAGTTCCTCGCCAAGGATGTCTGGGTGCGGGGGATCGCTGACCTCGTGATTCTGGACGGCAAGAAGGCGTGGATCGTTGACTACAAGACTGGCTCCGCCAAGTACCCGGACAAGGGGCAGCTGGAGCTGATGGCCCTGATGGTGTTCGAGCACTACCCGGAGGTTCAGGAAGTCAAGGCGGCGCTCGTTTTCCTACTGCACGACGTGGTGATTAAGGCCGCGTACCAGCGAGATGAGATGTTTCTGCTTTGGTCCAAGTGGGATGAAAAGGCTGGACTTTTGCAGGCTGCATTCGACAATAACAACTGGCCGCCGAAGCCCAATGGGCTGTGCAGGAAGTGGTGTCCGGTTGAGCATTGCGAATTTTCAGGAGGCTGATATGCCACGCAATCCGAGAGATTACAAAGCCGAGCGTAAGTACGACGGCAAGCCGTCCGTCAAGAAGAAGCGTGCCGCACGCAACCGTGCCCGCTACCAGCTGATGAAGGAAGGCGTGGTCAAGAAGGGCGATGGCAAGGACGTCGACCACAAGAAACCAATGGCGAAGGGCGGTGGAAATGGACGCAGCAACCTGCGTGCAGTGCCTGCAAGCAAGAACCGTAGCTTCGCAAGAACTAAGTCTGCCAAGATGAAATAACCCCTTGGCAAGGCCCTACCACGGCTGTAGACTGTGGAGTGCCGCATCGTGAAAGCGATGAATGTAATAAGCCAGCGTAGCTGGCAAACCACTTCAGGAAGATCATGGAAGTCGTTGATAATAGAGGACTATTGGTCCGCGTCCGCGAGCCAGAAAAATACACCACCGCGATCCAGCAGAGCCGGTACCTCGGCCAAGTCGGGGACGAATCCCACGAGGTGCTGGTCAAGTGGAATCTGGAAAACACCCGCCGCTTAGCCAACCTCGGCGTGCGGAAAGCACCCAGTCCCATCCTGCGTGACTACCACTGGCCCGGCGCGTTCAAGCCGTACGACCACCAGAAGGAAACGGCTAGTTTCTTAACCGCGAACAACCGGGCGTTCTGTTTCTCCGAGCAGGGGACAGGTAAGACTGGCGCCGCCATCTGGGCTGCGGATTACCTGATGCAGATTGGGGACATTAAGCGCGTGCTGATTATCTGCCCGCTCTCAATTATGAACTCAGCGTGGATGCAGGACATTTTCCGCATCGCCATGCACCGGTCTGCCGCCGTGGCCCACGGCTCCAAGAACACCCGCAAGGACGTGATCTCGGGGAAGTACGAGTTCGTCATCATTAACTATGACGGCGTGCCTACGGTGGTCGAGGAGCTGAAAGCAGGCGGGTTTGATCTGGTGATTGCCGACGAGGCGAACTTCGTCAAGACGTCCACCACGCGCCGCTGGAAGGCGCTCAACGCCGTACTAACCCCGTCGATGAAACTGTGGATGATGACGGGCACGCCCGCCGCACAGAGCCCAGCAGACGCGTTCGGGCTAGCTAAGCTGGTCTGCCCGCAGCGAGTGCCGAAGTACTACACCGCGTGGCGGGACAAGGTGCTGGTGAAGATTTCACAATTCAAATATGTACCGGCTCCGAATGCTACGAAGCTGGTGAATCTGGCACTCCAGCCAGCCATCCGTTTTACCAAGGCGGACTGTCTCGACCTTCCCCCGCTGACTTATCAAACCAGACAGATCGAGCTGACCCCGCAGCAGAAGAAGTACTACCAAGCCCTGAAAAAGCAGATGTATGTCGAGGCTGCCGGGGAACAGATCAGTGCGGTGCATGCGGCGGCTGGCCTTAACAAGCTGCTCCAGCTGTCCTGCGGGGCGGTCTACTCCGACGACAAAGAGGTCGTGCAGTTCGACGCCAAGAACCGACTGGACGAGATCGTGGAGGTGGTGCAGGAGGCTGCGCACAAGGTGATTGTGTTCGTGCCGTTCCGCCACGCCATCGACATCGTGACAGACCGCTTGAGAAAAGAAGGCTATCCGACTGAAGTTATTAGCGGCGCGGTGTCTATGACGGCCCGTACAAAAATTTTTAGGGACTTCCAAGAGACCGATAGCCCACGCGTGCTGGTCATCCAGCCTCAATCCGCAGCGCACGGTGTAACCCTGACAGCTGCCGACACAATCGTCTGGTTCGGACCAGTCGCCTCCGTAGAAACATGGCTACAAGCGAACGAACGAATAAACAGACCATCACAGAAGAACAAGATGACTGTGATAAAAATATACGGCTCAGAGGTTGAAAAACGAGTATACAATGCGCTAGAATCAAAGGAAGCTAATCAGAAAGATCTGGTGGCTCTTTACGAACAAGAACTTAGCAGCTGAAGCTGCAAACACTTCGGAGATACAACATGGACACAGCAAAGCTGGTATCAGCTTACATTCGCATCCGTGACGCTCGTGCCGAACTCAAGCATAAGTTTGATGAGGAAGACGGTGCGCTCAAGGACAAGCTCGACACAATCGAGAACGCCCTGCTTGACCTCGCCAAGGAGCACGGGCTAGACAGTATGAAAACCCCGTACGGCACGGCCTCCAAGGTTATGCGTACTCGGTTCTGGGCCCCAGATTGGGACTCATTTAAGGATTTTTTGATGGGCCAAGGTGATGCTGGCTACGACCTCGTTGAACGTCGGATTCACCAAGGCAACTTCAAAGAATTTCTGGAAAACAATCCAGATATAGCCCCGCCTGTCAACGCTGATAGTCGGTATTCAATCGTCGTACGAAGAGGAAACAAATCGTGAACGACTTAGGACTTTTGACCACGAAGGAAGCTGCGGAATTTATGCGGCTGTCACCTTCTGCCGTACTGAAGCTGCGCATGGAGGGCAAGATACCTTTCATTAAGCTAGGCAAGAAGGTGTTTTTTAAGAGGGATGCACTGATCGCGTACGTCGATCGGCAGCAGCTAATTTATCCAAACGATGGAGACCAGTGATGAGTGAAATGACTCTGTTTGAAGGTGCCAATGGCACTATGCCCGCTCACCTACAAGGTGGCGAACTATCTGAAACCGCAAAAGCCCTCGGTGGCGCAGGTGCAGGCGATGGCCTGAAGCGCATCAGCATCAAGGGTTCTGTCTTCCGCATGATGGTCGGCAGCAAGGAATTGGCGACTAACGAAGATCGTGGCATGAACATGATTATCGTGAAATCCGCTCCGGGCTATGCGCGTACCTACTACGAAGGCACCTACAAGGAAGGCGTAGTCAGCAGCCCGGCGTGCTGGTCTGATGACGGCAACTCCCCGAGCAAGAACGTGGAATCTCCGCAGTCCAGCCTGTGTGCTAGCTGCCCGCAGAATGCCAAGGGCTCAGGCCAAGGCGGCGGTCGTGCTTGCCGTTACTCTGCCCGTCTGGCGGTCGTGCTGGAAGGCGATCAGAAAGGCGACGTGTACGGCGTAACAATCCCGGCCACCTCCATCTTCGGCACCGTCGACAGCGACAAGTACAACTCGCTGCAAGAGTACGTGAAGAAGCTGGCTACCTACGGCTATGACGTAGTGAAGGTCGTGACTGAGTTCCGCTTCGACACGAAGTCCCCGGTGCCTAAGCTGATGTTCCGTGCGGTCCGCCCGCTGAATGAAGATGAGTGGAACCTTGCACAGGCTAAGGCTCAGACCCCTGACGCGAAGGCGCACACTGGCGACCGTTCGTTTGCCAAGCGAGATGATGAGGAGACTCTGAAGGCGAACGATGGTTTTGAGAAGCCGGTAGCTGAGCAGAAGGCCGAAGCTGCGGAGCCTGTAAAGGTTTCAAAGAAGAAGGCTGAGCCGGTGGAAGCTGCGGAGAAGCCAGACGTTGCATCCATTCTGGATGAGTGGGGCGACGACTGATGATCTACACCAGCCTCGCAGACAAAGAACTGTTGAGGCTGGTTCGGGATGTTCTGGATAAAGATGGCCGATCGAGCGTTGCAGTAAATAAGCAACTTCTTAACGAGCTTGCTGAACGCTTTGAGCTGATGCTATCTTCGGCAGCCCCTGCGCATAGGACGAGCAGGTTAGAGGCCGACCCGAATCAGCTGAAACTTTTTTAGGCAATAAAAGGCGGCTAGGGCAGGAGCCCGAAAACGGCAGGCGAGTCGCTGCCGCCTATACAATTCGCCGGATGTACCACTAAATGAGCCCTGACACAGATTTCCTAACTGCTGTGCTGCCCAATCAAGGGACGTATTGCGTAACTGGTATTGATAGTGAAGGAACTACGCAGAACATTTTTGTTGATGACATTGAGTCCATGCGCACCGAAGCGCAGAAGTTTGTCGACAACAAGATCAATGCGTTCTTCGCGCTTGCAACATACGACAAAGATGAGCACGGTGGATTCCGCCGTAAGCAAGTCAACGCCCACTGGGTAAAGTCGTTTTGGATTGACGTCGATTGTGGCGAGGACAAGCCATACCCCGACCAGACCGCAGGCTTAGAAGCACTTCGCAAATTCCAAGAAGACACCGGGCTACCAAACCCGTTCATCGTAAATTCCGGCAACGGGCTGCATGTCTACTGGCTGCTTACTGAGTATGTCAGCACAGAACAATGGCGGCCTGTCGCACGTAAGCTGAAGGCGGCGTGCAAGAAGTTCAACTTCGACGTAGACCGCTCAGTCATGTCGGACTCCGCGCGAATCTTGCGCGTGCCGAACACCTTCAATTTTAAGAACCCAGACGAACCGAAAGAAGTTGTGCTCGACCAGAAAGGCGAGACGGTTTCCATCGGTGACTTCGAGGCGATCCTCGACACGCTCGACCTGCCGGTGCAGCGCGTATCCAAGTCAGTTGATATGTCCAGCCTGAGCGAGACCGCGAAGTCTCTGCTTGGCAACAAGACGTCTAAGTTTAAGAAGCTAGTCCGCAAGAGCCTTAACGACAACGGCTGCAACGCGATCAAGCACATCGTGCTGAATCAAGAAGACGTAGACGAGCCGCTGTGGCGTGCGGGTTTATCAATCGCATGGGCTTGTGAAGATGGCAACGAGGCCATACACCTGATGTCGAAGAAGCACCCGGACTACGACCCGGACGAAACGACTGAAAAGGCAAGCCTGACGCTCGGTCCATACACATGCGAGACGATTTCTGAGCTGGCCCCTGAGTTGTGTGCAGGCTGTACACAGAAATGCACAAGCCCGATCCAGCTAGGCACGGAAGTTAAGCGCGACACATCTGCGCTGTTTGATCCGCCGAGCGAAGAAGAGTTGGAAGGTGACGGCAGCCTGCCTACGCAGGCCGTGCAGCAAGCGTTGTATAAGCCGCCATTCCCGTATTTCCGCGCAGCTAACGGAGGTGTTTATAGGCAGGAAGGTGCTGGAGATGACGCAGTTGATGTTACCGTTTATGAGTACGACCTTTACCCAATCAAGCGCGTACATGATCCGAACGATGGCGAATCAGTTGTGTTCAAGTTGCACCTGCCGCAGGACGGCATACGCGAGTTCACGATACCTCTGAAAAAGATGATGGCTACCGACTCATTCCGTGACTTCATGGGTGAGCAAGGCGTAGCTGGAACCGTAAATCAGATGAAAGAAATTATGAACTATTCAATCAAGTTTACAAAGGAACTTCAGAAACTACATAAAGCACACGAAGCCCGCCTTCAGTTCGGTTGGTCTAAGGACAAGGAATCCTTCATCGTTGGGAACCGTGCGTACGTACGCAACAAGAAGCCCGAGCATAACCCAGCGTCTAGCACCACGGCTGATCTGATCGACCAGTTTGTTCCGCAGGGTTCGCTGGGCGAGTGGAAAGACGCAGTCAACGTGCTAAACAGAGAGGGCATGGAGGCACTTCAGCTGGCGTTCGGTGCTGGCTTTGGTGCTCCGCTCATGGAGTTCACCGGTCTGTCTGGTTGTACGATCAACCTCATCAGCAACGAATCCGGCACAGGTAAGTCGACTGCTGGCTACCTCGCACTCAGCATCTTCGGCAATCCGAAGGAGACCGCCCTGATTGCAGACGACACGCAGCTTGCCAAGCTGCATCGCTTGGGCGTGATGAACAATTTGGTTTGCATGTCAGACGAGATGACAAACCTCGCTCCTGATATTTTGTCAAACATGCTGTACTCCATCTCGCAGGGGCGCGCACGTCACCGCATGGAGAAGGACAAAAACCGTGAGCGTAAGAACATCAGCTCGTGGCGTACGATTTTCCTGACCAACTCAAACGCGTCCATGATGAGCAAGCTGTCCAAAGCTAAGGCCAGACCGGACGGTGAAATGATGCGTCTGTTGGAGATCCACGTGAAGCGCGTGTATGTCGAGAACGCAGACGTTGCTTTCGACAAGGTGAACAACAATTACGGCGTGGCGGGCGAAATCTACGCACAGTGGCTGGTCGACAACCGGGACAAGATTCCTGAGATGTACGACCGCTGGTGTGAGCGCATGTACAAAAAACTCGGCAAGCGCATGGAAGAGCGTTACTGGGTGAAGACGTTGTCTGTCGACCTGCTCGGCCTGTACATCGCTAAGAAGCTCGGCCTGCATGACTTCGACCTCGATGCGCTTGAAGACTGGGTCTGCCGCTACCTCCGCGCTCTTCGTGAAGAAGTCAGAGCAGAAGTGGTCAAGGCGTCGAATCTGGTGGGCGAGTTCCTGATGGACAACTCCAACGGCATCATTGCTATCGGCAACCGAATTAACCCACGCTCCGGCGACAACATCTGGATGCCGCCACGTGCGGGCAAACTGGTGGCTCGCTTTGAACTGGAAGACAACCTCATGTACATCGCTAAGAAAGCGTTCCGCGAGTACTGCGTTGATCGCCAGTTCACTGAGGCAGAGGCACTCAGAGATAGTCAGGAGGAGGGTTCAACCTTCCGGTACGTCAAGACTATTAAGAAACGCATGCTGGCAGGCACCGCTATTAGCACGCCGGGTGTAGATGCTCACGTATTCCAGTGCTCACCGGAAGAATCCGCAGAACTGTTCAAGACGTTTGAAGAGGAAATCGCCAGCATGCCAGAGGGAGGACTCGTCCGTGATTAAATGGGACCTTGAGTCCGTGATGGGCGGTATGCGAGTCGGCGATAGTTTCTTTATTCCGTGCCTAGAATGTAAAGATCTTAACCGCACAATCAACAAGTTAGCCAAAGGGTTTGGCATCGAGGTTGAGGTTAAATACAGAACAGAGGATTTAATAAAAGGTTTACGAACGTGGAGAGTTAGGTAAAATCAGCGCCACAGTGATTCTTCTCGCCTTTCTCGGGCACCTCCTCCAGCAGGAGTCACTGGTCTCTGAAGTGGTTGGCCCCCTCTAGCGAGGGGGCCTTTTTTATTCCCCTTCGTAGACGTACCCGCGAGTGCGGCGAGCTTGAGCAGCGAGGCGATTCTGGTACTCGCGCTCTTTCTTCTTGGCTTCCTTCTTCTCGTCCGGCGTCAGTCTAGGATTAGCTTCGATCACTTTGACACGACGGTTACTTTCAGCGATTAGATTGTCTATCTTGTTAATCTGAGTCTTGGACTGGAGGAGGCGACGGGTCTCAGGATCACGCATGTACTCACGCGCTTCCTCAATCCGGCCTTCGCGAACCATCTTGTTGAACGTGGCAACGGCGCGCATCTTGTCTTCGCGCACCTTAAAGAAGTTGGTGCGGTCTGCGGACCCAGTCTCGCGGGTAAAGAACGCACGCAGGAGCGGCAGCTGAGCAAGCTCACGAGAAGTACGCGGGGTATCCGTGCCGTACTCATACATTGCGTCCATGCCGACCAGCAAGTCTTGGCCTAGCGTACCGAACATTGCTCTCATTACGTGATCTGCTTTCATCGGAGAGACAAGGCCGGTCTGACCAAGCAAGCGAGCAAGCTGCGAAGTGTCCTCGGTGAACTGCTGCTCTACCTCTAGCATACCTTGAGCCATACCTACAA
>Ga0099850_1001700_pt1 | contig 10341 bp, 13 predicted proteins | sample CB_VirMetaG_5_FD_79182 | JGI IMG/M metagenome (GOLD analysis project Ga0099850, IMG submission 79182) | Freshwater to marine saline gradient viral communities from Chesapeake Bay - CB_1508_1D Viral MetaG | ecosystem: Environmental > Aquatic > Marine > Coastal | place: USA: Chesapeake Bay...
ATGTCTTCCCGATTGGCGTCGCAGCCAGTGGTGAGGTTGGAACCGTAGATGTAACCGGGGACGCCGTTGTTCCCACGACAGGCCTTGAGGCGACGGGCGCGGTTGGCACCGTTGTTGTAGCTGCTGCGGCTAATGTCTTCCCCCTCGGCAACGAAGCAACAACTGCTGTTGGGGACGTTACCGTTACAGGTACGGCCAATGTATTCCCGACCGGCGTCTTCGCAACTGGCGAGGTAGGAAAGCCGGTTGTTTGGGGTACAATTGTTCCTGACCCCGGCACATCGTGGAATGAAATCAATACTGGCGCATCTGATATATGGACGGAGGTTACAACTGACCCCGGAACCATATGGACGGAGATAGCTGCATAACTGAGGATTGAGCTATGCCGAGTACATATACCACCAATCTTGGCATTGAGAAGATTGGAACAGGTGATCAGGCTGGCACATGGGGCGCCACGACCAATACGAACTTTGACCTGATTGATCAGGGTATCAACGGTATTGTTCAAATCACCTTGGCATCAGCCGGATCCTCCGGATCTCCCACGGCGCTTCCCATTACGGACGGCACCGTCTCCAATGGGCGCAACAAGTTCATTGAGTTTGTGGATGGGGGCGACCTTGGCGCCACGGCCTATGTTCAGCTCACCCCAAACGATGCCGAAAAGATTGTGTTTATACGCAACAGCCTTTCTGGCGGGCGTTCACTAATCATCTTCCAAGGCACCTACAACGCATCGAACGACTTTGAAGTTGCTAACGGCAAAGATGTTGTCCTGAAGTTTGATGGCGGCGGCGCTGGCGCTACGGTCACTCAGGTCTTTGATGACCTGCTTGTTACCGGCTTATCTGTCACCAGCCTGACCCTCGGCGGCACTGCAGTCACTTCGACGGCGGCAGAACTCAATGTCCTTGATGGGATCACGGCGACCACCGCCGAGCTGAATTACACCGATGGGGTCACGAGCAACATCCAGACCCAGCTCAACGCTAAGGCACCCCTCGCTAGCCCGACCTTCACTGGCACGGCCACTTTCACGTCTGTAGATATCAATGGCGGGAACATTGACGGTACGGCTATCGGTTCCTCCTCGGCGTCTACGGGCAACTTCTCTACCCTGTCCATCAGCGGCTCTGCCATCACGGCCACGGCGGCAGAACTCAACAAGATGGATGGGGTGACGGCCACCACGGCTGAGATCAACAAGCTGGACGGCCTCACGGCCACCACGGCGGAACTGAACTACACCGACGGCGTAACGAGCAACATCCAGACGCAGCTCAACGCCAAGGCTCCGATTGCCAGCCCGACCTTCACCGGCACCTCTACCGTGCCTAGCCTTGTGCTGGGTTCTGGCTCCACGGTCACGTCGATCAAAGACGAAGACAACATGGCGTCGAACAGCAACACGGCGCTCGCCACCCAGCAGTCCATCAAAGCCTATGTGGATAACTCGGCGGTGGACTTGACGGCTGTTACCACGGACATTGACCCCAACACCGACAACGCCAACGACCTCGGCTCCTCCACCAAGCGCTGGCAGGACCTGTACCTGTCCGGCGGCATGTACCTCGGTGGCACGACCAGCGCCAACTTCCTTGACGATTACGAAGAGGGAACGTGGTCGCCTACCTTGCTTGTTGGGATGACGGGGACCATTTCGACGATTACTGCTACCTACACGAAAGTTGGCAGGCAAGTTTCTGTCCGGCTTGTGGTGGATGGAACGTCGCTCGCAGTAGCTTCCTCCGCTGTTTTCCGGTCGTTACCTTTTGCGATCTACATGCCCGGTGGCGTTGGCTTAGAATTTTTTGCCGTCAGCGGTAATGCGTGGTCCAGCGGCACTAACCAATGGGCTATTGGTGCGTCTCTAACCGGATCGATAGATTTTAATTTCGGCCCCCTTACGTCTTGCACCAAGGTGTATGGATCGGGCACTTACGAAACAACCTAACAGGAGTCCTCATGCTTACCGAATCGACAGAAGTAGATAAGATCGAAGTGATGGGGCAGTTTTGCATCCTTCAGGTCCGCACTGCTACGGTTATCCGGCGCGACGGCGAAGAGATTTCTCGTTCGTTTGCCCGCCATATCGTGGTGCCCGGCCAGAGCACGAGCGGCGAGGACTCCAAAGTGGTGGCTATCGCCAACGCTCTCCACACGCCGGAGGTCATCGCGGCCTTTGAGGCGGCGAACGGGGGCTAAGTCGCTACCGGTATTGAAGTGTAACAACATGATTAGCTGGGGCGGGGTTGTGGGGGGCACTGCCCATGTTAGACCCGGTTACAGCCATAGCCACGGCTACGGCGGCGTTCAATGGCGTCAAGAAGCTAGTAGCTGCGGGGAGGGAGCTGGAAGACTGCATGGGTCAGATGGCCCAGTGGTACACGGCGCTCTCCGATCTCGGCGAAGCAGAGAAGAATGCAAAGAATCCTCCGCTCTTCAAGAAACTTACGAGCAGGAAGTCCGTCGAGCAAGAAGCACTAGAGATCTTTGCTCACCGCAGGAAGGCTGCAGCGCAGGAGAAGGAACTCCGAGAAATAATCATTTATGCCTACGGTGGCGATGCGTGGAAAGAGCTTATCGGCTTGAGGAGACGCATCCGGCTGGAGCGAGAAAAGGCCATATATGCACAACAGCGTAAGCGCAAGGACACGTTCTGGACTACGGTCACGATTCTAGTGCTAACGTTCCTGTGCTATGGCTTCTACGCTACACTGAGCTTTATGATTAACGAGCTGAATCCTAGCTCAGCGGAAGAAACAACTGACTCAACGAATTAAGGGCGCACCCTATGACTGAAGCAACACCGACTGTCGTTATTGATAACAAAGAGTACGTGATTGACGCCTTGCCGGAAGCGGCACAGGTCAACCTTGGTCGAGTTCAGCAACTCCGTCAGGAGATCTCTGAGCTTCAAATGGTCTTGGAGGAGCGCCAACTGGTTCTTCAGGCCCGGCAGAACGCCGTGGTTAAAGCTGTCCAAGACGCAGAGCAACCCAGCGCCGAAGAGGCAGAGCCAGAAGGAACGTAACCATGGACCTCGCTGAAAAAGCCCTCGTGGAACTTGCGGCTCATGAGCGTGAATGCACCCAGCGCTATGCAGCGATAGAACAACGGTTTACTGATATGGGTGACCGCATGAGTAGATTAGAAGGTTGGATGAAGTGGGCCATAGGCCTGACAGTCGGTATGTACCCCTTCCTTCTAGGGCTTTTTTGGGCGATAGGTAAATGAACTTCGACGCAATCAAGAACCTCGTCGGTGCTGTAGCACCCACCCTCGGCACAGCCCTTGGGGGGCCTCTCGGCGGCGCCGCTGCTTCGGCCATTGCAGGGGTTCTGGGTTGCGACAACGATCCCCAGAGCTTGCAGAAAGCGCTAGCAAAGGCCACGCCCGAACAGCTTAGCGAGATCAAGAAAGCCGAGCTGGACTTCGAAGCTCGCATGAAGGAGCTGGACGTAGACCTCTACGCGCTCCAGACCGCAGACACCGCCGATGCCCGGAAGCACTTCGCTAAGGACTGGACGGCGCGGTTCCTAGCTATCGCCCTGTGCCTGTTGTTTGCAGGGTACATTGTGCTGGTTACGATCCTCCCGCAGGACCAGAACAACGATGCGATTATTAACCTCATTCTTGGGTCGATTACTGGCTCGTTTAGCACGGTTATTGCGTTTTACTTCGGCAGCAGCCAGCGGCAGGACTGACATGAAGGAACGTATGAAAACAGGTACTGAAGGCGTTGAACTTATTAAGCATTTTGAAGGGTGCCGTTTGGAAGCATACCTATGTCCTGCTAACGTGTGGACTATTGGCTATGGGCATACTGGTGGCGTCCGAGAAGGGGATGTAATCAACCAAGAAGCGGCGGAAGCCTACTTGATCGAGGACCTTGAGGAGTTCGAAGGTTATGTTAACGACATGGTTGAAGTCGCTCTCAAGCAAAATGAGTTCGACGCTATCGTGGCATGGGTGTTTAACCTTGGCCCGGGCAACTTTAAGGAAAGCACTCTCCTTAACCGCCTTAACTATGGACCTCTTAGCGATGTGCCTACGCAAATCCAGCGATGGAATCGAGCGAGCGGCAAAGTTCTTGAAGGGCTTGTGAAGCGTCGCGCAGCCGAAGCGGCTTTGTGGGAAGGCAAGAGCTGGCGGGAGGCGGTATGAGGAAGGTTATTGAGCCCAAGTTTCTGGCAGCAGGCGTTATCGAGCCGGGCCATGAGATCGAAGCATTGTGTGCAAATTGTGGATTTGATGTAGACGAGGCGGAAATGAGCGCTGCATCGTGCAGCGATTGTGGCGCACCGCTTGAGCTTAAGCAGAGCGTAGCGATCAAGGTAACCACAGTGCCGATGTCCGGCGCCACTATGTGATGGGCTCGCCATGCCTCTACGAAAACTAAACTTCCGGCCCGGGATTAACAAAGACGGCACACAGTACTCCGCCGAGGGGACGTGGTTTGATTGCGACAAGATTCGCTTCAACGAAAGTTTCCCGGAGATCATTGGTGGCTGGCAGAAGTATTCCTCTGAGACCTTCCGAGGGGTATGCCGATCCCTGTTTGACTGGACCTCCACTGGAGGCGCCCAGTATCTTGGCGTGGGCACCAACCTCAAGTTCTACATAGACCAAGGTGGCGAGTACTACGACGTAACGCCGATACGAAAGACATCAACCCTTGGCACGAATCCCTTCGCTGTGACCTCGGGGTCGACCTCTGTCGTCGTTACTAACCCCAGTGATGACGCGATCCAGTTTGATTTTGTGACGTTCTCCGGGGCGACTGGACCTATTGGCGGCATCCCGGCGTCTGAGTTCAACAAAGAGCATCAGATCCTAGAGGTTATTACAGCGACGACCTACCGTATCGAAGTGGATACACCAGCCTCGTCAACGACCAGCGGCGGCGGCTCCTCCGTTTCGGCGGCATATCAGATCAACACCGGCCTGAACGTCTACCTGCCTGCCACGGGGTGGAGCGTAGGCACATGGGGCAGTGGAGGCTGGGGCAGCTCCACGCCAATCTCTGCAAGCAACCAGCTTCGCCTGTGGTCCCAAGATGCTTATGGGGACGATCTGGTGTTCTGTGCTCGGGGGGGCGATGTCTATCTCTGGGATGAGAGCGCGGGCCTAACCAACAGGGCCGAGTCCCTTTCCGATTTGGTAGGGGCGTCAAACCCGCCGACCATTGCGCTTCAGGTCATGGTGTCAGACGTGGACCGCCATGTTATTTGCTTTGGCTCAAACCCCATAGGTCAAGCAGAAATCGACCCGCTCTTTGTGCGCTGGTCTGATCAGGAAAACATCCTCGACTGGACACCTTCTGCAACTAACACGGCTGGCGGCCAGAGGCTCAGCTCGGGGTCCTTAATTATCGGCGCCCTTCAGACCCGTCAGGAAACCCTGATCTGGACTGATGTGGGGGTGGAGTCCATGCGCTTTGCTGGCCCGCCCTTTGTGTTTCAGTTCACCGTGGTTGCAAAGAATGTATCCATGATCTCGCCGAACGCTGCGGTGTCAGCAAACGGCATGGTGTTCTTCATGGATCGCGGCGACTTCTATGTGTATGCAGGGACCGTCCAGTCTTTGCCGTGCTCTGTCAGAGAGTATGTCTTTAAAGATATAAACCTTGAGCAAGCATACAAAGTCTTCTGCACCGCAAACCCCGACTTCAATGAAGTCACATGGTTCTATCCGGTCGGATCTGAAAATACTGAGGTCACCAACTATGTGACCTATAACTACGTCGATCAGGTGTGGACGGTTGGCACCTTTGACAGAACCGCGTGGATTGATGCCAGCTCCCGGGCCACCCCTCTTGCCGCTGGCGTTGTCACGGATGACTACAACTATCTCTACCAGCAAGAGATCGGCTCCAGCGCCGATGGCGGACCCATCAATGCGTATCTGGAGTCTGGCGACATTGATCTGGACGATGGCGAGCGCTTTGTCTTTATGCGCCGCATGATCCCGGACTTCGACTTTGCAAACAGCCCAGACCCACAGGTCAATATTGTTGTTAAGGGTCGGAACTATCCAATGAAGACGCCCACGGTCAGATCCACGTCCACGATCACGTCTGACTCTGGCGAGGTCTATGTCTCCAACAGGATGAGGCAGGCGATCATTCGGATTGAAAGCAACTCTGAAGACCTCTACTGGCGCATGGGCTCCCTGCGAGCCGACATGCGGCCTGACGGGAGGGGCTGATGTCTAGCCGAAACATCCCCCTCCCCCTACCGGCGCAGGAGTACAACCAGCAGCTTGAGGGTGAGTTCCGGCGCCAGCTTGAGATTGCCTTACTGCGTATAAACGACACCATCGACTCCAACAATGTGCAGTCGAATAAAAACTCATCCTTGGCGCTACGGCGTCATCAGTTTCTATTAATGGGCGCATCATGACTGACGTTCTAAAACCCCTTGGGCAGGCTGCCCCGTCTGCAACGACAGAGACGGACTTGTACACCGTTCCGGATTCGGTGATGACGACCGTCAGTTCGTTTGTGGTGTGCAACAGGGCGGGGACATCCGGCTCGTTCCGCCTATCTGTATCTGCCGGGGGCGGCTCAACGGCAAACAAAGACTACCTTGCGTACGACAAGGCTATCGACGCCAACGACTACATTACTTTAGTAATCGGTATTACAATAAAAGAGTCTGATGTAGTTAGGGTTTATGCCAGCAGCGGCGATATGTCATTCAACTTATTCGGCGTTGAAACGTCGTAACTGGTCCCCGGAGACGAGAGATGCAGCAAACGCCTTATAAGCCGATGGCCCAAGAGCTTGCCAAGTATGGTCGCTACGGTGACTCAATGCTTGTGCACATGAATCCCGTTGAGGTTGCAGGCCTTGCCTCCCTTTCTCCCACGGGCCAGCTAACCACCAACCCGGTTACCGGCCAGCCTGAGGCGTTCCTGCCCTTCCTCGCCCCCATCCTTGGTAGCGTCCTTGGAACCAGCTTCCTCCCCGGCCTTGCCTCTGCTGCTGGCTTAGGGGGGCTTGGTGCCACCTTAGCCGCTTCACCGGGTCTTGCAGGGGCCATTGGCTCCGGCATCGCCACGGCAGTGGAGAGCGGCTCCCTTGAGAAGGGGCTCATCTCTGGCCTCACCGGCTTTGGTCTTGGCAAGGCTCTTGGTGCTGCGGGTGATTTAGCAACGGGGGCAGAAGGAGCGGCCACCGATGCGGCCACCGGGGCGACCATGAGTGCTGCTCAGCCCGGAGCTGTGACTGACGCGCTGACGGGCGCAACCATGACACCCCTTCCCGGCGGAGCAGAGAGCCTGCTTCAGTCCACGCAGGCTTACACGCCCAGCCTTGCCGAAGCGCTTCAAGCCGGAACGAGCAACCTTGGTCAGATGATTGCCGACCCGGGAGCAATCGGTAGCGCACTCATGGAGCCCGGCTCCCTGATCCCTGCAGGCATCGGCGTAAATCAGATGGAGACCGAGCGCCTTCAAGAGGAGATGCGCAACCGAGACCTCGCTCGGCGCCAAGCCCGAGAGGCAGAGTACGCCCGCGCCCAGTCTCAGATGGAAGCGGCGATGTACCCAAACCTTGAGTACCCGGAGCTTCCCTACCAGAACCGCTACACCACCCGCTACGGAATGAACGGCGGTATCGTGGACATGCTCCCGGCGCGTCGCATGCAGGAAGGCGGGTCTACGAACGAGGAGGAGCAGCCGGCGCGCCTTGGTCCCCCTGAAGGCTATCGCCCCGGCATCGACCCCGAATACGTCTATGACTTCACTGGGGTTGGCGGCGGACGGTTTGGCGGCGTACGGGTCGATACCCCGTTTGGCCCGATAGAGCAGTTCCCCATCGAGGGCCTGATCGGTACCTTTGGGAACCTCAACCCGGATGGCGACCCCTTCATCCCCGGCGTGACCTCAGGTTTCGGGACTAACATTATGGCGGACCCGCTTGTCGGATCCGGCACCACCCGGCGCGAAATCATTGATGAGGTTATGACGGGAAGCTTTGGCTCCACAGGGGATCGAGGCATGCGCACCGGCATTGAGGGCGATCGCTTTGGCCGTCCCTTGAGCGCAGAGATGGCATACCGTGCAGGCGCTCCAGCGGAGGCTGTGCGGCGCCTAGTCGAGCAAGAGGATTACCGCCGTCGTGCCGGTCAGCAGGGCTATGCCCCGGAGGGGCGCGTGGTTGAGCCCCCGACCGAGGAGCAGCAGGCAGAATTCCTTGCCCGTCAGCAGTCCACCCAAACCCCCGGCGGCATGTATCAGTACCTCGATCCGGAAGTCCGGGCCCGGCTTGAGGCGTACAATCGCATGCCGTTTGAGGGGCCCTCTACCGAGGAGCCTCTTGTAGCCGCTGGCGGGATCGGTAATGTGCCGATCGAGAGCAGCCTCGACCAAAGCATTCGCGAGTTAACCCTCCGGCCCATGGCATCCGGGGTTCGACTCGGCATGCAGGAAGGCGGCATGACCCAGCAAATGGATCCCCAGCTTGTTGAAATGACTGCTGCCGTTATCCGGGGCGAGATCACCGACAACGCTGATGAGATCGTGGACGCGTTCCTCAGGGCCTACGGCAATGACGCATTCATGCAGCTACGAGAGCAGGTACTGCAGGACGTGGTGCCCGGCGCTCAAACCCAAGGCATGATCCGTGGGCAGGGCGGCGGCATGGATGACGAGGTCATGGGCATGATTGGAAACAATCAGCCTGTGGCGGTATCCCCGGGTGAGTACATTGTCCCGGCTGATGCGGTCTCCGGACTGGGCGACGGAAGCTCGGACGCGGGGGCAGAAAAGCTTGACGAATTAGTAGAGAATGTCCGTAGGGCGCGGACTGGCACAGCTAAGCAGCCAGCACCGATCAAGGAATCTATGGGCGGAAAGGTTTAAACAATGTCAGAGTTCGCAGAGGTTCTCTTTAGCGGAGAAGAGGCTGAAGCAAAACAAGAATTAGAGGCGAAATATAAAACAACGCTTGTACCACCAGAACAGCTTGAGTCAGTTTGGCCTTTGATAGCAGACAAGCTTGATAAGGCCATCGAGCGTTCCAGAGGGCGGTGGTCGATGGAGGCCCTCTATCAGGCGTTGCAGAGCGAGATGTACCACCTTTGGCTCGCTTTCGATAACGACAATACTATTGATGGGGTGGGGGTAACGCAGGTTGTTACCTATCCCAACCGAAGGATGCTGGCGATCCAGTTCCTTGGTGGGGAAAACTTCATGGACTGGGTTTGGTCCATGCTTGGCACCTTCAATAGCTTTGCTCGTGATATCGGTTGTCAGGGCATAGAAGCTACGGGGCGGGACGGCTTCTGGAAGTGGCTTTCAAAAGATGGGTTTGAGAAAGCCTATACCGTATTTGAGAAGAGGCTTGAGCCATGAGCAAAGGTGGTGGGGGCGGCAGCCCGTCTGAAGTCACTCAGGTAACTCAGCAGTTACCGGAATATGCACGTCCCTACTACGAGCAACTGCTTACCCGGACGATCGGGGAAACCACCCGCCCCTATGTGGGCTATGGCGGCCAGCGTATTGCTGAGTTCACGTCACCTGAGCTGCAGGCCATGCAAGGTATCCAGCAGCTTGGTCGGCCTGAGCAGATCACCCAAGCATCGCAGGTAGCAGCACAACTAACTGGCGCCCCCGGCGGCCCCACTGGCGCAGAGATTGTGGGACAGTTCCGGCCCCAGCCCCTGCAGGCTGGCTACACCGCCGGAGACATTACCTCTGGCTACACAGCTCGTCTGCCCACCGGCACCTATAGTGCGCAACAGTTTGCTCCGACCTATCAAGCCGGACGTTTTGATGCTGGCTATCAAGCTGCTGCTCCGGTGGTGGACTTCCAAGCCCAGCAGTTCCAGCCCCAGTTCCAAGCCACGCAGTTCACCCCGGGCTATCAAGCACAGGACCTGCAGTTGATTGGGATTGGTCAGACCCCGGCGACTTATGCTTCTCAGTACACGGGGCAGGCGGACCTTGGCCCCGGCTTCCAAGCAGGCACAGTTACTGACACGGCAACCCTGCAGCAGTACATGAACCCGTACCAGCAACTGGTTACGGACATTGAGAAGCGTGAAGCTGCCCGCCAATCTGCAATCCAAGGCGCGCAGCTCGGTCAGCAGGCCGCTCAAGCTGGCGCCCTCGGAGGCTACCGAGAAGGCGTGATGCAGTCTGAGCGCGAGCGCAACCTTGCCCAGCAACTGCAAGACATTCAGACCCGTGGAGGTCAGGCTGCATTCCAACAGGCTCAGCAAGCCTTCGAAGCCGATCGAGCAGCGCGTCTCCAACAAGCCCAGCAAGAGCTACAACGCGGCACCGCAGGCCAGCAGTTCCTGCAACAGGCAGAGCAGATGCGTCAGG
>Ga0099850_1001702_pt1 | contig 10338 bp, 9 predicted proteins | sample CB_VirMetaG_5_FD_79182 | JGI IMG/M metagenome (GOLD analysis project Ga0099850, IMG submission 79182) | Freshwater to marine saline gradient viral communities from Chesapeake Bay - CB_1508_1D Viral MetaG | ecosystem: Environmental > Aquatic > Marine > Coastal | place: USA: Chesapeake Bay...
CTTGCTGAGTTAAAATCTTCAATTGGTCTTCCGTTATTAGGAGCAATTGGAGCTTCTGTCTTTACTGGTGGTATGGGGGCTATACCTGCGATGGCGATTACTGGTTTAGGTGGTGGTGTAGGTAAGGCTTTAGATGAATTTGTCTTCAATGGTGAAGACATGGAACTAAGTAATACTACTAAAGACATTGCGTATGAAGCTTTACTTTCAGCTGGAGGCGAAGGTTTGGGTAGAGGATTACGGGGAATCTATAGATATTTATTTGCCCCAGGTCAACGAACAACTGCTACAAATTTATTTAGTACGTTTGATGATGCAAACAGAGCGTTAGAACAACAAGGTTTTGAAAAAAGTTTATTAAGTTACAGAAAGTTCGATCCTAAATTAAAAATTGCGCAAACTTTAGGACAAGAAACACAGAACTTAGGAGCCCTCCCTTCTTTACTACAAGCAACCGGTAGACCTATTCTTGGAAGATTTCAAGGGATGTTTGATACTATTTTTGGAAACCCTAGAGATTATTTCAATCAACGATTTATGAATAATGAAATGACGAAGATGATTTTAAAATCTAAAGGCGTTGATGTGGCTGCGGATAGCGAGTACCAAGCTTTATTAAATAATTTAATTAAAAGTGGTCCTAGAACGTTCATGGGAAGACCTTCTAAACAATTAGAAGCATATTCCGCTAAACTACAACAGTTAGCTAGAACAAGTTTTAAAGATCAATACGATACCGTATTTAAAAACAACTTTGTTAATCCAGAATTTTTATTTAAAGTATATAGAGAAGGCGGAGAAAATGCGTTTCAAACGTTAAGAGATTCTATTAGTGGATCTCAAGCTGCCTCTAAAGAAGCTGAAAGAAATATTAATAAATTATTATCTGGGTTATTTGAAGAACAAGTGCCAAAAACACAACAAAAAGTTTTATCAAATGAAGTAATTAAAAATGCTCAACAAGCATATGTTAACTTTCAAAGAGAATCATCTGTGCTTTATTCTAGAGTTGATCAGATGTTTGGTAACAGAGCGATCATTGATGCGTCACCAATTAAAAACATGTTTTTGCAACAAATTAAAGATGGAAATGTTTTAATGGATACACCAGCTGTTAAAAAAGTTATGAGTTACTTACAAGGAAACAGACCATTATTAACGTACACGCAAGCTAATACATTAAAACAATTAATGGATGAATTAGGTTATGTGCCAAATCCTGTTGAAGCTGGTTTTGATCAGTTCACTCTTCAAAGAGGATCTCAATTTTTAAACGAAGCAATTGGAGCTGCTCCTGAAAGTGCGGCTAAAGTTACTTTAAACCAAGCAAAAAATAAAACCATTTCTGATTGGTTAGCTACAAGTCCAGAAGTTATGAATCCTAATGTACCGTTGAGAGTACAAAATAAAATAAGAGAAATTATAACTAAAGGATCTGACGGAGTTCCGAAAACGTATAAAGATTTATCTACAAATCAAAAAAATGAATTGTTTGATATTGTTAAAGAAAACATTGAATACTTTGACAATGCCTTTTTATCTGAAGGATTTAAAAAAGGTATGAAACAAGCTGTACAAGATAAAAAAACTATTCAAGAAGCATTAAGACTAAGACAAATTGCATTTGATTTTACTAAAAACAACGCATCAAAATTTCAAGCAGGAACTGCAAAAGCATTATTAAAACAAGTTAGAGCAACTGGGGCTATCGACCCATCTCAGTTAAGAAAAATTGTATTAAGAAATAATCCTGATGATTTAAATAGAATATTAAAGGAAGTTAAATTTGGTCAAGGTAAACCTTTTGCAAAAGCAATTCAAGAAATGGGTAAACCATTAAGCAAAGCTGAACAGACAAAACTTGCAACGGCTAAAGAGTTACTACCAGCAGAAGCAGAAAGAGTTGGTTTAAGACCTGGAGAAAAAATCGCTAGAAAAGTTTTAAGTGATGACGAAGTTAGTAAAACAAAACTATTTATGACTAAGACATTAGTTCAAGATATTTTAAATGGATCTAGAAACAGTATTACTAATAATATTGATGCATCTAAATTTGCAAGAACGATTAAAAAATACGGTGCACCAACAGGTTCTAAAACTCCTTCCACATTAGAACTTGTTGCTGGTAAACAAGAAGCAGCAAGATTAATGGGATTAGCAGATGAATTATCTAATGCAACTGGAACCATTGATGATACTTTAATGAATAACTTAATGAACAGTAAGTATTTAAATAGAGAAATATCTAATGTTGATGACGTAGTTAATTCAATTAAAAACGAGTTAGATACAATTAAAGAGTATAATGATTTAGGTGGTTTCATTGGTGACTTAACAAAACCAGGTATGGAAGGTATCAGAGCAATTGATACTATTTTTGCTCCAAACAACATTGGCCAGTTTAAAAAAGTTGCTAACGTATTAAACCAAACACCAAGAGGTAGAGAAAGTTTACAAACAATTAGAGTAGCAGGTATGAATAAACTGTTACAAAAAATGGTCGATGACACAAGTTCTATTGTAGACGGAGTTTTATTAAATGGTCAAAAACTTAAAAATGAAATGTCTAGATTAGGTGGTAAAGAATCCATGGAAATATTTTTTGGTAAAGATTTAGGTAAAGAAATTATGGAGTTTGCAGACCAAGCAACGTTCTTAACACAAAAGAAAACATTATCAGGTGGACTTGTAGCTGCATCTATTGCTCTTAATCCATTAGCTAAAGCACCTGTCTTAATTCAAATGAACGTTTTATCTAGGTTAATGGGTTCAAGATCTTTTATGAATTTATTAAACAGGGGTGTTAGAAACGGAAACGCTAGAGATATTGCAGAAATTGCAAGAATTGTAGGAATTCAAACTAGTATGTTGATGGACGATGTAGAAGATCCAGAATACTACAACTATGACTTACGATCATCGATTGGGGATGTTGAACAAACACTTCCACAAATGTCTCAAATACCACCAGCGCAAACACCAACAGCTCCAGCTAGTGTACCAACAACTCCAGCGGAAGGCCCTCCACAAATTTCAATGATGGCAAATCAATCAATATCAGACAAAATAGAAGATTTATTTCCTGAAGATGATTTATCTAAAGCAATTGCACGTAGACAACAAGCAACTGGTGGTCAAAATGCCTAGAAAATCTGCACTTGAAAAAATAGAATATCATGAAAAAATTTGCAGAATCATGCAAAAACAAACCTTCGATCGAATCGATAAAATGGAAACTCGAATCGCTAGAATAGAAAAATGGATCGTCGGTGGATTAATTGGAATACTTTTAGCTGTACTTTCTACTCATTTAAGCTAATATGTTTTTGTGCTTGTAAAAAAATATCAATACGAAACTTTCGACCGACAAACTAATAACGACACTGGTAAAAGAGTTTATGTCAACAATGCGGCAAGAATGCCTTCGGTTACTACGATCTTAGATTCCACAAAAGACAAATCAGGTCTTGCAAAGTGGATTGCACGTGTAGGCAAGGAAGAAGCTGAAAGAATCAAGAATGAAGCTGCAAAAGTCGGCACAGCAATGCATTTAACGCTCGAAAACCACATTTTAGGTACTGAGTACCATCCAAAAGACGATGACGAAATACATGCCGTTAAAATGGCAGGAAAGGTCATATCTGAAGGATTAGTCCATGTAAACGAGGTTTGGGGCTCAGAAGTGCACCTTAGATACGGAAATTTGTATGCTGGTACAACTGACCTTGTCGGATTGTTTAAAGGCAAACCAACGATCATGGACTTTAAACAAACAAACAAACCAAAACGTAGAGAGTGGATCGAAGATTATTTTATTCAACTTGCAGCTTATTCAGAAGCGCACAAAAAACATCATGGTGAAATAGAAGGTGGTGCAGTTTTAATGTGTAGTCGAAATTTAGAATTTCAATTATTTGAAATAGATAAAGAACAATTACAAATGTACACTAATTTGTGGTGGGATAGATTTAATAGATTTAAAGCTATATCCAAGTCCGTACAACTTCCCCAAGCGTCTGAGCCGAAAGACGAAATTTAGTTTTTAACGCCTTAACAATTTTTTCATCTACAGTATCTTCTGTAATTAAATCAACATAAGTTACTTTTTCTGTTTGACCAATTCGGTGGGCTCGTTCTTCTGACTGCATACGATGTTCAGCATTGTAACTATTTGAATAATAAATAACCGTTGTTGCTTGGGTTAAAGTTAAACCATAACCACCGGTAGATGGATTAGCAACAAAGAATCTGCATTCAGGATTATTATGAAATTGTTTAATCGCTTCTGTTCTTTGTTCTGATGTCACCTTGCCGTAAAACGTAACAGTGCTATTGACACCATATTCTTTAATTAATTCTTCTTTTATCTGTTCAATGTTGTGGACCCAATTAGCCCAAATGATTGCTTTTCCTTCAATGCTTTCAACAACTTCCATTAAAGTATTTAATTTATTATTTTTAAGTTCAACGGTACCCGAATCACCAGTAAAGAATCCTGCTGTAATTTGATGTAATCTTAGTATTTCAGTTAATACATTATTCACTGTCATTTCATTTTGTTGTAGATTTGCACGAGCTTCAGATTCAATTTGATCATAAAGTTTTTTTTGTTCATCGGTAAGTTGCACATAACGAACAGTGTATAATTTTTTAGGTAAATCTAAACATTCTTCTTTAGTTACTCTAAAAGAAAAGTTTGGTAACTTGTTTTCAATCTCTTCTAAATTTTTAAATCCAACTGGAGTTGCTATTTCACGATCTCCAAAATGCATGATTTCAAAATGACAATGATAATTTTTAAATGCATATAACGATTTAAATCCTAAGTGATTCGGATCGAGAAAGTAACATTGTGTGTACAAATCAAGAGGGTTTTTGGTTATCGGGGAACCAGTTAATATTCTACGGTATTTAGCTATTTTTCTTAATTTAAGTATGTTTTTTGTACGAATTGCTTTATTATTTTTAATTGCAGTTGATTCGTCGATCGACATTAAACAATGATGTTTTTTTACAAAATCTTCAGCAAATTTTAAACCTTTTTTAGTCGAGAATGCTTCAACATTCATTACTAATAATTTTAACTGGTCAATGTCTTTTTCAATAAATTCTTTTATATTTTTTTCTTTTAAAGTGGGTTTCCATAATATACTATTATACGGCACATTTAAATGCTTAGGTAATTCATCATTCTGCCATATTGTATAAACTGATTTAGGTGCTATAATTAAACCCGCATTTATTAAATTCTGTGAAAAAAGAACTCCTAAGTTATCAATTAAAACTTTCGTTTTACCAGTACCCATTTCCATAAAGTATGCAAAACTTTCTTTACTCCAACCTAACTCTAAAGCTTTTCGTTGATGTTCGTACGGAGGGGTCTTGAAATTATATTTTTGTTTTTCCACGAATGTGTAAATATATTACTTGACTTATAATTGCAATATAATATTTAGAGCGCAGGAGGAAATATGGTAGAACAAATAAAAAAAGGATCGGGCGATAAGTATGACTACTTACACGATCAATGTAAAATCTTAGAACAAACAAATAAAGAAATTGAAGAACTTGAAAAACAAGTTTCTGAAAAAAAAGAATATCGAATGAAACTTCGTGACGAAGTAATTCCTAATTTAATGGAAGAATTAAATATTAAAAAATGGGAATTCACTGACGGAACCGAAATTAGTTTATCACCATTTTATGGAGCTAAACTATCTCAAGAAAGAAAACAAGAATGTTTTGAATGGTTGAGAGAAAACGGACACGGAGCTTTGATAAAAAATTTCATAACCGTAGACTTGGGTATGAAAAAAGACCAAGTAGCTCAAAAGGTTCTAGACTACTTGAAATCTTTAAACATTAGTTCTGAAGTAAAAGAAGATGTACACTCACAGACTTTGAAAGCCTGGTTTAAGGGTGAAATTGAAGAGGGAAGATCAGTGCCATCGGATTTATTTCAAACTTATGTAACTAATAGAGCCAAACTAAAATAGGAGACAATATGCAAAACGCAAAACAGCAAAACACAACACAACAAACAAACGTCGTAAAACAAACTTCGGGTGGAGATTTAGCTAATCTTATTTCACAAGATGCTGATTTAGGACATGATAATGTTACTGAGCTTGATGTAACGTTACCTAGACTTAAATTACTGGCTAGTACTTCTCCTGAATGTCAACCAGGTAGTTCAGATTATATAGATTCTGCGAGACCTACTATGTTTTTAAATAGTGTCACAAAAAGTTTATATGATGGTAGTCAAGGACTATTTGTAGTTCCATGTTATTATAAACTTACTTATAAAGAATGGGACATGAACAATACAAGCTCTGGTCCTGTAGCGGAATATCCAGGGAATCATGATATAAAAAATCAAACAACTAGACAAGGATCGAAAGATGTTCTTCCTAATGGTAATGTGTTAGAGGCTAACGGAGAACATTATATTTTAATTCTTGATGAAAACTTAAAAGTAGCAGAGAAAGCTGTTGTTTACATGAGTAAGACTCAGTTTAAAAAATCAAAACAATGGAATGCTATGATTATGAATATGAGAAAAGAAATCAACGGCAAAAAAACAGAGATGCCTAGATGGTCTCAAATTTATAAAATGAGTTCAATCATGGAAAGAAATAAAACATATTCTTGGCCAGGATTTGTGATTAATCATCATGGTGACGTATCTGCAGATGTTTATAAAATTGGGAAACAATTTTATGAAACAATCAAAAAAGGTGACGTTAAAGTTCAATCTGAAGCACAGGCTACAGCTTCAACTGGAAACGTAGCAGGTGAACAACCACCATTTTAATGATTCAAGAGTTCATAGACCTTTTCAAAGGCTTGGACATTGCCTATGGAGAATATTTCCTTAATGGAGATCGAGACTCCAAGACCGGTAAAACAAAGGGCCAAGCGATTACTAAGCGTGGCCCTGTTACCGAAGAGCTATTTAGAAAACATTTAAACGGAGAGATTAATTTAGGTATTATTCCTATTAACAAAGAAAATAAATGTTCATGGGGATGTATTGATGTTGATAAATATAATCTTGACCATAAAGCTTTAATAGAAAAATTTCGTTATAAAAAATATCCTTTAGTTCCTTATCGATCAAAATCTGGTGGGGTGCATTTATTCTTACACATTAACGGTCACGTGTCTGCTTCAGACATGATTGATAAATTAACTGCGATTGCATCTGATTTAGGATTATCTTCCTGTGAAATATTTCCAAAACAAAGAGAAATAATGGTTCACAAAAACGATCTCGGTAATTGGTTGAATATACCTTACCAACAAGCAGCTCGCACTACTAGATATGCTATGTATGATAATGGTGTAGGGGTTCCTGTAAATGATTTGTTTGGGTTTGTAAGTAAATATCGAGTTACACCAGAACAGTTTTATCAAATTGAAATTGAGAAAGTAACAGATCAAGAAGATGAATTTGATCAATTCCCACCTTGTTTACAAGCTTTAATTAGAAATAATTGTGAAGACGGATATCGAAACAATGCGCTTACGGGATTTGCAACCTTAGCTAAAAAAAGAAATCCAGAGGGTTGGCAAAAAGAAGTTTGGGATCGTAACGAAATGTTTAATGAACCACTTCCAAAATCTGAGGTTCAAGGATTAATTAAACAATATGAGAAAAAAGATTACTCTTATAAATGTTCTGATCTTCCTTTAAAATCACATTGTAATGCAGCTTTGTGTAAAGAATTAAAATATGGAATTGATTCTGGTTCCTATGTGCCTTCAATTGATTCTTTTCAAAGACTTAAAACAAATCCACCTATTTATTTTTTAACTCTTGGCAAGATGACCGTTGAGTTAACTGGCAAACAATTAAATCAACAACAATTATTATCTGAACAATTATTTGATCAAGCTGATATTGTTTGGATGAAAATGAAAGACAAAGATTATAGAAAATTTTTAGTGCAGTTAAAAACAATGCAACAAGATATTGAAGGCTATGATGAAACCGAAGAATCAGAACAAGAATTTAAAGACACGATTATTCAATTTACACAAGAAACACAACAAGCAGATAACCCATCACAAGTTGAAGCAGATATGTGGTATTTAAATAAAGATTCTATTGTATTTAAGTACAGAACATTCGAAAGATTTATTAGAAAAAATAATAAAACTATTAAAAAATTTGAGATTATCAATGTCTTAAAGAAAAATGGTTGTAGTAAAAAAGCTTACTATGACAAACTTAAATTAAAAAATGTTTGGTTAGTAGATAAAGTTGAAGAACCAGTTATAGAAAGGTCGAGTAATGTTTTGTTCCAAAGAACAAAGGCACCATTTGAAGAAGAAAACAGTTAAGATCTTTGGTCCTCCAGGGACAGGTAAAACAACCACTTTGTTAAATCACTTAGATCGATTGTTTGCTAAAGGCCTCAGACCAATTCAAGTTGCATTTTTAGCATTTACAAACAAAGCAGTAGATACTGCAGTCGAAAGAGCAAAGAAACAATTTTTAGATTCTACTGATGAAGACATGTTTAATTTTAGAACTTTACATAGTTTTTGTAGACAAAATTTTAAATCTAAACCAGTCATTGACCCCGAAACAGACATGGTTGAATTTGCTGAAAAATTAAAATTACCTAAGATTCGATATGAAAAACATAATGGCCAAGCAGTTTGGAACGACTGGTCGTTAAGGGTTTATGATAAAGCACGAAACAGATTGGTATCTCCAATTGAACAATACAAAAAAGAAGAAAATAAAAGAGTAGTTAGAGCGAAATATGAAATAATTATTAATGCATACGAACAATTTAAAAAAAATCATCGAGTAGATTTTACAGACATGATTGAAGAGTATTTGGAAAAAGCAGATGACCCTAGTTTTAAAGTTTTAATTGTAGATGAAGCTCAAGATTTAACTCCCCTTCAATGGAAGTTAGTTTATAAAATAGCTAAAAATTCTGATAAGATATATCTTGCAGGAGACGATGACCAAGCAATCTATGAATGGAATGGAGCAGAGGTAGAAAATTTTATAGATTTTCCAGGACGAAATTTTATATTAAATCGATCGCACAGAATACCTAAAAAAATTCATCAATATTCACAATATATTTCAACTTATATCAAAAACCGAGTAGAGAAAAAATTTATTCCTTTAAAAGAAGAAGGAAGTATTTTTACTTATAATCGTTTTATTGACATACCTTTTAAGCAACCAGGTTCATGGATGATTTTAGGTCGAACTAATAAAATAGTTTATGAATTAAAAGAGGAAGCAAGAAAACTTGGATTGTATTTTAAAGACACTAATGACCATAAATCATTTGATTCTAACAAGTATAAAGCTGTGCAATCATGGAACAAGTTAATAAGTGGCGATAGTATTCAAAAGCACGAGGTGCAAGTACTTTATATGTTTATCAACGATATTCAGCACGGTTATCGGAGTACGGATACCAAAAAGTGGTCTTCGGTTCACAAGGAACAATTATTAGATTTAAATTTTTTAAAAGAATACGGAGGATTGAAAGCTGAAGTTAAAAACTGGCAAGACATGTTTAATAGAAATTTTCCTGAAAAAGATAAAATTTATTTTGAAAATGTTGTAAAAAATGGTACAAACATGGATGAAGATCCACGGATTCTTATCGACACCATACATTCAATCAAAGGAGATGAAGCGGATCATATTTTATTATATGAGAAAAGTAGTTACGCAGCTTCAATCTATCGTAAAAACTCTAAAGCAGTTAGTTCAGAATATAGAGTTTGGTATGTGGGGGTTACCAGAGCCAAAAAAAATTTACATATATTACGGAGTAACTTTGATACTACTTTCCCTTTATGTAGGCTTAAAAACGAACTAGAAAGGTTAGACTATGAATAAAAAAGATATGGATGAAGCGTTTCCGTTAGATCATCAGGTAGGTGGAGACCACTATAAAGACCTTAAAATTCAACCATTTACGTATTATAGAGCTAATAATTTTAACCCAACCCAAGCTGCAATTATAAAATATGCATCAAGATTGTACACCAAAGGAGATGTATTTGAACAACTCGACAAAATTATTCAATTTTGTAATTTAGAAAAGGACTATATACGTACACATGGCCAACCGAATAAAAAAAACAATAAAAGTAAATAACCATACATTTCATCTTGAAATCTACATTCAACTTGAAGGAACTAAAAATGTTACTTGGGAAATCTTCCCAGAAGATTATCATGCAGCATTATATGCATTTAGTAATAAAAATAAGTTGAACCAACATATAGAAGAAAATTATATTTATGAACAAAAATAAATACTGGATACCAATTAAACAAAATTTAGA
>Ga0099850_1001707_pt1 | contig 10329 bp, 17 predicted proteins | sample CB_VirMetaG_5_FD_79182 | JGI IMG/M metagenome (GOLD analysis project Ga0099850, IMG submission 79182) | Freshwater to marine saline gradient viral communities from Chesapeake Bay - CB_1508_1D Viral MetaG | ecosystem: Environmental > Aquatic > Marine > Coastal | place: USA: Chesapeake Bay...
AAAATTAAGGAAATTTCATTGGATTTTATACCAAAAAACGAAAAAATCACGTATGATGGTTATGAAATGATTGAACCAGGTATTTTGCAGGTAAATATTGTCCTAAATACTGATGAAACTTGTGGAATTGACGATGACCCTTCAGATTGTTTGGATTATGCGGGTAATTATATAGGTTTGGACCCGTGGCAATTTATAAATAACGTAATTTTTCCCTACGTTAGTAAAAAATACCTTAATTTAATGGGTTTTTCGTTTAAAGACGTACCATATGTCGATTTTGTTGTTAAAAATTCTCAAGGACAGACACTTTTTTACTATGATGAGGATTTGGATACCTTTATTGGGTCAAAAAACCCTTCAATTTGGAAAAAAGTTGATTAATAAGGAAAATCTCCCTTTTGACCCTCCAAAAACCCTAAAATATAGTCCATTAATTCAATTTCATCATTTTCTGTGTAATCAGAGGACCCATATAAGTTAACTCCCTGGTAACTTCTCAAATAAATTGTAAAAAATACACCAATATCTTTTGTTAATCGGGAAGAATACGAATAACCTGAGTCAATAATCATATTATAAAACTTCTCATAAGTTTCGTCACCATAAACGTAACGTCTATCTGAACTTTCTTCGTATATTAGGTTAGATATAATATGTATAACCTCATTAACTTCAACATTATCAATATTTAACTTATCAATTGCGTATTGAATACTCTTTTCCGTCATTGGTATACCATTCATCTTAATTAAGCCAGGTGTATAAGTGTATGTAAAGTATAAAATGTCACCTTCATCTTCTTCATAAGTGGTTATTTTATTATTTAATAATTCTACCTTTGTACCATCATTTAAACCAACTGTAAGTGTGGTACTTTTATTGGCTTCATTATAAAAATCACTAATTCTGTTAGATAATTCATCATCAACTATAATACCTTTAGTGGGAATTTCTTTACCATTAAAAATTACGTGTCTGAAAAATGGTTTAAAATCAGAATAATTCAATCCAAAATATTTCATGTCCTCATATAAAAATGAAAAGAATAAATTTTGAAACATTTCAAATGTCATAATCGGAAAAGGAAATTTACCATCAGCAATTAATGTAACTCTAACCGTTGGATATGATGTATCATATTCATAACGTAAGGACATTCCCATGTATTCAGGTCTTACCTTATTCATGAAATTAAAGAGTAATTCTATTGTTGATTCATTCACCATATATGATAAATATAAGGTAGAATATATTTATCTATATGAGTAACCAAGTTGCAACAGAACTTTTAAGAGACTTTTTTAAGGTTCTTGGACCCAAGATACCTAAAGAGTTTTATGATTACACTGTGGAGCCAGAAATGACCGACAGCGGTTACTTATACCACGTTTATAAGTTTAAGATACCCGAATCCTTAAAAAAAGAATTACTCATAAGTAACAACATGTTACCTATGTTTGCGTCATCTATGGAAAACTTATTGTTATCCAAAATGGTACAAAAGGGAGTTGATAACGATCTTAATTTAATGATTGAATTCATTCAGTTATTACCTAAATTTAAGGAACGTATTGACACCTACTTTAAAGGACAAAACGTAAAGACTGTTTTTGAATTTGAGTAGTTCCCATAAATCACTAAATAAAAGAAGATGGGACATGATAAGGAAATTAATAAAGTTGAAAAACAAATAAAAACTCTGGAAAAAGAGAAAAAGGAAATTCAAGATAAATGTTTACACAAAGAAACAAAGGTTAATTTTGAAGAGGGAAAAAATACGATGAGGTTATTTTGTGTTAATTGTAATGTGATGCTCGGATTTCCATCACAAGAAGAAATAAATAAATTTTTAAACAATAACAAAGATGAGTTGTAAAAATTGCACCTGTGAAGACGGAAAATGTTTAAATGAACAATGTAATTGTGAAAATTGCAATTGCAGAATAGATGAAACGGCCTCTTCGGAGGACTAGGACCGTTCAGTTATGGACGATTTGAAGGGAGAGGTTCGCTACCATCTCCCTTTTTGTGTTTAATCAAATTTTTTGAACCCCGTGAATTCAGGTCTTTGTCCTGCGGCAACCAATCTGTTTAAGAAATTAATTCTTTTTTGAATCGCACCTTTCATTAATGTTAACATCTCTAAATCATATTCTGAATTAACATAATTAAGAAAATCTTCAGTCGTGAAGTTTGGTTTGTAGTCATCCAAATCAATCTCCTCATTCATATTACCTGTTCTTGATGGTATTTCCTCAACAGTTTCTATTTCTTGCTCAACATCCCACGTGTCTAAAGTTTCACTTCGTTTAAGTGTTCCATCACCTATAAGTATTTCATTCTCAGATATTAGTTCATAAATACTAATTTCATTATATGCCTCAATCTTTAATTCATAATCCTCACGGATACTTGCGGTGAAGTCTTCATAACCAGTAACGAGGTATTGTTTTAATCTAGGTATAGTATAATCAGAAGGATTTTTTGAGTTTGATTTTATAACATCAAGATTTTCTAATATGAAGGCACTTATAAATAACTGATTGTCTATCTTGTAAATATCTAATTTTGAAATATTCACCATAGGGGAAAATTTAAATATATGATCAATTAGTTTATTATTATTTTCAGTAGACGGTTGTATAAATGAAATATCTTCATAATCGTTTATATCATCAAATAACGATGGGTCGTTTTTGTAAATATAATTTAATAAAACAACTAAGTTTTTTATAGGTAAAGGTGATGTAACAGGTCTTTGTTCTTGCTCATTAAGAGACATCAGTTTTCTTATACGTTTTATACTGGACATTTTCTTTTTTTTAAATAAATATCAAAGTATTTATTATAAAACATCACTTTAATGGAAAAAAGAAAAATTGTTAAATTAATTGAATCCTATTTAAGAAAGTTCATTAAGGATAATAAAAAACCCGGTGTTAGTTACATTGTTAGTGTGTTATTACGTTCACCTATGTTCAATAATATTTTGGTAGGTACATATTCACCTGAAGAAATATTAAGAATTGCTTATACGGTATTCTACTTATTTGATGGTGATGATTATGTTTCTGCAGAATGGAGAAGTCAAAAGGATCTTTTTGTTATTGATGTTTATGAAATCGCGGATCTTGAAGGTAACTACGAGGATTGTTCTGTATGTGGAGGTGATGGACAAATGGATTGCGAAGAATGTCTTGGTCAGGGTAGTGAAATTTGTTTTGATTGTGAAGGTACAGGTACTGATGATGGTGAAGAATGTAGAAGTTGTGATGGGGGAGGTAATATAACATGTGATGTGTGTTACGGAGACGAATCAATTCAATGCCCCAAATGTGAGGGTACCGGTGAAATTGAACTAGAAGATATTATAACTTTAACTAGAGAAATATGGATCACAGGTAATTATGAATTGGCCGAAAAAATAAAAGAAGAAGGTAAAGATAAAAACATTATTAGAGATTTTTATGATACTTTAGATGATAAAAATAATTCAGGATCTTTATTCTTAGTAAGAAATGTAATTGACTCTCAGACAATACCTCTAAGTGAATTTGAAGCAGAATACGGACCTTATGTTGAAGTTGAAAAAGATTATATAGTAAATTCGGTAAAAAATCTAAACGATAGTAATTTAGATTTAAATATAAAAGACGGATCTTCACCAACAATAGGTTAGAAATCATGTGGGAATATATTTTAGCGGCAACATTATCTTTTTCCGCCCAAATAAGAGCCCCTCGTAATGATAATGAGACTTTACAATATCAGTTTAGTTATCAGATTGAAAATAAAACTGATAATACTCATCTTTTCATCATGCAAGGTATTGAAACCGCAAATGATGTCTTATTTTTAGATATGAGAGGAAAGTTTGATTACAACAGCAATAAGTTACTTTTCAAATTAGATTATCAACAAGTCGGAGGAAAACAGATACATCAATATACCCAAGATTTACGAGCAAAATTTAACGATTTTTCAATAGGGACCGCAATTGTATGGGACGTACCAAACTCTATGAAATTAACACCTTCATTTGGTTACAAAAAAATAATTGATTCAGATAAATGGGAGATACAAACCGATTCAGATTTATACATAACCGAGATCATTTCATATCAAACAGATTTAAACGTAAAATACAAAATTAACGAAAATGTTGCAATCGGAGTTATCGGAAATTACGTTAAAACTGAAACAAACGAAAATTATATGGGAATGTTTCAGGTAACATTAAGTAGGTAATTAAATTATTTTGAATATTTTCTCAAATAATTATTCAACTTATTTAAGTCAGTAATTTCGGGAGTAATGATTGATAAATTTCCTCTTTTAATTTGAATTGATTGATCTTTTCTATTAAAAATCACATCACCTTTAACGAAATTTTCACCATCAACAACAAAACCGGCCTCTTCAATAACGTATTTTTCAATATCATTATTATAATTTGGAGTAACTGCCTTCACAGGTACGTCCTCAATTTTATCAGGAACAATAAAAGAAGTTTCTTCTTGTTTAACAACTTCTTCTTTTACGATTTCAGTTTCTTGTTTTTTTCCGAATAATTTACTAAAAAAACTTTTCATTTTTAATTTAATTTAAAACATTATTTATTCCCTCAAAAATAAGGGTTTGTGGCATATCACAAGTGTATAAATAATTATCTGGTTTTTTATTAATATTCACCGTCCAATCATTTATTTTTTTAGTATCAAATAGTTCACTTAACGTTAATATATCTGAAAAAGTTACCCCTTGATCAAAGTTTAAGGTTTTTCGCTCTTTGTCTATCGTCAGTTTTATTTTCATTTTTCTTTACTGTTATACATTTACCTTCTTCAATAATTTTCCAAAGATAAAATAATAAAAATACTTCAATCAGTAAAGATATAGTTTCAAATAACCAAAAAGTTTGTTCATACCCTATCTCATTAAGAACCGACCCCTTCATCGTATTAACTATTGCAATTAACGAAATACCAATAAATGAGATTATCAATTTTTTATATTTCCTACAAAGTTTTAAATACCTTTTCATAATTCAATTTTATAAATACGGATCCAATGTGTCCGCATCTTTTGCAAATTCAGTTCTAAATGCCTCAGTAAACTGACCGTCTGAGTCTAAATACTTTAAAGGTATTTCAGAGAATACCCAATCTAAGGCTAACATCGCAACCAAATGATCCTGTTTATCATAAATTGGCACCGCACAATGAGAACGTGTACCCAAAGATAATGTTAACGATCTTAAGGCAATATCCTCAATATTATTAACATCAGAAAAAAACATCTTTTGATCCATAACATCTTTGATGTATAAACTAAAGTTGTTTATTAAATGATTTTGATTTTTTTCAGCTTTTCTTTCCAATCCATCTGAACACCTTTCATATGTGATTGAAATCTTTTGCATCGGTGACGTAGTGTAAAATGTACCACCATTATGAAACTGCCAAATATATACCCTATCTGAATTATACCTTCTTCTAATCTCACGAATCGCCAAATGTACGATCTCGTCTTTTTGTATCTGTTGCATCAAATCTTCCTTTGATTTGACCTTTAATTTTTGTTCATTCATCCTCCTGAAAAAACCAGCACCCACCAACGCCACAACTATACTGGTTACAGAAGTAATCAAAACTTCAAACATTTTTACCCAATCCATTAAAAAATAATTTTTTACTATAAATATATTCAATAACCGGGTTTTTGTATTTTTCGTACTAAAATAAAAAAAAATAACCCCACCGAAATGATGGGGTTTAAATGTTAGAGAGTTGTAAAGGTCATCTCACTTGAGATATAAGTCCAAAAGTCATCAACATCCACTTCTGTTTCAAAATATGGCATAATTTAAAAAATTATAAATCAATAAACTCAATGTCCTTTTTACAAACAGTCATAAAAACATGATGAAAATTACTATCAAATGGATTAGGGTCAAAATGTGACTCATGTGTCTTCAATTGTCCGTTAAGTTCTATATCAAGAAAATCCTCATACAATCTTTCATCATATGATTTATCTTTATAGATTTTCATTTGTGGAAATTCTTCCCAGTTCCACTCTCTAATTACGGCACCTATTTGTCCGTCTTTTAATTTTACTGCTTTCATATTTATAATTTTTATTAAAACCAATGTATAACAAATGATAAACAACATTAAAACGATTGTTTATCATCGGACGTTATGTGTAAGTGTTCTGTTCATCGTTCTAATCAACATTTTGGTTGAAAATCCCACGCACTTATTTTTTTAGTTGAGTGTGATTCATTGTTAGGATATAATTTACAAACTCATCCCATTTATCAATATCAACATTTTCAACATCTAAATAATCATCACTAAATCTATTATAAAAATTTTCAGCACTATCATTAAAATTTTCATCGTATATGAATTTACCAACATATTTTCCTTTAACTGGAACATTGTATCTAACTTCTTTAAGATACTCAAAATCATCAATTCTAACATTAGACAAGTCTTTATACGGCTTATCTTGAATTTCATAAATATAAACAACCTTTTCCTTTGTTCCTTTGGTTCTAAACATACTCCACGCACCCAAAACAGCACCACCCACATTTTTTGATGCTGCTATTTCTGGTTTATCACTTTTTAACATAATATCGCCAGTGTGGAAAATAGGATTACCGTCATCATCAAATGATTCATAATATCCTTTAGGTTCAAAAACAATATCATCACCTTCATAATTAGGTATTGCTCTATAATACTTTTGATTAGAATTATTCTCATTCAAAAACTCTCGTATAGTTGTTTTAATAAACTTTCTCAAATCTTTCATTGTTTTCTTTTATATATAAATAGTTTAAAATGAATAAACCCACCATTCTTTAACTACGGTACCTATTTGTCCGTCTTTTAATTTTAGTACCTTCATGTTAATAAAGTTTATTATTTTTTAGATTTGATTACCTCATCAATAATACCATACTCTAATGCTTCATCAGCTGACAACCAAAAGTCACGAGAAGAGTCTTCCTTAACTTGTTTTGGATCTTTTCCGCAGAATTCACCCAAAAGGTCAAATAAGATATCATTAACTTTGATCCATTCCTTCATTGAGATTTCTGCATCTTGGATATTACCAACTGCACCACCTGAAGATTGGTGTAACATTGTTTTTGAGAAACGAAGTGATGCTCGTTTTCCTTTTGTGCCGGCACCTAATAGTACTGATCCCATTGATGCTGCCATTCCTGTATTAACAGTTGCAATATCTGATTTGATATAGTGCATCACATCCACCATAGATAAACCTGATTTAACTGAACCACCAGGTGAGTCAATGTGCATGGTGATATCCAAATTATCCACGTTATCCAAAAACATTAATTGTGCTTGAACAATAGTGGACATATTATCATTAACAGGACCAGCAACCCACAAGATACGGTCCATCATCAAACGAGAGAAAATATCCATTTGGTGTGCTCTCATTTCACGTTCTTCCAAAATATATGGAGTCATTGACGATTCAACCTGTTTTTGGTAATAGTCAAATTTTAGTGAGGATACGTTGTGATCACTCATCGCATAGCTTTGAAATTCTTTTGTAATATTCATATTCATTATTATTTAGAGTTTGATTAAATGTATTAAATTATATTATATAAAACAACCTGTCATCAAGATTTTTAAAGAAAAATATCCGATTATAACCATCTATTTAAGTTATTGGTTAACTTTATTTATCACTGATTCATTTATTAGTGTGTTAAGAAAAATGGAACAATTTGGTATTAATCCTATTATAGTAAAAACAGGAATTAAATTATTAGATTTATCGCTCTACGCCACCGTAATTATGATGTTGTATATTATTTTTAATAATAAGCGAAATAAAAAATGATTATTTTTTTTGTTTTGGGATACCCAAAATGCAATCCAAACACTGATTATAAGTGTGAGGTAGTGAAATAGGTATTTCTTGCTGACACTCCTTACAAAAAAGAGGTGTGTAATCTTCTTGTATTATTTCCATATTAATAATTCCAATAATTCCAAAATGTATAACAACTCATACAAATCACCTCACCCTTTCGTGGGTCCAACTTTGTTTTATCTGATCCACAAGAAGGACATTTTTTTCTTTTTGGATTTGAGTCAGTCATAACTTATAATGTGTTTATATTTATATAAGACAAAGATATAAAAAATAACTTAAAATGAAACAAAACAAAAAAGAATTTAATGAAGCCTTAGGTGTTCCGTCCAATATTACTCAGACGGCACAAGAACTTTTTAATGATTTTAAAAGGGAGTTTAAAAAACGCATTAATGTAAATGAATTAGAATATGAATTTCAATATAAGCCACGTTTTCCATATAGAATTGCAGATATGGACATTAATGAAATAATTTTTCACGTTAACTTAAATCCAACTGATCAAACTAATAAAGTTGAGGTATTATCAATGAGTGTACCTTCATCGGCATCTATAGAAACAACAGGAAAAAAACCTATCTTATTAACCGTAGATAAAGAAGGTACCTCACAATTGTTTATTAATATTGCAGTTCCTGAAGATTGGTCTGAAGGTGAAGTGATACATTATTTTGATTCAAATAGAGTTAAAAACATATCAACATTTGCTCACGAACTTAAACATGAATACGACTCATTCAAAAAACCCGCAGGTTCGGTAAAAGAAAGGGCGAAATATGTGGGAGCAAAAGAAATGATAGGTGGTTTACCTCCGTTGAGGGATTTTGCATTTAATTTATATTATATAAGTGATATTGAAAGTTTGGTTAGACCTTCAGAGGTTGCCGCAGAATTAAGGACTAGTGAGATACCAAAAAAAGATTTTCTTGAATTTATAATTAACAATGACACATACAAACAACTAAAAGAAATTCACGAATTTTCAGTGGATGAAATGAAAGAAGAATTGAAAAAATATGCTGATGATATCAGAGAAATAGCAATTGAACTTGAAGTTGATAATGCCGAAAATTTAACTGATGATGAGTTGGCTAGTTTTGCATTACATATTGGATACATTACATTAATAGATAAAACTTCAGAAAAATATTTTGAATACTTATTCCCTAACCCATTTACAATGTTATTTGATCCTGAAACAGATAAGAAAAAGGATTGGTTTGAAACTTATAGAAAAAGATCATTGAGGTTTAAAGATAATCCTGAAAATTTCTATAAAAAGGCAGAAAAGGATTTTAAAATTAAGGGTATCAAAATGATGAGAAAACTCGTAAAACTATATGATTATATAATAGAAAACCCTTCCGAATAAGAAGGGTTTTTTACTTTAAACCAAAACAGACCATTTCGGTATTTCTCTATTTTTCCACTTTGAGAAGGAGACCTTCTCTCCATTGTAGTAATTTCTATAAGACTCAACAACTGACTTTACTTTATATTCATCAGGCATTGCCTTTGCTGGTTCGGTAAATCCTATGTCAGGAATATTTGGTTTATTTATCACACACCATTCAATAACTTGTTGGGATTTATGTTTTTTGCCATAACGGTACGTATATTCATAACAAAGTTCCAAACCCAATTCACATAACCACAAATAGTTGGTTAGACTTTCCCGGGCCCAAATGGAACAGGGATGGTTTTTGTGTGACAACTTGTACGGTACTTGGTCGGTAACTTGATTGGTCATATGATGGACACCGCAAAGAAGTTGTGCTGTTTCCAATATCATCTTAACAACGTGTTTGTCATTATGATACTCCGCACACTTCTTAACATCCCAATCTAAAACAAATATATTCATTACAAAAATTTTAATACTTTTTCCTTAATTCCACTTTGTTTGATACCTTCATTAGAATATGGAGTATGAACAAAATTGGTGAGACCCGGTATTGAACCGTCTTCAGAGGTAAAAACCTTACTCAAATAATCTACACTCATATCCAAATCATCAATCGCAACCCAATGAGTAACCTCAGGATGGTTTTCTACCCAATGGTTGATTTCCATACTACGTTCCAATTCTAAGTCAGCACGGAATCTAAGTCTTTTCCATTCAGAAGGGAAAATATCCTTAAAGTTTTCAGTACCCCCGATTGGTCTCTTAATAATACCCTGAGACTCGTAGTAATCACCCAGCTCTTCCAGATTTGCGTGAAATCTCCAATCTGATGATACTACTATCTCCGCTCCTGTTTCCTCTAAGATTGAGTTTAATACCTTTATTGCCTTCTTATCAAAATTATCGAAACGATATTCCACAGGTATTTCACGTGAGGTCATCGACAATTTACGACCACCCCACTCTTTTTGTTTCTTATGTCTGCCTCCCCA
>Ga0099850_1001711_pt1 | contig 10324 bp, 15 predicted proteins | sample CB_VirMetaG_5_FD_79182 | JGI IMG/M metagenome (GOLD analysis project Ga0099850, IMG submission 79182) | Freshwater to marine saline gradient viral communities from Chesapeake Bay - CB_1508_1D Viral MetaG | ecosystem: Environmental > Aquatic > Marine > Coastal | place: USA: Chesapeake Bay...
ACTTTAGATATAACGAGTGTGCAGGATGGCGAGTGAGGATTGAGACAGGAGAGGAGTCTTATGTATGGAGGACAGTCGTCTCTAATAGCGAGGGGAGATTCGGAGGGACTACGACAGGCACGAAACAAGCAGTTTTATTACTTGACGAGAGTCTGACAGGATTATCTCCCTCAGAGATTGAGCTTATCCCTAATAGCATGACACTAATTGTCAATCTAAACGGATTACGACTCGAGGCTTTAGGTCTCAGGATACCAGCTCAGACGACTCTCGAGAATTATGCTCAGATAGGGATCCTCCATCTCGGCTCGGTCCTCATACCGGGCAAACAATATCAGAGAGGACGCACCATCTCGATTGACTCAGGGACAGTCTCCTCAGAGACTCAGGATGGGATTGTATACACAAAAAATAACAGACCATCTCGAAGGACATTTCGAGTCGCTTGGACTGAGGGAGTCGACCTATCAGATTTGCAGGGAGATAATCCAGATCCGGATTACTGGATCGGGAGCTCCTCAGGGGGAGCGGAGCCGATCGCCATCGCTAATGATGTCCCCTATCTATTGCAGGGACTCCTCAAATATTTACAGGGTGAGAAAACACCAATTGTCTATCTCCCTCTCATAGATAAAACCACAGATCAAAAGGAGATGCACCGAGATTATGAACAGGCTCTCGTATCTGTGCAGGGAGAGATTGAGGTCGAGAATATACTCGGAGACGAGAATGTCTCAGAGTCAGGAGAGCTCGTCAGAATTGCGACTATGACACTCAGGGAGATCCTATGAGGACATACTCAGCATATGATTATCTCAGTACTGAGATTTGCTTTTTATTAGAGATCGACATAGCAGGGAGGACATATCGATTCTCGACATATCCCGTCCAATTTGACGAGGGAGGGGAGAGTGTATTGTACGAAGGAAAACTCGACAATCCAGATTTTTCTCTGTCATTAGAGGAGGTCGGCAAAGTCAAATTCTCTCAGTCTGCTATCTCGATGGCTATATTCCTCCCTTTTGACGTCTCAGATATGCAATTGCAGGGGAGGGGAATTGATAGGAGTCCGGCTCGGTTTTACTATGTCACAGTCAAGAGGGGAGAGATACAACAATCCTATGATGAGCGGATCTCCCTATTCTCAGGAGTCGTCTCCTCTCCGATATACGGCCATCCCGACATGCCGAGCGGATATGTCGAGTTTTCAATCGAGAATGAGATAGAGCTCTCAGATCAATCCCTCCTGAGGAGAGTAGTCGGAGAAAATGCGTTTTTGTCTGCGACTCAATTCTCTCAGGAGTCCTATCGTACAAACGCAATCGCTCCCCCAGTCGATCCGGATGGTATCACAGAGGTTATCCGACCCCATCTCGGTAAATCATCCCCAGTCGTGATCGGATCTCCGGGGAGTATCACAGATGAGCTCGGAGACAGCTATGGATTCCCTTCTACCCCTGCGTATCAAATAGCATTTCAGAATTCCGGATCTTTCCCTGCGTGGTATGTCATAGCCGGTCATCCGGTAAAAGCTTCGACTGTCGACATATACGACAATCAGGGAAATGTCGACACAAATGTCTCGGTCTATAGTCAGGTAGGGAGTAAAGGACAGGTCTACTCGTTTATCAATCTACACAGCTCCTCTCCTATCGATCAATCATTTGTCGTCAATACAGATTACGAGTATTGGATTAGATGGGATGATGGGGGAGGTCTCCTCTCTCCCTATGACACAGGACAAGCCCTCGAGGGAGGGGGAGATCTAATTGTCTATCTTTTGGACTCCTCCTGTATTACCTATGACGGAAAAGCCATGTCGCCAGTCCGTTCTCTCCTCAATAAATACAAATTCGCAGGATACATTAACGACCCCGAGATCAAGTGCTACGATTTTTTACAGAGATATATCGTCTCATATTTGCCAATTGCACTCGTAGCGGGTCCCTTAGGATTATATCCTGTCATAGATCACAGATTAGACGACACAATCAACAATCCCAGAGTCGAGATAACAGCAAATGAGACATTTAGACGGATTGAGCCGATCTCCCCTCGGAGGTCTGAGATTATCAATGATTTGACTGTGAGATTTGCTCCTCAGGGGACCGCATCAAACGCAGAGGATGCCTATAGAGGAGTCGCAGTCATTAGAGCACAGAGGCTCGAGGGAGTAAATGCTCAATATGAGATTGTCTCTCCCTATGCGATAGTCTCACAGCAAAGATATGGACGCAGAGAGCAGACCATCTCGCTCGATTATGTATACGACAGAGAGACAGCAATTCGGATTGGGATGGATTATCTCATACGCAGAGCTCTCCCCGAGAAAATCACGACCTACCGAGCGAGTTTTGAGTGGGGATATTTAGATATAGGAGACATCATCTCCCTCTCAGACTCTGAGATCTCCCTCTCTCAGTATAGGGTTATGATCATTGGGAAACGATACGATGGCGCATCATGGTTATATGATATACTCATACAGGAGAACCCTATATTACAGGAGAGATAATGAAAATTAGAGTATATCCCCGGGATGAGCGACCTCCGATATTACAGAGAGTCAGAGATCTCGGATATGTAACATTTGAGGATAAAGAACACGATCTCAATTTGATAGGAGTCAGAGCTGCGGAGCGCAGACCCGGCAAATTTGACGATAAATTTCATGTCGTATATTTGGAGGGGGGATTGTGGATTCATGAGACATATATATGCACAGTCGACCCCTCAAAAGAGCAGCATCTCGATCCTACAAATCCGAAGGGAGTCGCCATTCTAAAGGCAGGCCAATATCGAGGATGTTGGAAATTAGATATGCACAGAGGCAAATATCTCGCCCTCTGTCAGAGAGAGGGAGTCGTCACTGTATACAGAGATAATACTGAGGATGGGACGTCAGATCACATTAGAGAGGAGTCGGGCATGTTTGGGATAAATATCCATCGAGCTCATGAGACAAAAATTGTCGACAGCACGAGATATTACTCCGCAGGATGCACAGCTATCCGACATCCTGCCGACTTTGCTCGTCTGATTGCTCTGTGCATAATGCAAACGAGACATGGATCCGGATATGATAAATTTAGTTATACCCTATTGGAGGACTAGAGATGGATCCGCAAACAGTGACGCAAATCTGGCTCGATCTGGCTACAAATGCCCCCTTCCTAGGGTTTTTATTATATCAATATTGGGACCAAAGAAAAACCAACAAGGAACAGCAACAGGAGATGAGAGAGATCCGACTCGAGGCTCGGGCTAATGAGGACGCAGTCAGGGAGAGATTTGAGAGAGTCGTCTCCGATCTCAATAAAGATCGGGATCAATTGATTGACGGATTCTCCTCTCGCATAGACTCCCTCGAGAAGGGTCAAAAGAAATTATTTGCCATTCTCGAGCCTCTGAAAGAACAGATACACGAGATGAGGCTAAAAGAGCAGATAAAAGAGAGCATAAAGGGCGAGGCCGCTATATAATTATCATGTCCTGAGGTCGTCTCAGGATCGATGAAAAGTTACGGCAGAGAGGGATTATAATCTCTCTCTCCTATTTTTTCTTAATTATTATGTTGACACTCTGAAAACAATAAGATAATATATAAGTATCAACAACAACCGGAGACTACAATGATTACAGAAATAACATTTGACCACATTAAAAACGCAGGATTCTCTATCAAAGAAACTTTCGCAATCCGCAAAGCGACAGCAGGTCTCTCTCCCTGTGCCGCTTTTTCTGTGATAGAAGATATGCTCGAGGCGACAGATGATAACAGATATGCTATCCTCATGAACTCCCTTGTTAAAAAAATCCGAGTCTAATCTCTCCCTTTCAGGTCAATCTCCCCTCTCTCATGAGAGGGTTTTTTTGTTTTTGATATACCAATATTTGAGCCGCCACAGGAGCCTCGAGAATGCACTGGCTCGATTGAGTCTGTTATATATCCATCTCATGTCCTCACAATCCTTCTCGGCTCTATGCGCTCCTATCAGAGACAATCCAAAAAAGGCTCGCAGAGTCGATAGAGAGTGAGATGGCAGGAAGGGGAGATGTTCCATCGATAGGACGACTGTGTCTATTTTTTTACGGCTCGCTAAATAGGGGACTCCGTTCTGATGACAGAATTCTCGCAGATACTCGACATCGAATGACACGTTATGTCCCACAGGATGGGCATTCATCATAAATGAGGAGATCTTTTGAGCGACATATTTAGCCTCGGGCGCATCCTGCCACTCCTCCGGATTGTAGCCATTTACTTTCAGAGCTCCGGGATCTGCATGGTGGATCCTCTGAGGTTTTATTTTGGTCGTATATCGGATCTCGATATTATCCTGACATCGGATCATCGAGATCTCGATGATCTCTCCTATCGCAGGATTGAGATGAGTCGTCTCTATATCTACAAATACCAATTTCATTTTATCTCCTTTTATTGATTGCATATCGTCAACAATTATATTATCATTTGGAGACATAATCAAAACACAGGAGATTACACTATGACAGATTATGTCCCTCAGGATGCCATCGGCTTTGCTCAATGGCTCAATAACATACTCGATAAATACAATCTAAGCGGCTCAGAATTTGCTCGTCAAATAGACGTCAATCGATCGACCGTCTCTCTATATCGCTCAGGATCTCGTCTCCCTACATGCGAGATTATCACTCAGATCGCTCAGTATCTCGTCTCACTCGGAGAGGATGGATTCCACTCCCTCGTCAGGGAGATCCTCTATAGTGTGCATGTCTCACAGATGCGCAAATCAGAGGAGGGCAAATGAGGAGATCTTTTGATAAAAATATCCTTCCTCAGGAGCCTCCCCCCTCTCAGTCACGATCCCCAAAAAAGAAGAGGAGCCCGGATCCCCTACGATGTCCTGAGCTCGGGATATTACTGACAAAATATAGGACTCAGGTCGGAGACAGATTCTCACTCCCTGAGCTGGCTCGTCTCTGCGGAGTAAAGCTCAATACTGCGAGAAAATGGTTTTATGGATATCAGCCATCCTATCTCGTCTATTGGATAATCGCTCGCTATTTTGAGAGACATCTCGACATAAAAGCCGATCTCATAAAGGAGGAGATTGAGACCACAATCACAGCATGGCGACGAGATGGCTAATGTATCACGACATATTATAGATGCCTCTGAGGACGTCGAGATCATCAATCTCGACTCTCAGGGGAGGGAGATCAACGGAGAGTTATATCTCGTCATAGCTGCGGATGTCGTCTCAAAAGACAGAGGAGTCTATCGCTGTCTCATATATCGCTCAAAATACTCGGGGAGAGATTGGAGCTCGTGTAATTGCTCAGGATTCTACTATACGTCTATGTGTAAACACCTTTATCATTTAGAGGAGAGAGAGCACAATCGCATTACACGAGAGTCCTATCGGAGATCAAAAAATGATACTAATGATTGAGCCTCGAGCATGTCCCAGACCTCGAGTTACTCGGGGAGGGGGAGTGTATTATCCCAAAAAATATCAGGAGTGGGTTAGAGAGTGTGCGAGCCTCCTCTCTCAGATCTCTCTCCCTGAGGGACCTCTGCATATCGAGATTGTATTTGTATTTCACCGAGTCGGCAGACTCCCTCGATACGGAGGGAGAGTGATACACGACAGGAGACCCGATCTCGATAACTGCGTAAAGAGTTTACTCGATGCGCTCCCTCTGAAAGACGACAAGGTGATCTCATCACTATATGCACGCAAATATTATGCGAGCTCAGAGGAGACTCCTCATATCGAGCTCAAAATACGACCACACAACCAATAAAAAAAGGGAGGGAGTGACACTCTCCCTCCCTAAGCAACTTACAAACAATAAGGAGATGATAAAACATCATGTTTAATATAACATTATTACCCAAAATATACCAACCTGAGCGATTTGAGACACACAAATTATCATTTACTCAGGTCTATGATATTGTCACTCAGGAGAGACCCCTATTACCCAAAAAACAGCAAGTTTGCTGGAGCCCTTGCATATTTAAAGAGGGGACCAAAAAGGGAAACGAAAACGCAATTGAGCTATCTCTGATGGTTCTCGACATAGATGATTACTATCGATTTGACGAAGTACACGACATCCTCAGATTTTTAAAATTGTCGTTTTTTATACACACATCCTACTCTCACGACGAGCGAGTAAAAGACAAATTTAGAGTCGTATTCCCGATGAGAGATCCTGTCCCTGCGGAGCTGTGGCGTTTTTATTTTGACGGGATGATGGACTGGTTTAGAGAGCATGTCACCATCCCGATTGTCTCTAAATATGGGACCCTTCAGGGGAAAGATCTCAAATGGCTTAAGCTCGACACCTCAGTAAACGACCCCGGGCGAGCATACTATACAATGACACACAAGCCCCTCTCTCGTCGAGTATTGTACGAGTCAGGAGAGATAGTGGATTGGGAGATGTACGCAGATCGAGCCCGCTACGCATACGAGGCTAAACTCGACGAGAAGCGCAGACTCGCAGAGGAGGAGAGGGAGCGCAGAGAGGCACATCTCAAAAATCTCGAGGGACGCAGAGTCTCACACTCTGACAGACGCAAATATTATTATCATATGCTCAGTACACAGATGAGTTGGCGACAGAGACTCGCAGATAGACTCGGATGTGAGATCCGGATGTCCTCAGGGGGAGATCGAGCTCAGGGATTCTCCTGCCCCTCCTGTCAGAGGACGGATTGTAGTTATTTTTATATTGACCCCATCCGTAATAGCCATCTCGCTCGATGTGGACATCTCAAGTCCTGCGGATGGTCGGCATCTGTCGGATACCTCGCAGAGATAAACAATTTTATATAGGAGACGACATGATACACGATATGAGATTCTGGCTCGCAGAGATTGAGAGTCACAGAAGCCCGGCAGCAAAACACGAACCGACAAAAATATACAGACAAATGATGAGGACCATCCATCTCAATCGGATGGCCGGGGGAATTTGTGAGGAGTGCGACAAAAATATACAGGTCGACATCCTGAGAGACTATCTGAGCGCAGAGGATATATACTCTCAGATCTCCCTCGAGGGATTATTTGACGTCCTACTGAGCGTTATCGAATACCGACAGATGCTCCTCAATTGTACGATCCATCGAGAGTGGTCTCATCTCTGCGACTGTCAGGAGTCAGAGAGATCTCCTGAGCCTCTCAAATCTGACGACATACCATTTTAAGGAGACGACATGACTAGACCAAACATTACAGAGATACACAGCACAGATGGACGGATACAAGCCCTTCTCAATCTCGGATTTGAGCTCCGAGTAAGACGCACAGATAACGGAGACTACATCAAACCCTCCCTGTTTAATATTGTCCAATTACTCCGCAATCATCCGCTCCTCAGAGGGAGACTCACTCAGGATGGCTTCTCAAATATCATATTTTGGAGAGACGAGAGTGATAAGGAGGTCAGATTCTCCGATAAATCTCATGTCCCTGAGCTTCGATTTTTGTGCGAGGATCGATGGGGAGTATCATTTAAAAAAGAGGAGGTTCTCTCTGCTGTGCAGATCGTCTCGTCGGAAAATATTATCAATCCTCTACACGACCATCTCGACTCCCTGAGGGGACTCTGGCATCCTGAGCGAGACAAACCTGAGGCATACAAACTATTACACTATCTCGGATCTCCTGACTCTGCTAAGAAGGGAGAGCCGGGCTATATGGCTCGAGTCTACTCTCACAGATGGCTCCTGTCAGTTATCGCTCGAGCTTATGCGACTCTCGACAATCTCGTAAAAGCGGACCCCTGCCTCCTATTGTACGGACATCAGAGGATAGGTAAATCACGAGCCCTCGAGACTATCTGTTTTTATGATGCGCTCGGACGTCGGTATTTTGGAGACAATGAGCTGGATATGTCGGATTATCCTGATGCTGTAATGCAAATTCAAGGAAAATTGATCTATGAATTACAAGAGATGGCAGGGAGACCGAGAGACGCAAAGATCGAGAAGCGATTTTTGTCTATCCAAAAAGACGATTGTCGGTTTGTATACGGCAAATTTAATCAGGAGACTCCGAGACGGACTGTATTTGCATACACGACCAATAAAAAAAACGTCCTGACAGATGCCTCGGGAAACTCTCGTCTATGGTGTGTCGATCTCGGGAGTAAGAAAATAGACATCCCTCGGCTCAGAGATCGGATGCCCTATATTTGGTCAGAGATCCTCTATAGATATGATGACTATATGAGAGATCCCAAAAATCCCAAAAAAGCGCACCTCGGCCAATGGTGGCTCACAAATGAGGAGGAGATTGAGCATATAGGGGAGAGCTCGGCATTTGAGCAAACCCATCCTATGACAGAGAGAGTTGAGGAGATCCTCGCAGAGACAGAGGAGATCCCCCTCTCAGTCGCTCAGATCCTGAGACAATTGAGAGAGGAGCTCTCCCCCTTCCTCGAGTCAGGAGTCCGAGCGAATAGTCAGATAATCTCCGATATACTACAACGTAATCGATACGAGTATGACAGACGGAGACCTCCTGAGGGAGGAGACAGAGTCCGAGGATGGTGGCCTCCCTCATAGGAATCTCCCTCCCCTCAGAGCAAATAATTAACGTGGCCACGAATTCGTGGCCTTTTCTATATTTATTATATTTATAATTTTTAATAAAAAATATATAAAATATCTATAGTTTGTGGCCACAATTACAAATAATGCCGAGTATATCGGCACTTTCGGCAATTTTCATTCGTGGCCAAGAAAAACCCGCAATTCTGCGAAAATGCCGATTATATGGGGATTTTGACGTGGCCATAAATCGTGGCCACAATCTGGGCTTGGCCACAAATAATTATTATTTTGTTTGCACAATATAAACAAATGAGTAATAATGTTTACATCTCATGAAACATTTTGGCCATGAGACCACAAATAAATCTAAATTTGGCCATCAATCGTGGCCATCAATCAGGAGACTAGAAAATGACATTTTACGTCGTAATTCAGAAAGGCATCTGTATATTCGGAGCCGGTATCACAAAAGAGGAAGCCCTCGAGCAGGTTTGCGAGTGGACAGATATAGAGGCCCCCTCAGACATCGAGTATTCCGAGTCATACAATAGCGCAGACGAGGACTCTTTTGTCCTTATACAATGCACAGAGAGACTCTATAGCGAGATCTGCCTAAAGGGCTCGGTCTCATACACAGTCGACAACAATATTGCAGACATAGACATAGACTAGACACAGGAGACTACAACCATGTCACACATCATCATCATTACATATACAAGCGGAGTACAATCTGCTTTCTTCAAATCCGATCCTCAGCTCCTCTCCCTGCTCATCTCAGATCACGACTATATAGAGGAGATCACTGAGATCCCTTTCACCGGCTCCGTACAATCAGACGACGAGAGACAGATCAGAGACCTCATACGAAAGATCGGAAAAGTCGCCACACGAGACCTCGTCAATCGTATCTGTGAGGACAAGTGATGACACTCGTCGAGATAGGTCAGATCGCTAAGCCGATCATCTTCTGTACTATGACTATCCTCTCCCTCCTTTCTCTTTTTATTCTTGCTCATCTGGAACGACTCGATTAAAATATATCTGTGAAGAATAAAGCTATGATGCCCTCAGGATTAAACCCCTGAGGGATTTTTTTATTGGGGGAGAGATGGATGTCTCTAAATTTGCCGACAATCTCGTGATACTCACAGAGGGGATGAGACGGATCCCGATAGGACATGAGATGGACAAAAGGCTCGCACTTATCGAGGCTTATATGGAGGTCCTGTCAGAGATACTCCCTGAGGAGTCAGAGGACGACTCAGAGGACTCAGAGGACTCAGAGGACTAATAGTCTTTCTTCTTCTCCTTCTTCTCCTTCTCCCTCTCAATCTCACGTATCATCATAGACACCCATCTCCGAGCCCCTGAGCCTCCCCACAGAGCCCAAGCGATCGATGCCTTAGACGTCCGATCCTTTCGAGCATCCTTCTCGCCCGGGGACTCAGCATGTCGAGCGAACCATGCTCTCATCAATCTCATCTGAGCTTCGTCCACAGCTCCGCTCGCTAATCTGCGAGCCGTCCGCATCCCTGTCCCCGGCACTTTATCTTTACCCTCTTGTTTATATGCAGCACGTCTCGACATAGGGAGAGAGAGATTGTATTCGATAGCCTGACGAGCTATTCGTTGTATATCAGAAGGCACTTTATATTTAGGCATCCTATCTCCGTAATTTTTTGTAGCAATATCATTATGAGTGTGTAATATATCCTATATGAGGACAATATAACATGGCAAAAAAACGAGCGAGGACTATCTCAG
>Ga0099850_1001715_pt1 | contig 10304 bp, 9 predicted proteins | sample CB_VirMetaG_5_FD_79182 | JGI IMG/M metagenome (GOLD analysis project Ga0099850, IMG submission 79182) | Freshwater to marine saline gradient viral communities from Chesapeake Bay - CB_1508_1D Viral MetaG | ecosystem: Environmental > Aquatic > Marine > Coastal | place: USA: Chesapeake Bay...
AAAAAAAATGAGACGTAAATCTCTCTTTTTTTTTATTTTTTTTCAAAATCCAAACCAGTTCAGTCAGTCTCTTCAAAAAATCTCGCCAAAATCTCATTCCCCAGTCTCAATTTTGTAATCTACAATTCTACCCACAACTCTAACCTACAATTTTTTTAATCTACAATTCTACCCACAACTCTAACCTACAATTTAAGCACCCAAACTTTTTAAAAATTTTCCAGCAGACGCCATACTATCTAATAACCCCCCGCCAGTAAAGGCGTTATTATGAACTCTAACCACTGGTGCTTCATTTGGATAGTCAGTCAAGTGTTCCTTATTCATTTCCGCCACGATTGCTGGATTATTAGGTCGTGATTTCATAAGAGGGGGGTTCATCAATTCTGCTAAATATTTATTATTTGGACGCAACTGGGGGTTCGCCATTTCTGCTGGACTTAATCGTCGCACAGTGTTCATATCTGTATAGTGATGACTTGAAGTCATCGCTGTATGAAGACTTGAAACTCCGTTCATTTTTATATATTGAGATTTTATTTCTCAATAACTTTTTTAATTGTTTTCCACGACGGGGTTTTTCCAAATGAAATGTTCTCGTTTTTCGTCGCTCGTGTTATTGCCGTATATCTCAATCGTTTATCCATTTTGTCCCAATCCCAAATAGTAAATCTTTCGTCTATCGTAGTTCCTTGTGCTTTATGTGTCGTAATACAATATGCGGGTAAAAACTTAAAATTAAAATCTTTCTCATAAATGGATATTTCGTGTTCGCCGTCTGGTCGTGTCGCTCTTGCGAATATAGTGGGTTCATAACCTCCTTCTTCATATTCAGTCTTACCCAATCCAACTATAATAAACTCTTCGTTATTCACACAATATTCTCCCTTATTAATTGTCTTTCTTGCGATAATTGGTGTTCCCCTAAATATCTTAATATTCTGTGTCGGATTTTTGCTACATCTTTCGTCAAAATCTTCCTTACTTTCATTTTCCCTTTTAGTCAATTTCATTTCTTTTATCTGTATAAAGTTTTTCGGTTTTGTCTCTTCAAATATTCTATCCGCAGTAATTCTATTCACATATTTTCGTGTCATATTAGTATAAGAAATGTGGCGGTCATTAGTATTAGTGCTATACTTACTTGTATCCAATTCCATAACATTTTCACTCGCTCTTTTAAGTTCCATATCGTATCTATAAACCTTTGTTAGTTCTACTAAATTACCTCTCGCCAAATCAAATACGATAGGGTGATGTAAGTAATCACATTCTTTTAAATCTTCTACTGGCGGTATTTGTTTCCAATCTCCCACGAGTAAAAACGGCACTTTTGTTTCTCTATAAATATAGTGTAGAATACCCCATATCTCACTCGGCACCATACTCACCTCATCAATTATAATACATCTCAAATATTTCTTAATCGTGTTGATTTTAGATGGCGGTATTTTATTATCCTCATTCAATCCTAAAAATCGGTGAATAGTTTGTCCGCCAATATTAATCGCACCTTTATTCGTAAAACATATTTTCGCTACTTCGTTATTGAATAGTTCCGCAACCTTTCTAATCACATAAGACTTCCCAGTCCCAGCACTTCCGTTAAGCATAAGTCCGCCATTTAGATTTAATAATTTATATATATTTTCAAAATCTCCACTTTCAGTTTCTCTTCGTGTATAATTGTATTCAAACTGCGGATGTTGAAGTTCGGGTGTCCTATTATTATAATCACTTGTGAGATATTTTGTTGGTAAGTCTTCCTTTCTATATTCTCCCCATTTGTTCCCTAACTTAATTCTTTCCGCATCTCTCACTACAACCATATCAGTCTTTCTATATAAAACATTTTCCAATTTATTATTTGTCGCCTCTTTCATAAGGTTATACAGACGAATATTGCTGTCGTCTAAAATCTGTATATAAATAGGGATATTGTGTTCTTCTCTTTCTGTAATATTTGTTAGTCCGTAAAAAGTTATATTTTCTTCTTGCCTCAAATAGCAATTCTCGTTTGGGTGTTCTATGAGATAGTTGTATGCTTCCTCTACATCTAACGAGCAATTTAAAGTCTTTTTACACATATTAGATTGACCCATAAGTCCAGTGGTAAGGTTATTTAATAATTTACAAATGTCCGTGTGTTCTCCACACAATTCTTTATATTTTTCAAATAGGGGTATAAAAAGGTTTCTTGGCTGTGGTGATTCGCATTCGATCACCCATTTAATATTTTCTTTTGTGATAATCTTTTCTTCTAATCCTTTCTTTACTATTGAAGTTGAATATATATTGGATTTATGAAAGAGTAATGTGTCGTCGGTTTGAATATAATATAGTCCTACTACAATTTCTTCGCCATTGTATTCTTTGGGTGTGCTATTATAATTAAATATTATGAACTTCTCAAATGGACTGGTGATACATTTAGAATAACATTTTACTATATCAAATGCTTTACAATCTTCGTCTATAACTAAACTTTTATTAACAAATCCTAAATGTTGTCTAAACTTAACTCCTTTCGTGTGTAAAAGTTGATTAACTACGAAATTGTGTTTTCCCTTTTTTAATTTTATTTCTTTCAATTGTTTATTTGCGATAGTCATTAGTGTTTGTCCGTTATATTCTTCCCCATTCTTTTCATATAATATTCTTGCGTAATTCTTTGTTTCCCCCATATTCTCTACAAAAACATATTTAGTTCCACCTACTTCAAATGAGAATAATTGTGTTCCAATAAAGGACACTTTCTTTTCTATAATCTGTGTTCCAGTCTGTTTCATTATATCCACAAGAAACTTGAACTTATTATCGCAATTGAATACATCTATGGTTTCTATCTTTTTCTTTTCTTCTTTTTCTTCCTTCACTTTAAAGTTAGGTCGTTGTGTTAATTCGCTTCCTTTCTGTGCTACACTTCTAATCATTTTGCTTTCAGTTATGGGATAAATGTGATTGTTCGTAAAAATGTATGTAAGGGCTGGTGCTTTATCTCGTTTATTTTCGGGATATGAATATACAATAAAATTATATCTTTTATCCAATCCATAATGAGGTATTCTCATATATTTACAAAACGTATCCATTTGTTCCGGTGATACACCCCAAAACTTTCTTTTATAATCGGCATAAGTTTTAATCACATTGTCCGCCAATTCGTCTGGTAAAAGTTCTTTCTGTTCTCCGCACCCCCAAACAATTTCACCTTCCATTTCTACAATTACCCAATCCTCATAAGGGTCTTTCATTTTTTCCAAAAGTTCTTCAACCTCTTTTTCTGTTTTATAGTATTCGTTAAAAACACTTTTCATATAATTAATTTCTTTGTTATTAATTTTATCAAATGTTTTAAGGTTCAATCTCTTACTATTAAAGATATACCACAGCGTTTCGTAATTACAGATTTTAGAAGAGTGTTGTGAATAATTATGAATAATCCAATCATATACACATCTCTCGCTTTTCGTGTCCCACGACACATCTTTCTCTGTTCCTTCAATGTGTAAGTAGTTGATAGAGTTTGCTTTTTTCTGTTTCATAGGTTTCGCAGTTTTAACAAGAACTTTTCCAGTCATTTTCGGTCTCGTTGTAGGATATTGTTTTGTCCCAACTACTACGAAAGGTGATTTATTTAATTCTTTTATTCGTTTATTCCAGTGTTCGTTTGCTTTTTGCTGAACCCTTTGTATAGGAGTAGATTGTTTCGCAAGAACTTCAAATGTCTCTGTTTCTTTTTTTCCAATCCCTTTATTTTTGTGTTTAAGATAATATGAAAACGAGAAAGAATAATGAACGTCTCTCGGTGTCCTTTTACCCTCTGCTATTTGACCAGATGATAATATTTTTCTATCCACATATTTCTTCCTTAACGTCCCATCTTCCATATAAACATTTTTCGCTCTTACTATTTTGTTTGTGTTTCGGTCATACATAGTATCGCCGTAGTATTGTAGTGATTTACGAGCGGTCTTTGATAGATTTTTAAACTCGGTGCTGTGTTGCTTACCTTCGTATAAGTCTATCAATTTTTTCTTTTTCTTATCCCACGCCACGCCACTTGGTAAATTAATAGACGACGGATTTTTAAGAAGTGCTTTTCTTACGAGCGGATTTAAAATGTATTCGCCGTTCTTTTTAATCTTTAACTGGACTTGCCTATTAGTATTTGGAAGAAAAACTTTACTCGTCGGTTTAACCGCGTTTGCTTTTGACGCACTCATATAGTCTATAACTATATTTTATTTTTATTATATTTACGCATTTTTACTTCAATTTTTTAAAAAATGCCTAAATAATTCTCTTTTTACTATTTTTCGCCTAAATTATTGAAGGGTCGGTTTGAATAGATTTTCTTTTTTATTTTTAATTAAATTACTTTTTCTCATTTCTCGCACTTCTCTCTGTCTTCTTCTAATTTCACGCGTAATGTTATTATCTTCTTCACCAGTCCCCTTATAAACATTAATCGGCACATTTATAGATGGCGGTTTTGATGATATTTTTAATCCAACACTACGAAGTCGTCTTTCCATAAAATTATTTGTGTTAGCATTTTTCTTAAAACAATAAATCTGTTCTATATATCTTTCTGTTTCATATGTTTCTCTTCGCACTTGACCGCCAGCCCGTTCTTTTGTTTTGTATGGTATTGATTGAGTCGGTTTTCCTAATAGTTGATTTTGTATAATTTCTATGTTTGAATAATGAGTGTTTATACAGAGATATTTTCCCACTGGTAAATAAAACATAATACGATAAAGTGTCGGTAATAAAAACTCTGTGTAAAATGTGTTCTTGCTATAATCTTTCATAAATCTATATTTTTCTACTTGCTTTCCACTGGGTTCAATATAAGGCGGTGATGTTAAAACGAAATCATAATCTAATTTTGAATAATCTACATCTTCCGCATACGCATTTATAGTTGTAATAGTGCTATTGTAATATGGTTTTAATGTGTCTAAAATCTGTCCGTATGTTTTATAAATATCTTTATTAGGGTCAATTCCAATATAATCAATATCCATTGATGCTGCTGCGACCATTCTACCACCCCAACCCGAAGAGAAATCTAAAACTTTTTTAGCGTTAAAATGTGTGTAAATAACTTTTGCTGTAAATGCTTTAAATTGATTATTGCTAAATATAGAGTTTTGAATTGCTCCCTTAATGTCTAAATCTGTGAGTTTTTTGAATACTTCTTTTTCAGCGGTTTTGTGGTTATAATCGCCTCTTAAATATAAGTTTTGTCTTCGTAATGAATATACACTTTCATAAATCTTCTTTCTCATTTCTAAATCTTTCCACGCATTATTCAACGATATTCCAGCATAATTTTCCGTGTCATTTCTTAACCTTTCATTAAAAAAATCGGTGATATGAGCTCCAATATATCTCATAGGATATGATGAAACTGGTGTAAAAGACGCATTAGCATTTTTTAATTCTAAAAACGATAATATAACATTCTCAATCGTAATTTTATCTTTATTCATCGGTAATTTTTTATTAGGGTCTATATCGTGATATTCGTATGATTTAAATGGTATTTTATTATATGCGACATATTTTTCACCTTGACGCTCGGGGACACTCCGTCCCACTTCATATTTAGTCTCAATTAAATAAGGGTGTGGTAATTGTCCTCCCGCTAATGCTCCCCCTTCAATTATCTCTGTGTGTGGTATTAAAGACATACTATATACAGAGATAAATATTTACTTCATCATATTTACCGCTAATTGTATCCGTTTTCTCATCAATTCAGTCATTTTTTTTTGTTTGCCTCTAAAATTAAATGTTTTTCCCACTTCTGTTTTTAATGCTTTTTGTAATTCTGTTTTATTAAACTTTTCATCTTTTTTTAATCCTAATTGTCCTCGTAATCCACCTTCTTTAATCGGTGCTTTTTTCAATTCTGTATAAAGTCCTTTCTCTTTCGTTTTCGCCATTTTATATATATACTTTTTAGAAAAAAGTATCACAAAAAGGGGGTATTTCCGCTCCCTATTTATTTTCCTCTTTTTTTTGTCGCCTTACTCTCGCTCTATCTTTTGATGGCGTAAATGTTCCTCTTTTCCAATCCAATCGTCCGTCCATATCATCTAATTTTTGTTCTGTTAATTCTAACACTTTCTCGTGTCCCCATTTTTTAATGATCTCTTCCATTGTTAAGTTTTTATCTCCACCTTTAACCTTTTTCAATGGACGACACGCCTTCGGTTTATCCCCTTCTCCACAAGCAATAGCGACATCATTTTCTATATATGGTTTTATTTGAACCCATTGTTCTTCACGCCATATTTCAGTTCTTTCTTTTGCTGATTTAGTTTTAGGTTTAGTTTTTTCTTCTTCTTTTGAGTTTTGAGTTTCTTTATACTTACCACCGAGTTCTTTGTATTTACGAACTATAAACATACTTTTATACGCCGATGGTCTTTTATATGTTTCATTAGCGATTTTATATGCTTCTTTATATTTATCTTCATTTAGCACATTTGGCGGTATTTTAATATCACTCATATATATATAGATTAAGAAAATGTCTAACTATCCTATTAAAACATTACAATTTGAAAAAGCGAAAAAAATGGGTGTTGAAATTAAACCATCTACTCTTAAAACTAAAAAGATAGATGTATTTAAAGATGGTAAGAAATTAGCGTCAATAGGGGGTGTTTATAAAGATGGTCGTTTTTATAATGATTATGCGACATATATAGAAAAATTAGGCAAAACAGAAGCAGATAAAAAAAGAAAGAATTATTTAGCAAGACACGCAAAAGAACCGAAAGAAAAGAATGGTATTAAAACTCCGTCGTATTGGGCGGATAAGATTTTATGGTAAAAACCTTTAAAAAAGGTTTGACCCAAAACACGAAGAGGGGGTTAAAGGGGGACACTTCCCCCTATAAAAGGTTTAATATACTTTATACTAATATACACAACATCTCTACTTTTATCCCCACGAGCATAATTACCGCCAGTTCCATAACAATATTCTTCTGCTTGTTCTTCTGCGTCTTTTAATTCCCACATATACAATCCATCACTACAATTCCATAAATAGATTTGTCTAATTCCCTTTTTAATTGCTTCAATAGAATATTCAAACTTATTTTTCCCCATCATTAAACTTCCATATTTATCGTGTTTTATTCTCCGTGTTTTTAACTCATATTCACAAACTAAATTATTATCTTTTAATTCAAAAAAATCCATAATGGAAAATTCATCACGATATTTATAGAGATTTTTATTTCTTAATAATAGTTTCTTAATGACATCTATTTCCCCTAAATTACCCAAATGTTTATCATCAACCTTACTCATTTATTTTATAGTATTTATACATATTTTATTTTTTAGAAACAAACGCAAAAGATTATCTACTGATTAATATATGAACTCACAGCAAAAGAAAGAGTTTTATAAAAGAAATATGGCGAATAAATCTCAACCCATAGATGAAAAAGGAACATTAGCATACGCATTAGCACAAGCAGAAAGCATAGATTTAAGTGGAGAACAATTAGTTAAAATCTGTGAAGGAAAAGTAAAAGTTATACCTTATCACGAATTAGCGAATGTTTCTTCAATTGAGGAACTTTTAGAACCTTATGGAGCAATTATTCTTCTATATGAAACTCGTTATGATTTCGGGCATTATACCGCCATATTTTATGATAAAAATAATAATTTAGAGTTTTTTGATAGTTATGGGTTTAAACCCGACGCAGAATTAAAATACGCAACATACGATAATACCCCTTATCTTACTAACCTTTTGAATAAATACAAAGGCAATATAATTTATAACATTACGGATTTACAGAAATGGGGAGCAAATGTAAATACTTGTGGTAGATGGACTGCTACACGAATAAGAATGAGAAAATTAACAGCGACCGAGTTTTCTAATCTATTTAAGTCTAAATATTATAATCCAGATTTTTTTGTCAGTGCCTTAACATATTTATATACATATAATAATTAAATTGAACTATAATTTTTTTAAGATGTTATAATATACAATGGATAGTTCTGTATATTATAACATCAGTTTATTCAACGAAAATAAGAAACCCGAGCGTTTCGTGAAAAATGAAACCAGTTTTGATTATATATTAGACAAACAGAGCAATTATGAAGTGGGGATTAAACGTTTTAAACTTCCAGCAACAGATATAGACACATTTAGAATATATCCAAATCGTTATATTTTAGGATTAGATTTTTACAATTCCAGTGAAAATGCTGGGTCTAATTTTTACGCAGTGGATATTTATAGTGAAGATGCTTTAACGAAAGATAATTTTGATAGTGATATGAACCAGTATTATATGCCTATTAGCAGTCAAAAACAATTCGCTTCTATGTTAAATCGTGCTCTACTTCAATTATTTCATGAAAGATGCCTTAACGGAGCTGGTGGTGGTTTTGGGTCTGAAAACGTTATTCGTTATACGAAGCAAGAAGGCAGTTGTTCCAGTGCTACAAACACTTTAAATACACGACTTAGTGGAGCAACCCCTATATTTAGTGAAACAATAACACCAATCGCAACCGCACCAACTGGAACAGACAACGCACGAAAGGTTTTTTATTTTGAGTTTAAAGTAGATAGTATAGGATTTAGTAGCGGTAATGGTAATCTTTTATTGAAAGATTTATCTTTTATAGTAGTCGCAAATCAGTATAACGGAGAAACAGATAATACTGGTGCTTTAATTAAGACTGGTGAAAGAGCATTTACATTAGGGACTGGCTTTGGTGCTGGATATACAATAGCACAATTCACACAAGCATTTCCTAATGGTCTCAAAATTTCCAGTGAAGGTCGTGTATTCAATACTGGTCAAAGTAATTTTTTACAAACACCTAATTTTATGCCTTTGGACGATATTGATTATAAGATTTTGGGTAATTTAGGTGAATACGCTACTTATGATTTTTATGTGCTTCATAATAAAGTAGTAACACCGACGACACAAATAACTATAACGGCAGATTTTAGTGCTTATCAAACAAACGCAGATTTCTATGTCAATACATTAAAAGATGGAGAAACAAATGCGTTGATTGGAATACCACCGCCCTTTTTTGATTTAGACCCATCTACAAAAGCATTGACTTATTCTACAACACTCGCTTATCAAAATCAAGGAAAAATTAATATTTATATGAATGATAATTTACAAGATATAGTTGGATTTGATTTTAAATATTATCCATTAGAAACCGAAGCAAGTTTCGTAGAAATAGGAACATACTTAACCGCAAATAAAGCGTTATATAATTTTCAAGGAGGAACATTACAATTAGATTTACAAACTAAAAATATTGAATCAACATCTAACGGACAAGACATTATTACAATAACAGAACCCGAATTATCATTATTTAAACGGAATTATCTATTCGGTATTGTTATTACATCTAATAGTTTGAGTATTGACGGAGAATATGTAGATGCTGGTAAGTCATCTTTGAATATTTTGAGTGATTATGAAACAGACCCGTCCGTTAATTTTAGAGATTATCTCATTTACCAACCCGAAGGACGAAGTGTTAGATATTATGCTATGAAGAGTGATTTACCTTTAAGAGATATTTTTGTGTCTGTATTTTATCGTGATATGAATAATAATATTAAACCATTCTTTATTGATGGCGGTTTTACTGGAACTATTAAATTACATTTTAGACCAAAAAATACAATACAATATTAAGGGGAAGTGTAGGGGGATAATATCCCCCTTTAACCCCCTTTTCGTGTTTTTTTTGCCATACTTTTTTCTAAAAAGTATCTCTTCGTGCTTTGGGTCAAACCTTTTTTAAAGGTTTTTTTTTCTAAAAAGTATGTATAGATGAGTGTTAGAAACAACTATAATAATAAAAAATCTTATTTGAGTGTAGATGGTAGTGGTTCTTTAAATGTTAATATGTCTTCTGCTACTGGTTCTCACGGACTTTCAACAGAAGCAAAGCAAGATACTATGATTAGTCTTTTAGAAGGACAGACACCATCACTTAACCGACCGAAAGCAATCCCAGTCCAAATTATGGTTGGTGATGCTGGTGGCTCTTATGATGCTTTAAGAGCAAACGGACAAGACCTTTTAGTTATGATTGACGATATGAACCCCGATGTAGCAGTGAATAGTGGTTTAGCGACAAAAGCGGAACAGCAGACCGCAAATACCAGTCTTACGAATATTGATAATACCACCGCAAATATAGATGGTAAATTATCAAAAAATACCGCTATTACGGCAGACGGCACTACGAGTGCTTTG
>Ga0099850_1001716_pt1 | contig 10294 bp, 13 predicted proteins | sample CB_VirMetaG_5_FD_79182 | JGI IMG/M metagenome (GOLD analysis project Ga0099850, IMG submission 79182) | Freshwater to marine saline gradient viral communities from Chesapeake Bay - CB_1508_1D Viral MetaG | ecosystem: Environmental > Aquatic > Marine > Coastal | place: USA: Chesapeake Bay...
GCAGGACGCCTTCAGGAAGGCTTTCTCCACGCTCAACTACCGCAGGGCTACCGTCGCCATGTGGGTCCGCAAGCAGGCCACACCCGAGGGCGTCCAGACCGCTCTGAGAGCAGCCCGCCGATAAGCGCGAAACACACCGGAACACACTGAAGCACAGCGCCGGCGTGCCGGGCCGTTGCAGTAAACGCAGTAAACTAGGGCTATTTCTTAGATTACCCTAAGGGAAATATATATATAGGAGTAAACCCAATTCTTGCCCCAGTTTGCTGAGTTTACTGCAACGCGCTCGGCTCGGCCTCTCGACGAGAGAAGTTCCACGGAGAGGTTACTTCTCGCGGCTCGAGGGAGCTTTACCTCTAGGAGGTTGCACATGACCATTCCCAAAGTCCCAACGACGCGCATGAAGGGCTCGCGCTTCTACGTCGACCCCGAGTCGAACAAGACCGTGCCCGGCGTGACGAGCGTCCTCAACATGCTGCCCAAGGACTTCCTCAAGTGGTGGGCAGCGAAACTCGTCGCTGAGACCGCCGTCGAGCAGGCCGGCAACTGGATCGGCCTGGCGATGAACGGCGACCGAGAGGGAGCCATCGACTATCTGAAGCGCGCGCCCACTCGCAACACGGGCGCCGCCGCCAACCGAGGCACCGAGGCGCACGACCTCTTCGAGCACATGTCCGCCGGCGTCACGCCGACGCGTGTCCACCCCGACATGGAGCCGTTCAAGCGTTGGTACGGCGAGTTCCTCGACACGATGCAGCCCGAGTTCATCCACCTCGAGCAGACGGTGTGGAACGACAACCCAGGCTACGCCGGCTCCTTCGACTGGGCTGCGCGCATCCAGGGTGAGCTCGTCCTCGGTGACAACAAGACGACGCGCTCGGGTGTCTTCCCCGAGACTGCACTGCAGCTCAACGCCTACGCCTTCGCCGACCACCTCATGATGGGCGACGGTACGCGCGACCCGAACCACGAGTACACCGGCGCAGCTGTGCTCCACATCGTGCCCGAGGGCTGGAAGCTCGTCCCCGTCCTCCTCGACCGCGACGTCATCATGCCCGTCTTCGAGGCGCTGCTCAAGGTCCATACCTGGGACAAGGAGCTCGCGCGCACCGTCCTCGGCACGCCCATCGCAAGCGGGGGCGACTGATGATCGTCGTCGGGTTCGCCGGTCCCATCGGCGCAGGCAAGAGCGCCGCCGCTCGAGCACTCAACCTGCGCCAGTCCTTCACCCGTCACTCCTTCGCGGACGGCGTGCGCGAGGCCGTCGCTGCTCTTAACCCGATGGTTCGTGAACGCCCGCAGATGATCCGCTACACAGAGGCGGTCGATGCGTACGGCTACGCCGGCGCGAAGAAGCACTTCCCTGAGGTCCGCTACCTACTGCAGCGCTTCGGCACTGAGGTCGGCCGCGGACTCATGGGCGAGGACGTCTGGGTCGACCAGCTCTTCCTCCGTGCCCAAGGAGCGGAGCGCGTGGTGATCGACGACGTGCGCTTCGAGAACGAGTGCTTTGCGATCCAATCGCGTGGCGGTATCGTCATCTACCTGCACGACGAGAGTGCCGTCCCCGACGATCATCTGTCTGAGCAGTTCGACCCGTTCCACGCGAACATGATCTTGGACAACTCGACCAAGGACGACGAGCTCCTGTTCGGCGATCGCATCTGCGTCATCGTGCAGGATCTCATCAACAAGTCGCTCATCGCAGCGAGACAACCCACCAACTGAGAGGTAACAACACCAATGCCATCAATATCTTCGAGGTGAACAAGGATCAGGGCGCGAGCTCGGGATCGGACGACGTCGTCGGCCGCTTCCGCTCGGGCTTCCAGACGACCAGCGGCGACCCCGTTGGTCTGTCGGAGTTCCGCGTCACCACAGGCGACCCCGACATCGCAGCGGCCGTGCGAGAGCTCCTCGGCGGCGAGGAGCCCGAGACTTGGGACACCAAGACGGAGGAGACCTTCCAGGTCTTCACTGAGGCCTCCTCGGTCGACGTCATCTTCGAGCCCGGCTCCGTCAAGTCGTCGCTCACGCTCTGGTCGAACAAGGGCAAGAAGATCATCGAGACCGACGGCGAGTACCTGTACGACCTCGAGACCGGCAAGCTCACGGACATCCCGTGGGACGGCGCCGAGCTCGACATCGACACGATCAAGATGAACGCCCGCAACGGCGTCGGCCCCGGCCCGTCGCTGCAGGCGTACTTCCGTCTCGCTGGCAACCCCGACCTCGGCAAGTTCCGCTTCTTCTCGGGCGGTTGGACGGCGGTCGCGTCGTTCAACAAGGCCGAGGCCGCCATGCGCAAGGCCGAGGGTCCGCACTTCGGTGTCCTCGAGCTCGAGCACGTCGAGTTCAAGAACAAGAAGGGGCAGCAGGTCTCGTACTACAAGCCCCAGATCACCATCGGCAACTTGGTCCCCCAGGCCGAGGCCGCCTGATGTCGAAGAACCCGCGCACCTACACCATGCCCGTCTCGGTCAAGCCCAAGATGGCTGTGGGCTCGGTCGTCGGCGTGCTCGCACTGCTCGCCATCTCCGTGCTCATCACGGGCTGGGCGGCTATGATCGCGCTTGGCATCGTCGGCGCTGCGACCTCCTACTGGGAGTCGCTCGCCGTCGCCGCCCTCGCGCGCTTCGTGATGCTGCCGGTGTCGGTGCAGCGATGAGCTCTGCGGAGACGGGAGCGGCGTGGGAGTCCGCTGTGGTGTCATGGTTGACCGATCATGGCTTCCCGGCCTTCCGTCTCCGCGGGCGTGAGGGACCCAGGGACCACGGAGACATCGGCGGCTTCGCTCGCTGGGCGTTGGACTGCAAGGACCACGCCAAGATGTCTCTGTCGTCCTGGGTCGCTCAGGCCGCACAGGAAGCTCGCAACTCAGGCAAGCCGTTCTCGGCTGCCGTCGTAAAGCGGCGCGGGGCAGGCGTCCCCGATGCCTACGTCGTGATGAGCCTGTTACAGTGGGCTAGACTCGAGCAGTACATGGCTGCACAAGAACAAGAGATCAGGAGACTGTCATGAAGTTCCGAACCCCGGGTGATCGCCGGTGAGACTGAGCGACATCTGCAATCACCTCTCCCCGGGCTTCCCGCCCGAAGCCGAGCACGACGGTTGGCTCGTCCGTTGCCCTGCTCACGACGACACGCACGCATCACTCCGTGTGGCCGTGTCTGCGGAGAATCGCCTGCTCGTCAAGTGCCGAGCGGGCTGCTCCTCTGCGGCTGTACTCGAGGCTTCCTCGCTCGCCAACTTCGCTCAGGCCGAACCGGTCGAGGTCGATCTCGACGACACAGTGCAGATCGTGAGCGACAGCGGGGATGTCCCGATTATTGAACGAACACGCCTCGTGGCGTATCTCGAAGATGCACACGCAATGGGCATGAACGAGAAGGGCTACGCCTACGCGGAGCGCCGCTTCGGACTCGCGAAGTCGCAGTGCGACGATCTCATGCTCGGCTACGACGACGGCACTATTGCCGAGTGGGCTTTGCTCTCAGGTTCGTATCGGGAAGTACCTCGACTCGTCGTCCCGTTCCGCGACTTCGACGGCAATCTGCAAGGCTTCCAAGCCCGAGCACTCGCAGACTACGCTCGTGTCCGCTGGGCTGGGCCTATGAATCCTGAGGGCGCGTCCTGGGCCAAGTACGCTGTCATGCGCGCTGGCACGGGGTACGACTACGTCCTCGTTACAGAGGGACCGGGGGACGCTCTCGCAGCAGTCGCTGCCGGCTTCGATGCTGTGGCCATCCGTGGCGCAGCCCTCGCGGGCGCTGTCGCACCGCTCATCGCCGAGCACTGCGCTGGTCGTCCTGTCGTCCTGTGTGGTGACGCTGACTCTGCTGGTCGCAAGTTCAACGAGCGACTCGCTGCCGCGATCGAGGGTGAGGTGTTCGAGCTCGCGATCCCTGGTCCGTACAACGATCTCGGCGAGTGGTGCGAGAGCTCAGACGACTTTGTGCTCGAGTTGCAGAACGCGGTGGCCAGCGCTCGTCACATTGAGGAGGCCACGCCCATCGGTGTCGACGTCTCGGACACGAGCGACCTCGGCATCGCCAGGCAGATCGACACCTTCCTCGCTGGCGATCTCATGTACGCACCCGGCCCCGGCTTCATGTATTGGACGGGCTCACATTGGAAGCGAGACGAGACCAACTACGTCCGTCTCCTCGGCCGTCAGTTCCTCGACGAGATCGAGGCAGCGATGGACATCACCGAGAACGAGGACGAATACGCTGCTCTCCGTGCGATGAAGGGACGCATCTCGAGCCGTCGCGGCTACGACGACATCCTCACAGAGCTCGAGGCGCTCGCCTCCGTCGACTACGAAGAGCTCGACGCTCAGCAGCACCTCCTGTCGTTCCGTAACGGCACCGTAGATCTCCGCACGGGCGAGCTCAGGGAACACCGCCGCGAGGACTATCTCACGTCCTGTATCGGGCGTCTCGACTACAACCCTGGCGCGACCTGTCCGCGCTGGCTCGAGTTCATCGAGGAGATCTTCCCGAACGACTCTGAGATGCCTGACTACATTCGCCGCCTCGTCGGCTACGGCATCACAGGCTCGACCCGCGAGCAATGCTTTGCGATTCTGTACGGTCGCGGAGCCAACGGCAAGTCCGTCTTCACGGACACGCTCGCCTACGTCTTCGACGAGATCACCCGCACGACCGCCTTCTCTACCTTTGAGACGAAGCCAGGCGGAGGCATCCCCAACGACATCGCAGCGCTTCAGGGCGCTCGTCTCGTGCACGCCTCCGAGGGCGAGGTCCACGCTCATCTGTCCGAGGCCACACTGAAGCGGCTCACGGGACAGGATCGCATCTCCGCTCGCTTCATGCGGCAGGAGTTCTTCGAGTTCGAGCCGCGGTTCCTCATCATGATGGCGACGAACCACCGCCCGAGCTTCATAGGCCAAGATGAAGGTCTCTGGCGTCGCGTGAAGCTTGTGCCGTTCGATCGGTTCTTTGAGCCACATGAGCGCGATCGCGATCTCTCCAGCCGGCTTCGCTTGGAGGCTGGGGGCATCATCGCTTGGGCTGTTGAGGGAGCGAAGCAGTGGTACGCCGACAAGCGTCTCATCGAACCGTCGAGCATGGTAGACGAGAACGGCGAATATAGAGTCCTCAGCGATCGCCTGTACGGCTTCATCGAGCGGCTAGAGACGACCGGTGACGAGAGCGACATGGTGCCGTTCAAGGACGTGTGGCAAGCGTACCTCTCGTGGACAGATGATGAAGGCGTATCTGCTCGCGAGGTATGGACGCGCGCTGTCTTCGAGCGAGCACTTGAGGAGCGCGGCTTCCGCATTCGTCCCGTGCCGCGGAAGGGCAAGCACGTCGTGCGAGTAAGGTGGGCGTCATGAAGCACTCAGCGATGATGATCGTCGGCACCACACGTCCCGTCGACATTCCCGAACCTGGCGACGACTTCGAAGCCATCGCACGGGAGATCTTCTCCCATGGGCTCATCGCCATCGACACCGAGACCACTGGCCTCGACCACTTTGCTCCCGACTTCCGTGTGCGCACGGTGCAGTTCGGGTCGAAGGACAAGGCCTGGGTCTTCAAGGTGGAGGAGTCGCCCGAGCTCTACAACGCAGCCCAGCTCGTCCTCGATCGTCTCCCGCGCCTCGTAGCGCACAACATGACCTACGATGCACTTGCACTCGACCGGTGCGGCGTGTCATCCCTAGAGGCGATCTGGGACCGCTCAGACGACACGATTCTGATGGCTCACCTACTCGACCCGCGCTCTAAGCTCGACGGCGGCTCGGGACATTCGCTCGAGGCCCTCGCTGCTCGCTACGTCGGAGACCCTGACGCAGACCGCTTCAACAAGCGGCTGAAGGAGGAGTTCCGCAAGAACAAATGGAAGGTGAACGAGGGCTACGCTCGCATCCCGCTCGACAACGACGCCTTCATCCAGTACGCAGCGGCAGACGTCTTCCTCGCGGCCTGGCTCTACGACGCCATTTCTCCGATGGCCCGTGCCCGCTTCGCCGACCTCTACGAGTTCGAGCTCAACGTTGCCCGTATCTGCTCGAAGATGCAACGACGTGGTATCCAAGTGGACACCGCCTATGCCACCGAGTATGGCGACTGGCTCACAGAGCGAGCAACCGCCGCTGCCGAGTCCGTGCGCAAGTACGGCGTCGAGAAGGTGAACAGCAACGCCCAGGTCGCGGAGGCGCTCCTTGGCCTTGGTGTCAAGCTCACACACAAGACACCGAAGGGCGCGTGGCAGGTCAACAAGGAAGTGCTCGAGGGCATCATCGACGACCCGTCGAATCCTCGCGCTCAGCAGGTCGCCACGGACGTCCTCATGGCCAAGTCGTCGGGGAAGTTCCGCACAACCTACGTCGACTCCGTGGTCGCCGCGCTCGACTCCCGTGACCGAGTGCATCCGCACATCCACTCGCTGCAGGCTCGCACGGCTCGCATGAGCATCAGCAACCCGCCGCTGCAGCAGATCCCCTCGGGCGACTGGCGGACCCGTCGGCTGTACATTGCCGAAGAGGGCAACGTCATCGGCGCCAGCGACTATAGTCAGATCGAGCTCCGCATGGTAGGTCTTCTCGCCAACGAGAAGAACATGCTCGCGGCTGTGCTCGCCGGCATCGATCTCCACACGCTCACTGCTGAGCGCACGGGTCTGCCGCGTAAGCTCGCGAAGATGGTGAACTTCCTCATCGTCTACGGCGGCGGAGCGAAGTCCCTCGCTCGCAAGGCCGGTATCACGCTTGCCGAGGCTCAGGCGGCTGTCTCGAGTTTCAAGCGGGCGTACCCTGCCGTCACTCGCTACGCACGCCGCATCATCGACCAGAGCGAGATGGGCAAGAACAGCGTCACGACCTTGACAGGTCGAGAGCTCCCTCTCGATCGCAACCGCGTCTTTGCGGGCGTCAACTACGTCGTGCAGTCGTCAGCTCGAGACGTCCTGGCTCAGGCTCTCATCAACCTAGAGGAAGCGGGACTCGAGCAGTACCTGCTTCTGCCCGTGCATGACGAGGTCGTGTTCGAGGCGCCTCAGGCGGACGCTGAGGACGTCGCTCGCGCAATCGGCGAGACGATGACCATGACGATCGGCGACATGCCGTTCGAAGCCGAAGGTGAAGTCTATGGTGCTAGCTGGGGACACGGATACATGGATGAAGACAAAGAATACGAGAGCAAGTTCTACAAAGCATGACGTTACATTCTCAACAGAGAGGGAGCTTTAGAACTATGAACGAATATGCCAGCGATCAGCGCCCACTATTCGGCACCACTACTCGACTCACCGACGAGCTCCCCGAGTGCGCTGTCGAATCCATCGCCGAGCTCGCCACCGAGCTCTGGCGCTCGGAGCAGAACCGAGCCATCCTCGGCCGCGCGATGGAATCATACTCTCTCCGCGTCCACGCTGGCCGCGTTGTGCTCGCTCAAGCTCTCGCTGCCGGCGACGCTTCGATCGCCACCCACGTCGTCCGCATGGCGTACAACCTCATCGCGACCGGCCACGTTGAAGGACGCACCAGCGCGTGAACCCCGCCGACCCAGACGTGATCAACTTCATCCTCGAGCGCGTGGAGATCGACGACGAGACGAGCTGCTGGGTCTGGCAGCGCTCTACGTCACGCGGCTACGGAAAGTTGAACAAGGGCGGTGTCATGTGGTACGCGCATCGCTTCTCATACCATCACCTCGTTGCCCACCTCCCGAAGTCCGCTGTCGTCCATCACACGTGCGCTCGCCGAGACTGCGTCAACCCCGACCACCTTCAAGTCGTGACGCCGGGTGAGAACACCGCGGAGATGCGCGAGCGCAACGCGTACAACGAGGAGATCAACGTCCTACGCGACACGTGCTACGAGCTCCGCCGCGAGCGAGACGAGCTCCGTGAGCAGGTCGAGGTAGCAAAGTACGTAGCAGAGTTCTTCATCTCCGGCACGATGAACCTGGCGGCCATGCTCGACGGTATCTGCTTCGCGCTCGACGTCGGCCCTAGATTCGACCACCCGCTGCACAGCGATAATCACGAGATCTTCGAGCTGGACCCCGAGGAGACGCTCGCATGGTGGTACTGTATGGCCGATTGGAAGCCAATGATCTTCAGTATTGACGACATCGACGGAAGGAATTACGAGTGAGATCACACAAGCGAAGCAAGAGGACCGACGACGGCGAGGCCGCCATCCGTCGCGAGACGGAAGACGTCGTGGAGCGCGAGAGCATCCACGTCCTGCACGAGTGCATCGAGCTGCAGCGTCGCAAGTCGCAGGACTACCAGTCAGCGGCAAGCACCGTCGTACAGGCAGACCACTACCGCCGCGGCCTCGACTCCATCCACGACATGATCCACCAGAAGATGGTGCGAGCTCAGTCGCTGCTCGAGGACCTGAAGGCGAACCCCGAGGCTGCGCCGCAGTTCGAGGGGCTCGAGGACACATACAAAGACCTCGCCAACTACGCGTCCTTCGCCGTGGCCTGGCTGCGCGGTAAGGTCGAGGGTCAGGATCCAGAACGAGGGGTGTTCAATGAACGTCGCTGACGTAAGAGCTGGGCTGCTCGACCTGTTCCTCGACGAGCGGTTCGTGACCGACAAGAACGGCGGCCTTGTCGTCGAGATGGTCGGCGCTTCGTTCCTCGCTGACGAGCCCGCCATCATCGGCAAGCCGAACGCGAGCTACATCGACCGCGAGCTCGCGTGGTACGCAACGGCAAGCCGGTATGTGCAGGACATTCCTGGCGACACGCCCAAGGTGTGGGAGCAGGTCGCGGATCGACACGGCCGGATCAACAGCAACTACGGCTGGTGCATTTGGTCGGAGGAGAACGGATCACAGTTCGGGCACGCGGTGCAGAAGCTCGCGCACGACCCGTCCAGCCGCCAGGCCGTGATGATCTACAACCGGCCGTCAATGCATCGTGACTGGAAGCTCGACGGCATGAGCGACTTCATGTGTACCAACGCCGTCCAGTACCTCGTCCGCGAGGGAGCAGTCGACGCGGTCGTACAGATGAGGTCGAACGACGTCGTCTTCGGCTATCGCAACGACTGGGCATGGCAGAACCACGTCCTCGGTCTCGTGGCCCGCGAGCTCCGCCTCCCGCAGGGCAACATCACGTGGCAGGTCGGCTCGCTGCACGTCTACGAGCGCCACTTCCACCTTCTCGAGGAGCTAGAGCTGTGATGCAGTCACGTCTCACCAACATCTTGCTGCGCCAGTGTGCGCCGCACATGACCCGCATCTCCGAGCTCATGATCGAGTCCGAGGACATGCAGTGGCAAGCGCCGGCCAACAGCTCGAGCCGATCCGCCGATGGCCTGACCCAGGACCCGACGGGCGAGACGGCAACAGACGACCGACGGCTGCGTCTCCGTGACGCGCGCAAGCGAGCGATCCGCGAGCTCACACACGCGGAGAAGCGATTGCACCAAGCTGCAGTAGAGCTCGATCGCGCTGTGAGCGCTTGGAAGGGAGAATGATGGGCGACTACACGAACGGCAACTGGCGGGCCATACGTCACCGCGAGAAGCTCGAGGGCAGGTCCGAGGAGCGAGAGCAGGCCAAGCTCCAGGAGCAGGTAGACCGCGCCGAGGATGAGCGGTATCTCCGGGACGCTGGCTGGTCTGAGGAGCGCATTCAGAAGGCCATGGGGAGCATATACACGCCCGCCAGCGCCGAGTCTGAGGTGCCTCTGTCCCTCATCCTCGACATGAACGACGAGGCGTGGCTGCGAGTAGGCGACCGCTCGCGCCAGCTCACCTCGAGCGAGCTCAGGCAGCTCGCGCTCACATCAGCCGAGATCGCCAAGCGACTGGAGCTGGGAGGCTTCTGATGGACATCGTCTCACGTGCAACCTGGGGAGCTCGCGCTCCAAAGCATCGCAACGTCATCGACCTGAACGGGCCGATCACCATTCACTGGAACGGCGGCGGCACGAAATGGGAGTCGGTGCTCGAGACCACCGAGGCCAGGGAGACCTGGATGGAGCGCCGTATGCGCACCGTGCAGTCCTTCCACATGGACGGCCGCGGCTGGAGCGACTTCGCATACAACTTCGCCGTCGACCCGTGGGGCTTGCACGTATGGGAAGGCCGCGGCCTCGACGTGCGCCCCGCTTCGCAGGGCACCGCCGTGGGGAACAACACGAGCCACAGCATCTACGTGGCGACCGGCCTGGGCGATGGTCCCGTGAGCGACTACTGTCTCGACGTGATCGACGACCTCGGCGACTGGATCGCTCGAGAGGGTGACACCGAGAACATGTTCGTCGGCCATCGCGACTGGAAGTCCACGACCTGTCCCGGC
>Ga0099850_1001719_pt1 | contig 10288 bp, 24 predicted proteins | sample CB_VirMetaG_5_FD_79182 | JGI IMG/M metagenome (GOLD analysis project Ga0099850, IMG submission 79182) | Freshwater to marine saline gradient viral communities from Chesapeake Bay - CB_1508_1D Viral MetaG | ecosystem: Environmental > Aquatic > Marine > Coastal | place: USA: Chesapeake Bay...
TCTTTATCTTTCCATCTTAAATATCTTCAATCTATTCATAAACATTCAAATATTTGTTCTCATTTTTCACTATTCATATAACATTTAGCTCACTTTGGAACATCATACCATTTTATTTTTTTCTTAATTCATTAGTTAAGAATACTGCTTTATATTTTATATGCCAAGCAGATTATACATTTTACCCAACAGCTACCCTATGGAAGCTATGAACAGAGAAAGTACGCTTTACTTATGAAAAAACTCTGGTTAGATAATAATGTAAGGCATAAGATAAAATTATCTAAAAAATATTAGTTTTTCATTCTTGTATTTCTTTTACTGTCATTGCAATAGCTTTTACTTTTTCATCTTTATATTTTTGTAACTTATCTTCTGCTTTACTTATTGCTATATCCATTGCTTCTAAAATATCTCTCCATCAATTCATATACTCTAGTTCTCTATTATAAAACAACCATTGTTTTTTTGTTCCATTTGGATTTATTAAACTTATAGTTTCATCTCTATAATTTATTTCATAACACACCGTAACTTTATTATGTTCTATTGAATTTCTTTCTAGTAGTTGCATATTTTATTTATTACAATTTAAAATCACTATGTTCTTTTAAAAACTTAATCCTTTCCTCAAGACTTAAGCTCATGTACTCCTCAAATTGACTCATTGATATTCATACCGACACTGCTCTTTTTACCTCCTCATGTGTCTTTACTATCTCCTCTGGAAGATATGGTACTCACATACTGCTGTAAAGTAAAACTTCAACACCTTTTTCTAATTTTTTATATCTTTCCATATTTTTTAATTAATTAAATATTTGAATATTTCTTTTTAATAGGTGTAAATAATGCTTTTTCAATATCCCATCAACTCCAAATTCTATTATTTATTGTACTAAAGTTCAGTCATAATTCTTCACACCATTCAGTAAGGCATTTTCATTTATATATTTTTGTTCTTCTTGTATTTCTTAGTTGTTCTTTTCTTGTAGCCCATTTACAGTTTTCTTTACAATAATTTCAATTATTATTAATTCTTTCAATTTCTAATCATTCTTTATATGTATTTCACATATCTTTATAAAACTCTTCAAAACTATTCCATAAACATTTAATTCATCTTCATCAATAATATTTATATGCATTATCATTTTTTTTATTACATCTAGTTTCTACTGATTTAAAAACTTTATATATTTTTGTTCTTGACATTCAATGAGTAGTAAGTCTTTTTTTTTGAACTTCTAATAAATAACATCAGCAACTTTTACTCACTCATTTTATAACATTATATGAAAGTATGTTTTTTATATTTCAACAATCGCATTGACATAATAATCTCCTTCTCTTATTTATTATTCATAAATCTTCTAATACAGTAAATCTATTATACTTACTTCATATTTTTATATCTTTCATTTCCATAATATAAAATTAAAGCTCCATATAAGTAGGCTTGGTTGCATTAGAAACCTACTTATACAGAGCTATAATCTGCAAACCAATTTAATTCTAATGCATAATTATTATATACAATTATTATTATAAATCAATTTTTATTACATCAGCTTTTTGTCCTAGTTTTTTCATATTTATTCTATTATATAATTAAGTTAATATCACTTTCAACTTCATTCCCCCAAACATCCCATCAATTAGTTGTATTTCTTGCAAATAATTCAATTCTTGGTAAATCTCAACATAATTCAACTATTCTTTCTCTTATTTTATTCGGTTTTTGAGAGTGTTTTCATTTATTTGTTCTATTCAATCAATATGAAAATTATAGTGTTCATTTGTTAAGTTATCGTCTGCCTTTCTTGGTTTTGTTTTATTAGCATCTGCTATATATAATATATTTTCTTCATTCATAATTCTTTCTAGTTAATCAATAAACTCTAATTCACTTGTTTTAAATTCCCATAAATCTCATTTATTTCCTGCAAAATCACATACTACATTATCTATTTCTCATTTAATATAATGAATAGTTAATATTTCATATTCAAATCCCCAAGATTTTATTACTTTTTCAGCTTGAAAAATATTAGGTCAAGTTGCCCATAAAAATAACATACAATTATCTGCTAATATATCTTTTATAGGTAAATCACAAATATTATCTAGTGTCATAGTTTTATAATGCTTTTCTGCTCAACCTGCTCAGTTTGGATTATTTTTACCTTTTCAAGTTCTTTTATCATTATAATTCCATGGAGGGTCTGCATATATTATATTATATTTTTTCATATCTCTCTATTAAAAATTAAATTAAATAATATTTCTTATCTAATCTACTCCAAGAAAGAGTATATCAATCTTTTAAAAACCAATCTATAACTTCCCATTCTTCATTATCTATATATTTTCATTCTGTTTCAAACATAACTTCTTTATAAATTTTTCACATTTCTGTTTCTTCTTCTATATATTCAACTCAATCAAAATTATTAATTATATAATCAAAATCAAATTCTCATATTGCTTCTTTAAAATATATTTTCATATATCTCTATTAAAAATTAATCAGTTCTATTTTCATAATATCTTATTCACATAGTTATTAATAAGCTCTATCACTTTCTCATAAGTCATACTCTCAATAGTTTCCACCGACTCAGCTATCTCATATTCTCATTCTTTTGCTGTATCTCTATAGTTAATTACCTCTGTTTGTACATCAAGATAACATTTCATAGTATTATATTTAAGAATTAATGCAAACTCTTATAATATATGATTTTCTTCTAATTTAGCAAATGATATATACTCTTCAAAGGAGTTTTTTTTATACTCACAAATACATCAAAAAGATTCAATTTTTAATATCTTGTACTTTTCTCATTTCATAACTATTTCTTCTCATATATGTAGATCATCTATTGTCATTTTTCTATTTTTAAATATTGAATAAGAGCATCATTCATTATTTTAGCCATTGATATTCATTTTTCTTTTGAATATTTTTTTAATGCTTCATTTACAGTATTTGAGCAAGTAAAGTATTTAACTATACATCTGCTTTCTTCTGTTTTATTGTATTTCTTTCCTTTGTTATAATGTTCTTTCATAAGTTTCTATTAAGTTTTTAAAATCTAAGCTAGTATATTTACATGGTACTCCATATTTTTCTATAAATTTTATTATGTTATTTATAAAATATATTGCTTCTTCTTTAGTTAATTCACTTGTTGTTGGTTTTATTGCATTTTCAAATTCAAGTTTTCATAGCTTTACTTTTCTTGTTCAGAATAATCACTTTAAGAAGTTTTGTTTTATATCTTCTGAATCTTCTCATAAGTGTTTTGATATTTCTGAGAATAATCATCTAAACATTTTTCTCTGACTATGTCTTAACATCTCCTTTGTTTCCTTTTTAGATATGTAAGCAACAAGTTCTGTTTGTTGATTATGTTTTTCAATGTATTCTGCCAGTTGCTTATATACATAGTTAGGATTTCATTCTATTTTCATTATTTAATTTGAATATTATTGTTCTCAATTATTGAACATCATTTAATTTTTATTCATGATTTTAATGCTTTTTTAATTTCTACTTTATTTGCTGTTATTGTTACCTTTTGATATTCATCTGGAAGCAATGTTCATTCTTTTACTTCTACTGATTCACTTTTTCTGAAGCTTATTTTATAGAGTTCTGTATCCAGTTTTTCTATTCCTGCTTGTTGTAAGTTGTAGCTTAACCATTCTTTTATTCTTTCTTTGTTTGCTTTGTTTGATTTCTCTAGTTTTGCTAGTCTTTCTTTTTCTGCTTTTATTGCTTCTATGTTATGATCAAACATTCATACCAGTTTTGCTATACTTTGAGCTTTTTCTTTCATAGATAACTCACTTTTTTCTAGCAGTTGTAATCATTGTTCATTAATCACACCATCTTCATCAGTCATATTTATTGCTTGAAGATAGTCTTTTCTTATGTCTAATAGGTTTGTCATGGTTTTATTGGTTATCTAATAATTCTTTTAATTCATCATCATATCTTCTTGCTACTCTATATTTTTTCTTTACTGCTTCTAGATTAGGAAGCTTTCATCATTCTTGTTTTATTCTTTGTAGATTCTTTAGGTTTTCATCACTGAACCATGCTTTCTCTTTTTTTGTATTTGAGTTTTGAGCTACTTCTCCATCATCATCATTGGTTTCTAGATCTAAAAGTGCTAGGAGATTGTATCTTCTGTAGTATGTAATCTCTGAACCTTTATCTTGTGCTTTTGTTCATTCATTCATTGGTATACTACTTGACACAGTTTCATTTGTATCTTCTAGATTTATTATATGGGTAACTACTTGATTATTATCAACATGATGTACTACCAGTAGATTATGCTTTTCTAATAACGGTCATAACTTTTCCTGTATCTGACTCAGTGTAGCATATTTATAGTTGAATCATTCTGTATCTCTTACAAGCTTTACTCCTGTTTGCTTTATGTCAAATAATTTTTGATATAGTTTTTGCATTGTTTATTTGGTTATAAATTAATCTTTACAATCTGCATTGATTTTATCTGCCTTATCCTGCATATATTGAATGTATTCCAGCACTATATCTCATGCTGTTTTAAGGTCTTTTAACCTTTCAATATCTTTTGTTGGTGCAGTGTTTCTTCACTCATTATCCAACCATTGTACAAAGTCTTTTATTTCCATGTGCATAAAGTGTTAGTATATAAATTGTATTAGTTTTAATACACTATCAGTATATCTTTTAATTACTTTTTGTCAATACTTTTTATAAAGATTTTTATATTTCTTTTATTTTTACAATCACAAAAGGCTCTGTTTTGGTATTATTTTCTTTTTTTACTAGTCATGTTTTAATTTTATGATCTTGGAATCATTGGATATTATTTGCTAGGAAGTCGGAGAGAGCTTTTTCATAATTGAATACATCAACTATTCTTTTTTTATTTTTCTTTGTGTAAAGTGGCATATTGAATTCATATTCAATAAACAACCAGTTATCTCATTTTATAGTATATCTTTTTTGTTTGAGTAGTTCTATTTCTGCTTTTTGTTCCCATTGTTTATATTCATCTGATTTATGTCTTTTATAATATCATGCATATGCTTTATTTACACTTACTGGAAGACTAAATTTTAGTTCAATATATTCTTCTTTCATTATTTTTTTAGGTTACAATCTCTACAGAGTTTACTTCAACTGTAATGATATTGAAGCTTATCACATTGCTTACATATTTTTAATTTTTTTCTGAGAATATATTCCAATTTCATCTTGTTTTTCTTATGTAGTAATAATCTTGTGCGTTGAATATTTTTTCTTCCTCAACATATCTTCATGGGATAGTACCAGCATTCCAACGAAGAAAGTATTCTAGATTTTTTTTCTTGTTTCTTCTATATTGTGATAGTATTCTATTATATGTATTTCATGTAATTAATACTCTATTATGATATGATTTAAGTAAGTGAAACATTATTTATTTTTTATGAATAAATGATAATAGGTTTCGGTTAATTTTTCCATTGTTATTTCTCAATACTCATATTGCTCTTCTTCCACTATATTAGCATTAAATATCTTTTTATATGCTTTATCTAATGTATTAGAAAATTCTGTTGAAACCTCTAGGTTTTTAAAAAAATCACTCATTTATTCTTTTTAATGATAAATTATAAAATTCCTCATTTAGCTCTATTCCTATATATCATCTGTTAGTATTTCTAGCAGCCACTAAAGTACTGCCACTTCATGCAAAACAATCTAATATTGTATCTCACTTATTTGTAACAATACTTATTATTTCACTCATTAGTTTTATACTTTTTTGATTTGGATGCTTTCAATGTTTTTTTTCTCTTCATGGAGTCAATCACATTTCAAAACAACCATTATGCACTTTATCTACATTAAAAGTATGAGTTTTACCTTTTTTACTTCAATATAAAAAATATTCTCTACCTGATACAAATCTTCTTCTCCATTCATTTGGTAATGGATTTGTCTTTTGCCAATGATTTAAACTCTTAACATTAATTCTATTCTTTCTTAACTCTTTTGCTATATCAGTCATATTCTCCCAATCATTGAATATAACAATATTTCCTCAAGGTTTTAATAATTTACAAGCCTTTTCTATCCAACTTATTTGACAAAATCATTTATCAAAATTCATACTATCTTCAGTAATTACATCTCTTCAATGTTTTAAACTTTGCCTAAATAAATGTATATTACCTCATTGTTTTTCTACTAGATTGAATGGAGGATCAGTAATAATAGCATCTACCTTAACTCATTGTTCTATAAGTTTATCCATTTCCTGTAATGAATCTCAATGTATTATTTGTTTTTCCATAAATATTTATACTTAAAAAAGACTTCCTCTAGGCAGGCTTGGAAATACAACCTAGAGAAAATCTTTTTAAAATATCCAAGCCTTTTAATGTATTTCCATTATTAATTATATATGTTTCTTTAAAAAATCAAATTTTTTATGCGCTTATTTTTTAAAAAATGCCCTCTTGGCTATATTGATAAGCAAATTATGTTTTACATACCTTAAAATCGAAATTATTATATGAATTTTACATAGTTTGACGTGCAGGTGTATCGATTATTTTAATATTTCCATTTTTATCAGTTCAAATTATTTTATCTCAAGCAAGTTGTGTTCATATATTTCATTGTTTTAATGCGTTGCATGATTTACAAGCATTACTTCATGAATAACAATATTCAAGTTTATTACATAAAGCACATATTTTTAATTTACGGTTTTTTAAATTCATAATAGTTTTTTGTAAGCAAGTATTTTCTCAGCTTGTCGTCTTTCTACTTCATACTCTATAAATTTATTCATAACATATTCGTCATTTGTTTTAATAGTTTTGTCTAAGCCGTATAAATCAGCTAGTCTTATGGTTCTATTGTCAGTCCTTTCATTTAGTTTTTCTTATGTAGTAATAATCTTGAGCATTAAATATTTTTTGTTCATCTAAATCTCTACTAAGGATTCTTCATTTATTCCATAGATGTAAATATCAGAGATATTTTTTATTGTTTCTTTTTTGTGATGACATTATACCTGAATATTCCTTACTTTTAAAATATATAGTAGGTTTTCATGTAAGAAGTGTACTATCTTCATATCAATCATATCAGAATCAATAAAAATCTTTTATTATTTTCATTTTATAAAGTTATGATAATAAACCTCTCTTAGTTTTTCAGCAGAGATATTTCATTTATGATATTCATCTCTTGCAAACTCTAGTATTTTATTTTTTTGCTCAGTTAGGTATTGGTTTTTCATTTTAAAATATTTTATCATGTATTGTAATTTTATTTTTTTCATTAGTGCTTAAATATTCATATCTTTCTCATTCAAGATAAGTTTTTGTTCTTAAATCAAATGTTGTGTTAAACATAGCAGGCACAGGCATTCAAGTTCTGTTTTTATCAACTATTATTTTTGTTCATCTAAGATAAGCTCATTCTCATGGATTGTCATAAGATATTAATTCTGCTGTTGCTTCATCAGGAGAAAGTAAAATAACTGTATTTGCATTTTTTTCTATATTTGAACTTCAATGTAAATCTGATTTAGTTGGCAATCTACCATTTCTATCATAATCTCTTCTTAAATGAGAAACCAACACTACAGGTTTTTTAATTATCTCTGTCGCTTCTTTTATTCATCTTACTATTTCTGTAATTCAATTTCTTTCATCATCTCAATAATCCAAATAGTGTAAATGGTCAATTACAAACATATCTATTTTGTTATACATATCTTTTATTAATTCTAATAATTTTTTTCTATCAGGTATAAAAGATTTATCAAAAATCATAAGATTATCTAATTCTTTTGGTATGTCTTCAAAAATTTTATCTTCTTCTTTTTCAACATTTTTTAAATTTAATCTATATTCAGGTCATTTAATAAAATTTTTTGTTTTTCATTTATTTAATTTTTTTTGAAAATATCTATAAACTATTTCTCAAATATCTCATTCAAGAGATAAGAGAGCTACTTTTTTTCATCTCATTGCATTATGAATTGCTATACTTGAACTTAATTCAGTCTTACCGATTCAACTACCTGCTCATATAACAACCAATTCATTTTCTATAATTCAACCTAAATATTGGTCTAAAATATTTATTCAGTATCTGCAAATATTATTTATATCTCTAGCTCTTCTCTCTTGAATAGTTTGTTTTGCAACATCTTTGAATGTTTTAAAGTTCTTCATAATTTGAAATTATAAATTAAAGTTTTCTTTAAACCGTTGTACAACCTCTTTCCATTCAAGTCATAGTTGATTTTTTACTAGAACCGTTGGACTATATCATGAATTTGTATCTCAAAAATTATAATGATGACTACCTCAATTTACAATAGCATTTAATTCTTTACTGTAAAAAAATGCTGTAAATTTGTTTCCTGTCTTAGTATCACTCAAAAAGTTTCTTTCATTTGTGTGAAACTTAAACTGTGGTAATAATTTTTCACTTACAATGTAAGCTGGTATTTCATCTAGTCTTCTAAAAAAATCTTCTGTTTGCTTTCTTTTATCAACATAATTTCCTCAACTAATTAAAGCTTCCATTCTAATTTTCTTTTCTGTTTCTTCTGCTCTTATTTTTTGTTCTTGTTTAGTTTTTTCTTTTAAATTCCATATTGCTATTTCTCACATTCATCTAATTCACATACTATAATCTCTATCTTGTGAAGCTATTATCTCACATTGTTTTCAATTCTTTTGATTTATACTTCATGGCAATCTAAATATTCTTGAAATATTAGAACAAGCATTATCTGCTTTAAAAATATCATCTCACCGAAAACTATTCCAAAAATTATATACAGTATTAACTCATTGTTGATATACATCTATCTTAAAATTCTCTTCAGGTATTGTATAATAAATATGTAAACCTTTTCAACTAAAAACAAAATATCTCCAATTTTTTAAATGTTCATATTCTCAATCTGCTAATTCTAATTCTTTTATCATTTCTTTTCAAAGAGCAATTATATCATCATCTAAATCTTCTCATGTTTTTTCTTTGTAATTATTCATAATATCAACATCTATTGCAAAATATTTCTTGCTTTCAATATCTAAATCTCATGCTCTTCATTTAATTCATTTTTTTATACCTGCTAAAAAATAAATATTCTCATCTGTTCTTTTTAAAACTTCATCAAGTGAGAATGTTTGCTTTAAATTATTAAATTCTACTTCTCAACTTGTTAAACTTTCTATAAATTGTTTTGTGTTCATAATTATTTATTTAAAAATTTAACTAATCAATTACCTTGTTTTAAAAACTCAAATAAACTAAACCTATGTTTATTATAAGTATCAACTTTCATCTGCTCTCTATAATTTATAACTGCTAACTCAATTTCTTCTTTTGAGAACTTTTTAGAAGTTTTCTTAAATTGCTCTAATAGATTATCAGTCATTCTGTTTTTTAGTTTGAATGTGTTATTCCAATAGAGCAATAATTTTTCTAAATCTTTATGATATATGTCTGCTCTTGTAGCAGGTATATTATTAATATTATTATCTATATTATTATCTATATTATTATTGTCTATCATTTTGATAGTGTCTGAACTATCATTTTGATAGTGTCTTAACTCTCATTTTGATAGTGTGTCTATCATTTTGATAGTGGTACTATCATGCTTTCAAATAATAGCAATATTCTTTCAAGATACAGACCATTTATCCTTATTAGCAATATTTTCAGACCATTCATCAGTAATTCTTAAATATTTTGTATTTTCATCTCTTTTAATTAATCATCTATCAATTAAATTATCAATAATTCTATAAATAGTAGCTTCTCATAAATCCAAATCATCTGCAATATTTGCTTTTGATTTTATACACCATCATCAAAACTGCTCATTATTTGATAGATGATATATTGTATCAAGAACACAATACTCATTTAAACTTAAATTATATGCTTTCCTTAATGGGTGGATAATAGTTGTGTACATATTTTTATACATTAAAAAAATTGTTTCAAAGCAGGGCGGGTTTTGGTATAGCTACCCTGCTCTAAAACAATTCTTCTAATTTCCAAAACCTCATTAAAGCTATACCTATAAAAAGTATACTTTAAATGTTTGGAAATACAAATATTTTATTTAAAATTCTCTTAAAATATTCATTCTTTCATATCTCTTTTCTTTTGCTATTGCAACAGTCTTTAGTCTTGATTTTCTTCTCATAATCATTCTAATAAATAAAAAATAGAGCTATATTATAATCA